>ERZ1048068.1410-NODE-1410-length-18576-cov-5.216835_pt1 | contig 18576 bp, 14 predicted proteins | sample MGYA00383098_ERZ1048068 | MGnify/ENA primary metagenome ERZ1048068 (study PRJEB29581, sample SAMEA5548368) | metagenome | biome: marine; feature: coastal; material: water | depth 1 m | study: Short-term variability in the microbial, nano- and picoplankton... | reverse complement strand
ATTTGCGGCAAGCTTTGTTCATTCGCAAAACGCACCACAGGAACGACCAAACCATCTTCAACAGCCACCGCCACTCCAACGTGCACGTGGTTGTTTAGTTTCATACGATCTGCAAACCACTGTGAATTCACTTGAGGGTGTAAACGCAATGCCAACGCACAAGCTTTGACAATGATGTCATTAAATGATATTTTTGTTTCTGGAACCGTATTGTATTGTGCTCTAAAGGCCATGGCATTGTCCATGTCAAACTCCACATTCAAATAATAATGAGGTGCAGAGAATTTAGATTCGCCCAAACGTTTCGCAATGGTTTTACGCATTTGCGAGTTTTTAATTTCTTCAAAATCTTCTTGACCTGTGGGTGCAAATTTCGGAGTACCTGCTGATCCAGCTGCTGTAGGAGTGAAGTTTTCAACATCGCGTTTGATGATGCGTCCGTTTTCGCCACTACCAACCAATTGGTTCAAGGCAATGCCTTTTTCGTCTGCCATTTTTCGCGCTAGTGGCGAAATATGCAAGCGTCCTGTTGTATTTGGAACTGCCACTGGGGCAGCGGCTGCTTTGGGTGTTTCTTTGACTACTGGGGCAGCTACTTTTGCTATTTCTTGTGGAGCTGTCTCTGCCACGGCTGTTTCACCCGCAGAAAAGTTAGCAGCGACCGCTGAAACATCTGTTCCTGCAGGGCCAATAATAGCCAAAAGATCATCTACTTTTGCAGAGTCACCCTCTTGTAAGCCAATGTGTAATAAAGTCCCCTCATTAAAGGATTCAAATTCCATCGTTGCTTTGTCCGTTTCGATTTCCGCTAAAATATCGCCTTCTTCGATCACATCTCCCACTTGTTTGAGCCAGCTTGCGACGGTCCCTTCTTCCATGGTATCGCTTAAGCGTGGCATGGTCACCACAATCACACCTTCAGGAATGCTTGCTGTGCTTGGTTCCACAACGGTTGCAGCGGCTTCTACTGGAGCCTCTGTTTGTTCTGGAGTTGTTTCTTCTACGGCAGCTGTTGGATTCAAAAGTGCCGAAATATCTTCGCCTTCATCGCCAATAATGGCTAGAAGTTCATCGACCATCGTCGTTTCCCCTTCTTGAACACCAATGTGAAGTAAGGTTCCCTCATTAAAGGATTCAAATTCCATGGTTGCTTTATCGGTTTCGATTTCCGCAAGAATGTCACCTTCTTCAATTTTGTCTCCTACCTTTTTCAACCAACTTGCCACGGTTCCTTCTTCCATGGTGTCGCTTAGTCGGGGCATGTTAACTATGATTGCCATAACTTATAATTTATGTTGTAAAAATGGATAATCTTCTTGTTCATATACGACATCGTACATCAAACTTTTTTCTGGATACGGCGATTCGTCTGCGAATTTCTCACATTCAGCAACCAGTTCTTTCACACGCTTATCAATGACTTTAATGTCGTCTTCTGTGGCATATTCTTCCCTAAGAATAACATCTAAGACTTGTGTAATCGGATCAATTTTCTTGTATTCTTTGACTTCGTCTTTAGTTCGGTAGTGTTGAGCATCACTCATTGAATGCCCTCTGTAGCGATAGGTTTTCATTTCCAAGAACGTTGGTCCATCTCCGCGTCGCGCACGTTGAATGGCTTCGTCAAACGCTTCCGCTACTTTGATGGGGTTCATCCCATCAACAGGACCACAAGGCATTTCATAGCCTAATCCTAATTTCCAAATATCGGAATGGTTAGCGGTTCTGTCTACAGACGTTCCCATGGCATAGCCGTTATTTTCACAAACAAAAACGACTGGAAGTTTCCAGTTCATCGCCATGTTAAAAGTTTCGTGTAATGAGCCTTGACGGGCTGCACCATCACCAAAATAACAAAGAGTGACCGCACCAGTTTCATGGTATTTATCACCAAACGCCATTCCAGCACCTAAAGGAATTTGTCCTCCAACAATTCCATGTCCGCCGTAAAAGCCTTTTTCTTTTGAAAAAATATGCATCGAACCTCCCAATCCTTGAGACGTTCCAGTGGCTTTTCCAAAAAGTTCTGCCATCACACGTCGTGGATCAACACCCATCCCAATGGGTTGCACGTGATTTCGATAGGCTGTAATCATTTTGTCCTTGGATAAATCCATGGCGTGCAAAGCACCTGCTAGGACGGCTTCTTGTCCATTGTATAAGTGGAGGAACCCTCTTACTTTTTGTTGAATATAGACCGCTGCAAGTTTGTCTTCAAACTTTCGCCAGAGCATCATATTTTCGTACCAATCAAGGTAGACTTCTTTAGTTATCTTCTGCATGCGTTTACAGTAATTGTTTTTAATCTAAAGACAAAAGTAATACTTTGATTGATAACCTAAAAAGAGTAAGAGTTAATTTTTTAAAAAATCGTTATAGTACGGTTTTATCAAAGATCCATGGAAGGATATTTTCAACCGATTTTGAGTGTGCTATTTGTCCAGAAGTGCCTTTGAAATACAGTTCCATTGGGGTGTTTTGTTTGACCTCATACTCTGATAATACTTGTCTACAAGCACCGCAAGGAGGGATGGGTTTTGTGGTTGGAGTTAGCGTAGATCCTGCGACAATTGCCATTCGGATAATTTTTTGATTTGGAAATTGTGCACCGGCAAAATAAATAGCGGTTCGTTCTGCACACAATCCAGAGGGGTAGGAGGCATTTTCTTGGTTGTTTCCAGAAATAATTTCACCATTTTCCAGTTCTAAGGCGGCACCAACTAAAAATTTAGAGTAGGGTGCATAGGCTTTTTCACGAGCTTCAGACGCTTTTTGAAGGAGGTTTTGGATTGGAGCTGCTAATTCGTCCACTGCATCATACACCTCAAAAGTAGTATCAATTTTTATTTTTTTCATTATTGGTTCGGACAAAAAAACTATTGCTTGGGACAATAGTTTTAGTTAGTATTTTGAATAAAGTTACTAATTAATATTCAGAATACTCACCATCTCCAAAATTAAATGATAATGAGAAGCGCAACGTATTTTCTAAAGGGCTTTGTACTTTGGACGCTGAGAATAAATAAGACAGGTCGATATCAATCGTAGTATATTTAAAACCAGCCCCTAAAGCAAAAAACTTTCGAGCGCCTTTGAATTCATTTTCGTTAAAGTAGCCCAATCTTAATGCAAACGAATCTTGATATAAATACTCTGCTCCTAAGGCCCACGTAAATTCATCTATCTCTTCACTAAAACCACCAGGCGCATCGTTTAGGGATTGAAATACACCCGATATAAAACTCACGTTGGGATCTTGCCCTTCAAGGATAACATTGCTTGCCACTATAGAACCTCTTTCGTCAGTCTCTGGATCATAAACGCCATTGTTGTTGGTATCGGTGTAGTTATATTCTGTCCCATAGATAGGGGGTGTCGGAACCAATAGTTTAGTCACTTCTGCGGTGATATTAACTCTGTTGTATTGATCAAAAATAAAATCAAATCCTCCACCGAGTCTTAAGTTGGTTGGTAAAAAATTTTCTCTACCCGCATCATCATATTTCATTTTTGGCCCCAAGTTTTGAATGGCAAATCCGCCTCTCCACCGTCCATTAAAATCGCTGTAAGCTTCTTCTTCACTTTGATAGTATCCTGCAATATCCACTCCAAAAGAACTCGCTGCCTTGGCATTGGCGTCCACTGCTTGTATTTTTAAATCTGATCTTAAATAACGCAAAGCGACGGCCATCGAGAATTGGTCTGAAAGTCTTAAAGAGTAGGATGCATCAAATGTTAATTCGTTTGGTTTTTCTATCAAAGCTTCAGAAAATTCATCGGCTCGTAATTCAATTTCCCCAAGTGAAAAATACTTTAAACTGACGGCAAACGCACTCCGTTCGTTAAGTCTATTAAAATAAGTAAGATTCCCTAAAAAGATATCATTGACTAATTTGCTTAAGTACGGAGTATAACTCACTGCCATCCCGGATTTTGCTTCAGAAAAGGCGTATTTTGAAGGGTTCCATTGTTGTGCGTGTGCATCTGCTGAGGTGGCAACACCCATATCCCCCATCCCAGCAGCCCGCGCATCGGAGGCAATCAGTAAAAAGGGCACTCCAGTGGTAATAACTCTAGAATCTTGGTTAGGAATTACCGTAGTTTGAGCGGTTGTATTGTTTAAAAAAATCGACACTAAAAACAAAGCGAGTAGTGTTGATTTTTGAATTTTTTTAGATCGAATCATTTTTAAATTTATTTTTGACAAAGATAAGTTAATATTAAAGTATTACAAGTTTTTCAATTTTTTCTGCGGTCATTCCAGAACTCGTGGAACGCAAGCTCAATTTGTAAACATAAACGCCTTTTCCTATTTTGCTTCCAAAATCGTCGGTGCCATCCCATGTAATGTCTCTGGTAACTGAGCTATTGAGCCCATTGGTTTGGCGATTGATGGTTTTGATCAGTTTTCCTGAGATCGTAAATATTTGTATAGAAACGTCTAAAACCTCCGAACTATTGTGGCTAAACCAAAATTCGGTATAATTGACAAACGGATTTGGGAAATTAAGCACATTTCTAAGTTCTAAACTTTCGTCTTTATCAAACACCATAAATTGAATGTCTTGAACAGATGAGTTGTTGTAGACATCCCATGCTTTTATAGAGAGGGTGTGTAAGCCAGGCGCTAAATCTCTAAAAGGATAGCTCAAAGTCCCACGTTGGTAATCATCTACTGCGGCCGAGTAGTAATCGTTTAATTTGTAAACATTTGTTTCATCGCCGTCTAAAGTAGCCACTAGATCATGTCCAATTCCACTGGCTGTATTGATGCCGTTTTCGTCATATAGATTGGCTAAAAGTGTGGGGTTTTCATTGGTAATGCCACCAGAAATAAAGTTTTCGTCGTTCATAAAGAGCGCAATTGTGGGTCCCAAATTATCTTCTGGAGCGTCTGCATTCAGCCCGCCGATTACAACCTCTAGATTATAGCCATGGTTTTGTAAAAGTGTTTCTGTTTTTGAATAGAGGCTGATTTTGCCAGTGCCTTCTTGCAAACTAATATCTTTTGGGACCACAAACTCAAGTTCATACTGTCCGTTAGTCACACTGGCTTGTCCTCTGAAAATCACCTCTCCTAAAGCATCAAAATCAATGGTAATTAGCTTTTTGTTGGTGTCTTCTGTGCCATCATTCCCAAGGGTGGAGCGTTGAATGTCTTTGTCGTAAATAGTAGCAGTTAAAATGCCATTATAATTTGTTAATATACCACCCTGTCCGTTCGTGACATGGCCTTCAATTTTGGCTTTACTCAATGCTTTTAAGACTTGAGTAGTCGTATTAATAGGTTCGTTGTTGATTTTTGTCACTTGAATGTCCGGGTCTGCAATCGGAAGCATTAAGGCAGGGTCGCCAATAAAAAACACTAATCGCCTTTGGGAGCTATTAGTAATCATTGGGTCGTTTTTGGTTTGTCTCAGTGCTTCTGCAATACTCGTTTTTTGATTTGCACCAAAAGCAAATAAATATTGCCCTAAAGTTTCATTAAAACTAATTCCAACATTGACATAAATTTGTCTTGTGGTTGTGATCAAACCAATAGCACCGCCTGTTTTATTCCAAAATAAATACTCTCCAGCGGTCTCTCTAAATGGATTGTCAAATTTTGTGTACTCGCAAGTCACAGTTACAAAACAATTTAGTTTTGTTGGGTTGTTTACTTCCTGAGCGTTTATTTTGTCAAAAATTCGTTCGCCAGCCAACCCATCTTCGCCGCCGTGTCCAAAATAATTCACCACAACCGCTCCAACTTCGAGGGCATCAAAAATAGCCTTGTTGACCAAAGAATACCGAGGCCCTCCAGAAGACGTTTCTTGAACGTAAGAGTCTGCATGAATTTTTGAAACATTCAAATACGGTTTTTGAGCCTTTACGGTTTCTGCGATCGCATCGGTAGTTTGTTGAATCAAAGCATCACTCGATTTATCAACATCATCAGAAATAAGAAGGAAATTGTTTCGCCAACTGCCATAAGCTTCGGGTTGATAATAGGACTCTACTTTGTCAACCATGTCTTTGGCGCGTTGTGCATTTTCCGCGAGAATTCGCCCCACGGCAATGTCGAGTTTGTCCGAATTGGCCATCGTTCCTTCGTTGGCATCCATCATCCCGAAAAAATCATCCGAAATAAATGAGTTTGTTAAACTAAAACTGTTTAAGGAATACCAAGATGGTACAATGTTCGTGTTGTTTGAAACACGGTCTTTATAGTCAAATGATGCATCTCCAAATAAGCAAACGTATTTGAGTTTATTGTCGGACGAAGACGCGTTGTCATAAACGAATTTCACAAAATTCCTGATGGCTGCAATATCTTGCATTCCAGAACTGAATTCTTGATAGATGTATTTTAAGGAATACACCTTTACATTTAGGTTGTTTTTAGTTCGGTTTATTTGTGCGAGTCGCTCCGCTTGTGTGTATAAATAATCAGGTGTAATAATAAGGTAATCAACATCTTTAAATCCCCCTTGATTATCTAAAAAAACAGTCCCTTTAATGTCTTGATTTGATACTGTAGAATTCCTAACCCGCCTTGGCGCATAATAATCGGAGGCGGATACGGTTTGGTAGTTTTTAAGGGAGCCTAAGTTAGTTTTAAAACTAAATTGTGCTGCGGCCTCGGAGTTTGTATAGAAGGAGATTTGATAAGGATTGGTAATATCCCAAATTTCTGAGATGGAAGCGGCCTTTGAAATTTCAAAAGCTCCCACGCCAGGTTGTGTAGCACTAGCGTTGTTTTTAAATTGAAATTGAGTTCCTGGACTTTCCAGGATGCATTCGGCTTCTATTGAAATGTAATCTAAATACCCAGAGGCTGAGGGGTTGCCATTATTGTTGTAAGATAACTCCACTGAGATCGATTTTGAATTGGACGTTGTTAAGTTATTGTAAAAACGTTCACTCGCTAAATTTTGTTTGCCAATGGCTGCAAATGTTAGATTGCCAACTTCGGCGCCGTTAAGTTTAACTTGCATGGCGCTTGTCGATTCTGAAACGGCAGCAGTATATACTTTCAAATGAATAGGGGTTGTGGTGATTAAATTCGGGAATTCGAAATCAAATTTCCGAACGTTTTCTACATAAAAACGATGCCCAAACCAGCGACGCCCCATTTTGGAGAGATTGTAATCGTCCGACTCCACAAATTTATAATCGTGAAAGGTCGTAAAGGTTGTTACCGGTGCAGCTGAAGGCTCTGTTGCAGGGCGCATTCGTAGGCCTTTAGTTGTGCCAACTGTGATATAGTAGTAAGCCACATCGGAATAAGGATTGATGTGAGAATTGTTGTCAGAATTAAATTTTTTAGGACCAATTGCATACATCAAAATATGGTCTTCGTTATGAATGATGCCATCTGCCTCTCCTATAAATTGGATGGAGTTTTCAATCAAATCGTTAGAGACCGTTTCAGAATTAAGTAACGGAAGTGACGCACCTCCGTGTCCATATACTTTGATGTTTTGAGGGTTTACATTATCTACATTGATGCCTAGATCGCTTAAGAAACTTTTACTAAGTTTATGGACTCCAGTCGTGTCTACAGCAAATCGATACCATTCTCCAGATTTTAAGACAGAACTCGTTAGTGAACTTGTGTTTTTGAACGCTCTTGCTTGCGCTTTTAATCGATACGAAATGGTGAAACTTAGGACTTTTTTTAGAATCCCATTTTCGTTAAAAATCGGACTAATTTGTATATATGTGTTAGAAGAATTTCTGGCAGTTGTATTGGTAACTTTTAATTGTGGGTTATTTGGAATTAATTTTTGAGAAAGCGTTTTTAAGTCTGCAATTGATAATTGTTCTGTTTGCATAGACGTTATGACTACCGATTTCTCATTGACGGATCCTTTGGAGTCCCATTGATTCGCATACGTAATTCCGTTAGTAGAGGAGTAATTGAAGTGTTCTGTGCTAAATGTAGGGATTTCAATTGAAGTGTTGTTAGTGGAAATTTCGGATGTCTTCTTCCAGTTAATGACAAAGCTTTTTGTTTGAGACATTCCCAAGAAAGAACAAAAGAAAAAAACAACTAAAAAATTTATTTTCATACAGAAGAAACGCATCCTCACCGACATTATTTTATATAAATATAAGAGATTTTCAAAATTACAATAATAAAATTCTAAAATCCTCGTTTTTAACTAAAGTAATCTAAAATAACTCGTTACAAAAATTGTTCAAATCACCTTAATTTGTATTGCATTATAATCTATAAATTAGTATATTGCGTGTCCAAATCCAAGTGTGTTTATTAATTATAAGTTGAATATGAAAAACAGCATCACATTTAGAATACTACTAGTATTAGCAGTATCCACGTCCTTAGTTGGGTGTAATAAATCTTCAAGCGGTGGAAATACTTCCAGAGCGACTGGATGGCAAATTAACTCTAAACTCGGAGGTTTTCAATATAACACCAGTTTCAAGGAGCAAGAAACTGCTCCTGGTTTAGTTTTTATTGAAGGCGGTACCTTTACAATGGGTAAAGTCCAAGATGATGTCATGCATGACTGGAATAATTCTCCAAACCAACAGCACGTTCAGTCCTTTTACATGGATGAAACAGAAGTGACTAACTTAATGTATTTAGAGTTTTTAGAATATCAAAAACGAGTCTATCCTCCAACGGATCCTCGATTTAAAGCCATTTATAAAGGCTTTCTTCCGGATACATTAGTATGGAGGAATCGTTTAGGGTACAGCGAGATGATGGTCGAAAATTACCTTCGTCACCCAGCCTACAGAAACTATCCAGTTGTTGGAGTCAGTTGGATTCAGGCGACAAGATTTGCCGAATGGAGATCGAATAGAGTTGCTGAAAAAGGCTTACAAGAAGAAGGCTATCTTGAAAAAGATTCTCAAATCACACATACCTCAGCTGAAAGTAACTTTAATATCAATACCTATGTAGTTGCACCAACTAAAGCTTTTGGAGGTAACGATACGATTACACTCCCTGGTAAAAGAAGGTCCATTGCAGAAAAAGATTCAATTAATTTATACGCAACCAGAGAAACAGGTGCCATACAATTAAAATACCGCCTCCCTACAGAAACAGAATGGGAATATGCGGCTCTTGGCATGGCCGACCTAAGAAGCTATAACGCCTACAGAGGACGTAAAAAATATCCTTGGGATGGTCAATACTCGCGTTCTGGAAGTCGAAAATCAAAAGGCGATCAATTGGCTAATTTTAAACAAGGAAAAGGAGATTACGGCGGTATTGCAGGATGGTCCGATGATGGTGCTGATATCACCAATGAAGTGATGTCCTATGAGCCAAATGGCTATGGTGTTTATGACATGGCTGGTAATGTTGCCGAATGGGTTGCAGATGTTTACAGACCTATTGTAGATGACGATTTTAGTGACTTTGGATACTACAGAGGAAACCAATATGAGAAAAATAAAATTTCAAGTGATGGCACATTTAAAATCGTTGAGCTTGATGAAATTGAGTATGACACCCTTTCAAATGGTAAGTTAGTTGCAAGAGCATTTCCAGGTGAAATAGCCCAAGTTCCTATTGATGAGGATGAAACCTATTTGCGTACTAATTTTGATAAAAGTAATAATGTAAACTTTCGAGATGGAGATGATAGATCATCAAGGTTTTTTGATGACTTAGAAGACAATGAAGATCAACAAATGTATAATTCTCCAGACCACAGCATCTCAAATGATTCAACAGGTTTAGTAAGAGAATATGATAAGTCAGATTCAAGAACTTCACTGATCAATGATGCAGCACGAGTTTATAAAGGAGGCTCTTGGAAAGATAGAGAGTACTGGCTCGATCCTGCACAAAGACGCTACTATCCAGAAGACAAAGCAACCGACTATATCGGGTTTAGATGTGCAATGTCTAGAGTTGGTTCTAAATCCTATTCAAAAAAGAAAACGAAAAACTAATTAGTTGTTTAGATCATATATAAAGTCCTATCAATTTTAATTGTTAGGACTTTTTTTATTAATTTTAAGTTATGGAATTAAACCAAATTCATCAACTTTTTCTGGAGTGTTCAGTGGCTTCTACAGACACGCGACACATTCAACAGAATTCGTTGTTTTTTGCACTCAAAGGCCCTAATTTTAATGGAAATTCCTTTGTGCATCAAGCCCTTGAAAGCGGTGCAAAATATGCTGTAATTGATGAGGTCGTACATCCTTCAGATAAACGTTTTATTTTGGTGGATGATGTCTTAGAAACCTTACAGGATTTAGCACGTTTTCATAGAGACTATTTGGGACTTCCTATTATTGCACTGACTGGAAGTAACGGCAAAACAACGACTAAAGAATTGATTCATGCAGTCTTAAAACCACACTTTAAAACCGTGGCGACAGTTGGCAATCTAAATAACCACATAGGGGTGCCCCTAACACTTTTAAGTATGACTGCTGAGACCGAAATCGGCATTGTAGAAATGGGCGCCAACCATGCAAAAGAAATTGCCACACTTTGCGAAATTGCGAAACCAAACATGGGCTATATCACCAATTTTGGAAAAGCCCATTTGGAGGGCTTTGGGTCTGAAGAAAACATCGTAAAAGCCAAAAGTGAGCTGTATGACTACTTGAAATCCAACTCAGGGTTGATTATTTTGAATTCGGATGATGCAAAACAAGTGGCGCAAGTAGGAGATTATGATACGGTTTATACGTTTTCGGAAACTTCTGAAACATCCGTGAATGTAAAGTTAATAGCTACGCAGCCTTTCTTGAGTGTTGCGTTAAAAAATAGTACGATTAAAACTCACCTGGTTGGAGCGTATAATTTTAATAATAGTGCAGCCGCTTTGACCATTGGAGCCTATTACAATCTGACACTCTTACAGCTCAAAGAAGGAATTGAATCCTACGTTCCAATAAATAACCGATCGCAAATCATCCAGCAACACTCCAATGAAATATTACTAGACGCCTACAACGCCAATCCGAGCAGCATGGAAGTTGCTTTGGATAATTTTAAAAGCATTCAAAATCAACACAAACTCGCCATTTTAGGGGATATGTTTGAGTTAGGATCTACGAGTGCTAAAGAACATTTAGAGGTTGTTAACCAAGCAATTTTAACCAAGGATTGTAATTTTTATTTTGTGGGCTCTCATTTTTTTGAAGAAAAAAAAGTACATCCAAGACTCCTGTTTTTTGAAACGTTTCAAGACCTTCAATTACATTTAGAGGAATCAACGATTTCAAATACCAGTGTCTTAATAAAAGGATCGCGAGGAATGGCTTTGGAGCGAGTTTTAGAATTGATTTAAAAAGCCCTCAAAAAATTGAAGGCTTTTTTGTGGGTCATACTGGATTCGAACCAGTGACTTCTACCCTGTCAAGGTAACACTCTGAACCAACTGAGTTAATGACCCCTATGTAGAGTGTAAAAATACTAATATCTTTTAATTATGTATCTTTATTTTTTAATTTCTAAAAAAAAATATTATTAACCAATATTTAGACTATTGATACTTTTAGCCAATCAAACATTTCCCAACTACATTATCAAATTCATGTCCGATGAATGGATCGTTAATAATATCGCTGTTTTAGTGGTTGTTATTTTCATCTTAGGGTTAGGTCGTTTTTTATCCTCTCAAAATAATATCAGAGTCACTTATATCATAGGGGTGATTTTATTTTTCACATCGGTAGTCACACCCCTGCGAACGGCTATTAATGGGCACTGGAATGTAGTGACAGACTTGCCTTTTCATTTGTGTGGAATTTCGGGACTGATCTGTTCTGTTCTCCCTTTTTTAAAACGAAAACAAGCCTTGTTTGATTTTGTGTTTTACACCGGAGTTATCGGGGGCATTATGTCCGTGCTAACCCCTCAAATGAATGGCTATGACGGCAGTGATTTTGCGTATTTAGAATACTATATAAGACATGTCTTGATCTTTTTATTGCCTCTGTATATGCTTCAAAATTTAAATATCAGACTCTCTAAATATTCAGTTTTCACCTCCTTTATTATCATTAATGTATTATTGGTTTTTATCATGCCTTTGAATTTCTATTTAGGCTCAAATTATATGTATTTGGCAGAACCGCCACAAGCTAACAACCCTTTAATTATCGGAGTATGGCCCTATTATTTGTTATGGTTTGAAGTATTTATTGTGGTATTGATGTTTATTTTTTATAAACTTTCTACATTGAGATTTAACATAAATAGAAGTAACTAATTAGCGTTTATAGCAGACTTCACTATCTTCGCTACAGAAATGAATTAAACCCTAAAAACATGAAACTTCACATCCTACTTTTAGCCGGCCTCTTTTTTCAAATGGGTCACACACAAGATTATGAGCAGGTAAAACCTCAAGAGCTACAAGCGATGGTCAGTTTTTTGACTTCTGACGAACTCAAAGGACGAGAAACCGCCACTGAAAGCGAGTTAATAGCAGCCCAATTTATCAAGTCAAAATTCATCGAATCAGGAATCAAACCCTATTTCGAAACCTATATGGACCCTTTTGAGTCAAAACAATATAAGGGCGTTAATGTGGTTGGATTTATAGAAGGAAATGATCCTAAATTAAAACATGAAATGGTACTCTTAGGAGCGCATTACGATCATTTAGGCTTTGGTAAAATAGTCAATAACGACTCCATTGCTAATGGTGCCAATGATAATGCTTCAGCAACTGCGACGGTTTTGGCCATTGCCAACCGTTTAGCGCACTTGGGGACCAATAAGCGATCCGTTATTATAGCCTTGTTTTCGGGAGAAGAAAAAGGGTTGTTAGGCTCAAAATCCTTAGCTAAAAAACTAAATGAACAACAAATCGATTTATATACCATGCTAAATTTTGAAATGATTGGTGTACCATTTACAGATCGCGATTACGATGTTTTTTTAACAGGGTATGAATTATCTGATTTGGGCGAAAAATTAAATACGTATACCAATTCAACCCTGGTTGGGGTTTCAAAGATTGCTAAAAAGTACAATCTTTTCAAACGATCCGATAATTATGCATTTTATAAAGAATTTAAAGTGCCAAGCCATACCATTTCTTCTTGTGATTTAACTAATTTTGATTTTTATCACCATGTGGATGATGAAATAGATCAATTAGATTTTGCTTTTATGGCAACAACTATAAATAAATTAATCCCTGGAATCGTGCAAATTTGCAACAGCGACTCCAAAGAAATACAAATGTATTAAACGAGCATGCCAAAAATAATATCGTCCAAGGGAGTGCTCCATAGCGAATAGCATGTGTCCTAAAAAAAACAATAAATATAAACATGAAACCAACTAAAACAGTTATAATTACAGGGACCAGCCGCGGCATCGGTTTTGAACTCGTCCATCTTTTTGCCAATGCAGGTTATGAGGTTTTGGCGCTGTCCAGAAATGCAAAGTCCGTTTCAAATTTAAATTTTGAAAACATCACTGCCTTGTCATTTGACTTGAGTAAATCCGAAGATTATGATCGGGTAGAGGCCTTTGTAAAAAAAGAATGGAAACAAGTTGATATTCTGATAAACAATGCAGGAACTCTTTTAAATAAGCCGTTTGCTGACACTACTTTTGAAGACTTTCAACAGGTTTATAACACCAATGTTTTTGGAGTGGCAGAACTCACACGACGCATGATTCCATTCATGCCCTCAAAAGGCCATGTGGTGACGATTAGTTCCATGGGAGGCGTTCAGGGTTCTGTGAAATTCCCTGGTCTTGCAGCCTATAGTTCTAGCAAAGGCGCAGTGATTACACTCACCGAACTTTTAGCAGAAGAATACAAAGAAACCGGCCCCTCTTTTAATGTTTTGGCATTAGGTGCCGTACAAACAGAAATGCTTGCAGAAGCTTTTCCGGGCTATGAAGCACCAAATACAGCCGCTCAAATGGCGGCTTATATTTTTGATTTCTCCATGAACGGAACTCAGTTTTATAATGGAAAATTGTTGCAAATTTCAAACTCGACGCCCTAATTACAAACACATTCTTTTTAAAAAATAAGGCCGTAGGTTTAACAGCCTATTAACGGTTTTAAAATAAAATATTTCTTTACTTTTGTACCTCGATAAAAACAACTTTTTATGTTTAATAGTTTAAGTGAAAAATTAGATAAAGCCCTTCACGTCCTCAAAGGTCATGGACGCATTTCAGAAATCAATGTTGCTGAGACACTCAAAGAGGTTCGGCGCGCGTTACTAGATGCCGATGTGAATTATAAAATTGCGAAAGAATTCACCAATCGAGTGAAGGAAAAAGCATTAGGTCAAAACGTTTTGACGACGCTTCAGCCAGGTCAATTGATGGTCAAAATTGTAAAAGACGAACTGACCGCTCTAATGGGAGGGGATGTTGAAGCTATTAATGTATCGGCCACACCAAGTGTCATTTTGATGTCAGGGTTGCAAGGGTCGGGTAAAACCACCTTTTCTGGAAAATTGGCAAATTACCTGAAAACCAAGAAAACCAAAAAACCATTATTAGTGGCCTGTGATGTGTACCGTCCTGCCGCCATTGACCAGTTACATATCGTTGGAGACCAAGTTGGGGTTGAGGTCTATAGCGATCGTGGGAATACCGATCCAGTTGCCATTGCCAAGGCTGGAATTGCAGAAGCCAAAGCTAAAGGCTGTAATGTAGTGATTATTGATACTGCCGGTCGTTTAGCTGTTGATGAAGCCATGATGACCGAAATTGCTAATATTCATAAAGCCATCCAACCGCAAGAAACGCTATTTGTCGTTGATGCAATGACTGGGCAAGATGCCGTAAATACTGCCAAAGCATTCAATGATATTCTAAATTTTGATGGAGTTATTTTGACCAAATTAGATGGAGATACCCGTGGTGGAGCCGCCATATCCATAAAGTCAGTGGTCAATAAACCAATCAAATTTATTGGTACAGGCGAAAAAATGGAAGCCATTGATGTCTTCTACCCTGCGCGTATGGCCGAACGAATTTTGGGTATGGGAGATGTGGTTTCTTTAGTTGAACGTGCACAAGAACAGTTTGATGAGCAGGAGGCTCGAAAAATTCAAAAGAAAATTGCCAAAAATCAATTTGGGTTTGATGATTTTTTATCTCAAATTCAACAGGTTAAAAAGATGGGGAATATGAAAGACCTCATGGGGATGATTCCTGGGGCTGGAAAAATGATGAAAGAAGTCGATGTCGATGACGATGCGTTTAAACATATTGAAGCCATCATTCATTCGATGACTCCCGAAGAGCGCAGCAAACCAACCCTGCTAAATGCCAGTCGTAAAAAACGGATTGGAGCTGGGTCAGGGACGACCATTCAACAGGTGAACCAATTGATGAAACAGTTTGATCAAATGAGTAAAATGATGAAAATGATGCAAGGCGGTGGCGGTCAAAAAATGATGCAAATGATGAAAAATATGCCACGATAGAGTTAAATCAATAAGCAGTTCATAATGAAATTACTAGACGGGAAACAAACCAGTGCAGATATTAAAGTTGAGATTGCTGCGGCAGTCTCAGAAATAAAAAATCAAGGAAAACGCGCGCCACACTTGGCTGCGATTCTTGTGGGAACTAATGGCGCCAGTATGACCTACGTCGGCGCTAAAGTGAAAGCCTGTGAGCTTGTTGGATTTGATTCTACCTTGATTGATTTGCCCGTTGAAACGACCGAAGCCGATTTACTTTCTGAAATACACGCCTTAAATGACAATTCAGCTATTGATGGATTTATTGTACAGCTTCCCTTACCAAAACATATCGACGAACAAAAAGTCTTGATGGCGGTTCATCCCGATAAAGATGTGGATGGCTTTCATCCGATGAATGTCGGGCGAATGGCTTTGGATTTACCAACATTTTTACCAGCTACCCCCTATGGAATTATGGAGCTTTTAGAACGCTATGACGTACCAACCTCAGGAAAGCACGTGGTCGTCATTGGAAGAAGTCATATTGTGGGGCGCCCAATGAGTATTTTAATGAGTCAAAAACGCCCAGCGGGTGATGCGACCGTGACCATAGCGCACAGTCGTACCACTAATTTATCGGAGCTAACTTTAGATGCTGATATCATCGTTGCAGCTTTAGGGATACCAGAATTTTTAACTGCTGAAATGGTGAAGCCAGGCGCTGTTATTATTGATGTGGGAATTACAAGAGTTCCAGATGAAACCAAGAAAAGAGGCTACCGTATTGCGGGCGATGTTCATTTTGAAAGTGTGGCTAAAAAAGCAAGTTTTATCACGCCAGTCCCTGGTGGAGTAGGGCCAATGACCATTGCAATGTTACTTAAAAACACCCTCCTCGCTTGTGAACGTCATGCAGCAGCAGACACTATTTAGCAAAAATCTGAGACGTATCTTTAAACGCTTTAAATTCTAAAGCATTCCCTGCGGGATCATAAAAAAACATCGTGGCTTGTTCCCCAATCTGATCTTTAAAACGAGTATAGGGTTCAATAATAAAGTCTATTTTTTGACGTTTTAAATTCTCTGCAAACGTTTCAAAATGTTCCCATGGAAGAATCACCCCAAAATGAGGAACAGGTACTTGTTTTCCATCTACCTTATTAACATGTAAATCGTTGTCAGTTTCTTTTGGTTTAAAATGAATCACGAGTTGGTGTCCAAAAAAATTAAAATCAACCCAATGGTCACTACTGCGACCTTCTTCGCACCCTAAAGTATCTCTATAAAAAACACGACAGGCTTCTAAATTCCACACCGGAATGGCTAAATGAAAAGGGGATACCGTACGCATTAAATGGCTTTTTTAGAGTGTTTCAAAGTTTCGTTTAAAGTTTCCATCTCTAGGTCAGTTAAATCGCGATAACTACCAACCTCACTTTTCAAATGAATGTTCATAATACGGGTGCGTTTCAACGATTGTACTTCGTAGTTAAGGTATTCGCACATGCGACGAATTTGACGGTTGAGACCTTGTGTTAAGATAATTTTGAACTCATAAGTGCTCATTTTTTGTACTTTACATTCTTTCGTTATGGTCTCTAAAATAGGAACGCCACTCGACATGCGTTGGACAAATGTCTGAGAGATGGGTTTGTCAACTGTGACAATGTATTCTTTTTCATGATTATTGCTCGCACGAAGAATTTTGTTGACGATATCACCATCATCAGTCAATAAAATCAATCCTTCACTATCTTTATCTAAGCGTCCAATTGGGAAAATTCGACTTGGATAATTGATGTAATCAATAATATTATCTTTTTCAACGTCGCTATCGGTTGTACAAACAATCCCTACAGGCTTATTAAAAGCAATATATGTTCGCTTTTTGGCATTATTAAGGATGGTTTTTCCATCGACTTTTACGGTATCTCCTAATACGACTTTCGACCCCATTTCTGGAACCACGCCATTAATCGTCACGCGTCCCTCGTCGATCAGTTTGTCAGCGGCACGTCGCGAGCAATATCCGGCTTCGCTTAAGTATTTATTCAGTCGTGTTAAAGTTGATTCCATAGCGCAAATTTACAAAACTTTAGTGGCTCAAAAATTTTATTATTTCACCTGTAACAAACGCACCTTTTAGAGAGTGGCCTAGTCCTTCAGTTGTGATTAGTGTGGCGTTTTTATAATGTGTATCTATTTCAAGCGCATCGGAATAAGGGATGATGGAGTCATTTTTATCATGAAATAACAGACCTTCTGTCTGAATTTTTTTTGCAAAATCTGCAGTTGAAAAATAATTGGGATGGTATCCAAATTTAAGCTCAATTTCGGCATCAATCCCTTCGCAAATCGTTCGGGTATAACCCATCATATTTTTATAGCGTTGCATGATTCCTTTAAACCCTGACGGCGCGCCGAGGAGCACCATCTTTTGAGCGTTTTTATAGATTTGTTTTTCAAGGAAAATCACCAAAGCCATCCCGCCAACAGAATGCCCAAGAAAGACCGTTGGGTTAAATTCCTGACTAACGACATTAATAAATTCCGAATAGAGTATGGCATTAAACGTATCACTCCCAGATGCGCCATGAGCGGGGCCGTCCAATGCGATTACGTCATAACCTTTTCTGTGAAGTGTTTCAATTTTATACCGCCATCGGCTGGTATTGCTCTCCCAACCGTGAGCGAGTAGGAGGGTTTCTTTGTCGCCTTTCCAATGATACGTTTGAATGGGTGTATCGTTGTAAAACAAGGTTTTTTTGTCTGCGGTCTCTAAAAATAAATTTGCACTTGAAGTGAGTTGCCCACTTCTTGGTTTTGAGAATAATTTTAAAGCGAGTTTGGAAGCATACGAAGCATTGAAAAATCCAATACAATTAATCAGGGCACCAACGAGCTTTGGAATGAGTGTTTTCATAAATCTTTAGGGTCTTCTCTGTGTACGCGATCCATCGTGAATGCAGGGGTGCAAATCGCTAAATATTCACATGGGGCATCAAATGGATTTGAATATTGAACGCGTGTATTTTTTTGAATTTTAATGGATTGCCCTTGTTCTAAAATAAGGGTATCTCCATCGATAATAAACTGTTTTTTTCCTTTAATGATATATGTATATTCGTCAAATTCTGGGGTTTGAACAGTCTCTCTCTAACCTGGAGGGGTGGCCATGTGGGGGATGCTTAGGTT
>ERZ1048068.1404-NODE-1404-length-18651-cov-19.789202_pt1 | contig 18651 bp, 22 predicted proteins | sample MGYA00383098_ERZ1048068 | MGnify/ENA primary metagenome ERZ1048068 (study PRJEB29581, sample SAMEA5548368) | metagenome | biome: marine; feature: coastal; material: water | depth 1 m | study: Short-term variability in the microbial, nano- and picoplankton... | reverse complement strand
ACGAATCGAGTGCATTGTCATACATTCTTAACAATGTGGTGATTGGTGATTTTAGCGAAGATGAAGCAAGGCAAACAATTAAAAGCGCTTACCGGTTGCGGTCCTTTGGTATTAAGTATTTTGAAGATTATACCAAAATAGACAAAATAAAAAAGGATTTAAAGTTTTCAAAAGAAAAGGTGATGGATATTCACCAAATAAATGGTGAGGTATATGAGCAAGTAACAAATGACACTGAACACCATGACTTTTGGTTTTTTGATAATGATAAGGTTAAACTTATTCCTTTAAAGTACAAACTATTTTTAGAACGTAATGGGTTTAAAAAGTTTTTCCCCGGTGATTCATTAAAGCCTTCTTTTGTCAAAGTACAATCTAACATTGTTCAAGAAACAAGTACGGAGATAATCAAAGACTTTGTTTTAAACTATTTACTTGATATAAATGAAGAAAAGGTTTGGTCCTATTGTGCAAACTATCAAATGATGTTTTCAGATAATTACTTGCAATTTCTTGACAATATTGAATTGATCATGTTGAAGGATACGCGTGAAAAATCATTTATTGCTTATCAAAATGGTATTCTTGAAGTTACCAAAGAAAGCGTTGTTTTAAATGATTACACGGATTGTGATGGGTACATATGGAAAAACCAAATCATCAAGCGTGAGTTTACGCCATCAACAAACATTGCAAACGATTACAAGGTATTTATTAATAACATAAGCAACGGCGAACCGTTGGCCATTGAGTGTACTATTGGTTATCTTCTATACACTTATAAGAACAAGGTAAACAACAAGGCTATCATATTAAACGATGAGGTAATAAGCGACAACCCCGAAGGTGGAACCGGGAAAGGTTTGTTTGTCCAAGGGTTGCGAGAGATACGAAGGACCGGCATATTGGATGGCAAATCATTTGATGATAAAAAATCCTTTGCTTATCAGACCATAAGCCAAGACACACAAATATTGGTATTTGATGATGTGAAAAAAAACTTTGATTTTGAAAGTAAGTTTAGTTTAGTAACCGAGGGTATAACCTTGGAAAGAAAAAACAAGGATGCAATAAAACTAAGCGTTGAAGATTCACCCAAAATGGTACTGTCAACCAATTACGCAATAAAGGGTGAGGGGAACAGCCACAACCGAAGAAGGCACGAAATTGAGTTTGCACAATACTACAACCACAGCAAAACACCTTACGATGATTTTAAGCGCCAATTGTTTGATGATTGGAATGACAAAGATTATGTGGCATTTGATAATTACATGGTGTACTGCATACAGCAATATTTTATCTATGGACTAATCGAACAAAAGAATGCCAAGAATATAAAGGTGCGCCGATTCATTGCCGAAACATCAATGGAGTTCTACGAATGGATCACCGACAAGGATACCAATGTAACTGGTGTAAGATTAAACAAAAGAAATTTTTATGATCAGTTTGTTGAAGATTACCAAGATTATAAGAAATGGCTCACACAAAAGAAGTTTAACATTTGGGTACAGAAGTACGCACGGTTTGCAAACTTTGAATATTCAGATGGTAACACCAACGGGTCAAGATGGTTTGAATTAACAGAACAAGCACCGTTTTAATGGAGTTACGAGATTACCAAAAAGATATAGTAAAACGTGGGGTTGATGTGATAGTTGATCACAAACTCCTGTATCTGCAAATGGAAGTGCGGACGGGTAAAACCTTAACCGCTTTATCTATATGCGAAGAACTGGGGGCGCGTTCTGTGCTGTTCATTACAAAGAAGAAAGCAATCAGTAGCATTCAAGATGATTACAACAACTTTGGGTTTAGCTTTGACATAACTATCATTAACAACGAATCATTGCACAAAGTAGTGGGTGAGTTTGATATATTGGTAAGCGATGAACACCACCGCAATGGATCATTCCCAAAGCCTAACAAATCAACTAAACTAATCAAACAACGTTGGGCCAACTTACCAATGATATTTTTAAGCGGCACACCAAACGCGGAAAGCTATTCGCAAGTGTATCATCAATATTGGGTGAGCAAACATTCACCGTTCAAACAATGGCCATCATTCTACAAATGGGCAATTGATTTTGTTAATATAACAACACGCAACTTTGGTTATGCCGATGTCAAAGATTACAGCAATGCGGACTATTCAAAGATCAAAACGTACATTGATAAGCATATTATCACCTACACACAAAAGCAAGCGGGGTTTGAATCGAACGTGAATGAACACATACTTCATTGCGATATGAGTGAATCAACATACAACATCATGCACACCATTAAACGTGATAAGATAATGCAAGGGCGGACCGGGGTGATTATAGCAGATACAGCGGTGAAGTTGCAAAACAAGATACATCAATTGTGTGGTGGTTCTGTTATTCTTGAAGATGGTACAACCGCAATCATTGACCACAGCAAAGCGGAGTACATCCGGGATAAGTTCAAAGGTAAGAAGATAGGCATCTTCTATAAATTTAAAGGTGAACTAAAAATATTAAAACATATATTTGGTGATAGCTTATGTAGTACACTGGAAGAGTTTAACGGAACGGATAAGAACATTGCATTGCAAATAATATCGGGGCGTGAAGGTATATCACTACGGGAAGCGGATGCACTGGTGTACTACAATATTGATTTCAGTAGTATATCTTATTTCCAAAGTAAGGACCGTATGACCACAATGAACCGACAAGTGAACAATGTGTATTGGGTATTTGCAAAGCGTGGGATAGAAGCAAAGATTTATAAAAGCGTGATCAACAAGAAAGATTATACAGTTAATATGTTTAAGAGAGATTTTGAATTATCAAAGTAAAGTAATAAAAGAATATAAGGAATGTGGATATATTGTTTTGAATCTTATTAGGTTAAGTGAGAACGGATATCCCGACTTATTATGTTTGAAGGATGGCAAAGCATTATTCATTGAGTGTAAGACCGGGGGCGATACCTTAAAGCCATTGCAGAAGTATCGCATTGATGAGTTAATAAAGGAAGGATTTGAAGCGTTTTGTTTAAAGGATGGCAAAGTAATTTATGGAACAAAAAAAGAAATATAAAATCACGGCAATGTCAGCTGGTAAGAAGGTTACCGCAATAGTATCCGGGTGCTTATCAAACAAAAGAGATTTGTTTATTCAGTTGATGCGCGCACACAAAATAAAAAAAACACACATATGGAAAATAATAGAGATAATCAAGAAGGGATAGGGGGGTTCGAAACATTTTTACAATTCCATGACATACGTTCGTGGCCCTTTTTTTTCACGTTTACAAGTTTGGGGTATGGGAAGTAGGGGGCCGTCACCGCAACCAATTGCGGTATTGAAAGCAAAAGGCACAATAAATGTTACACGTGCCAATGATCAAATTGCAGATGCCAACGCGTTGGACTGGGTACACGATACCATCCCAACACCGCCGGATGAACTGACCGAAAAGGCCAAAGAAATATGGAACGCTCAATTGATGCAAGCCTATAAAATGTACGGTTATATTTCATTCATTGATTTGTCTTTATTCAAAGAATACTGTTATGTGTATGGGGAAATGGAATGGTTGAAGGCAAACACAAAAGGCCGAACGTACACGGATGACAAAGGAAACATAAAAGTTGATCCATTATACACGGAATTAAACAAAATACGCAAAGACTTTTTGCGACTTTCACAAGAGTTTGGATTTAGCCCATCGGCACGGACACGGATACAGCTGCAACAAAAACCGGAAGATAACACGGATATTTATTCAGATGGAATTTAATGATTGAGCAAAAAGAATGTGACAAGTGTGAATCTTTAAATGTAAAATTTGTGAAATACGAAATGTGCAATAAGATTAAAATATTAAGAAAACAATGTTTTGATTGCGGCCATATAAATATGAGAAATTATAAAAGAAGTTTTGTAAAAAATTTCAACTTATTAATTGATGCCGATTTAATTTTAAGAAATAAACGTTACGAAATACAAGCAAAAAAGCACAAAATAAAAAATATTTTTTATCATTATTCACAAAACCATTTTGAAAGGCAAAAAAAATATTACAACGAAACTTATTTAAAGTCTGACGAGTGGAAACACAAAAGGAAATTAATGATGGATTTTTACAAAGGCAAATGCCAAAAATGCAATTCGTTTGCAACTGATTTGCATCATTTGACATATGATAATATATTTAAAGAAAAGTTTGATGACTTGATACCTTTGTGCAGAAGTTGCCATCAAAAAGAACACACACAAAAAAATTAGATGGCATATAAAACAGATTTTACAAAAATAGATTTAGACAAATATTATTTTGATGATCGGGTTGCAAACTTGGTGGTCCAATATATTGAAGATAATGTGAAGCACGTGAAGGGTGACAAGGCCGGGGAACCGTTTATTCTTGAGCAATGGCAAAAAGATGACATTGTAAAACCGTTGTTTGGTTGGAAACATAAAGCAACTGGATTGCGAAAATACACAAGTGCATACATTGAAATACCAAAGAAAAGCGGTAAATCATTTTTGGCCGCATCAATTGCGTGTGTGTTTATAGATATAGAGCGTGAAGGGGGCAGTGAAATTGTTGGTGTTGCTTGGGGTCGCAAACAAGCGGGATTGGTATTTGAAGCAACAAAACAAGTTATTCAGAAATCACCACGTTTAAAATCAAAGTGCAATATTTACCGTAATTCAATAACCGCACCGGACCACATCGGCGGGTTGAAAACCTATCAAATATTGTCTAAAGAAGCCGGAGGTGAAGATGGAATAAACCCACAGTTGGCAATCATTGACGAATTGCACGTACACAAAAACAATGAGGTTCTTGAAATGGTTGAAAAATCACAAGGGGCAAGAAAACAACCTTTGAGTTTTATAATTACAACGGCGGGCAGTGATTTGTACGGCATAGGATACCAACGACACGAACAAGCCATTGATGTGGCAAAGGGAATTGTTGAAGATGATTCACAACTTGTGTGCGTGTACGGTGCGGATAAAGATGATGATCCTTTTGCAGAAAGTACTTGGAAAAAAGCAAATCCGAACTACAACATATCAATTGGCAAACGGGCTTATGAAAAAGAAGCAACCAAAGCAATGGTAAGTGCGGCAAGTTTGAACAGTTTTAAAAGGTATTATTTGAATCTGTGGACACAATCCAAAGATGGTTGGATTAATGACGAAATATGGAACGCAAGCCAATGGGATTTTGATGAAGAAATTTTAAAAGATTACCCGTGTTTTGGTGGCTTGGATTTGTCATCACGTTCAGACATCACGGCGTTTTCTTTGGTGTGGCAAATCGAAGATAAATTTTATTCAAAGAATTGGTTTTGGTTGCCGGAAGATAAGGGGACACAATCGGCGGACAAAAATAACATTCAATATCGTGAATGGGTTCGTGATGATTTGATTGAAGAAACAAGTGGAAACGTGATTGATTACGATTTTATCATTCATAAAATGGGGGAGTTGAGAAAAGAATATGACATTAGAACCATTGCATACGACAATTGGAACAGCCATCACATTGCTCCAAAGTTGATTGATGAGGGGTTCGACTTGGTAGAGTTTAGACAAGGTTTCAAAAGTATGACCGCACCAACAAAAGAAATGCAAGCGGCAATTGAAAGTAAAAAATTCAATCACTTTGGGAACCCCGTATTGCGGTGGATGGCCGGGAATGCGGCGGTGAAATCAGATCCATCGGGAAACATCAAACTGGAAAAAGATATAAAAACACCCAATAAAAAAATAGATGGGTTGATCACCAACATCATGGCGTATGGTTTATGGCTTGACGGCGGTGATTCGGGTTCAAGTTATTTGGAGCAAGGGAATTTGTATATAATGTAAGAAAATGAAAATACCAAAGAAAATTTATGATGTATTAAACAACAAGAAAAATTTTGATTTCTTGTTTTTAGAAATGTTAAAAGAAAACGCGAGTGAAGATGCTTATGATTTAGCGCTTGAAATGGTGCGAGAGTATGCCCCAAATTTTCGGCATTACAAAGATTTTGACAGTTACCGGGTGATTTTATCAACCAATAACAACAAAGAAATTGAGGTACCAAAGGAAATAATTGAAGCGGTCACGGCTGGGATTGATGATTTATTTCATAAGCATTTGAAAAAAGTGAAGATACGCAAAATGGCGTATGATGCAACCGTTTTGGAGATCAACAAATATTTGCCAAACTACAAACCACACCGGAATTATCAAAGTTTTAAGGCCTTGCAATCAATTAATTTCAAGAAAAAGAAATAAATGTAAGGGTTTTTTTAGTTAAATTATTTACAAATAATTAAAATATCATTAAACACTTTTGCAATAGTGAAATTTTTGGGTCTTGAGATTAAACGAATAAATCCGTTTTTAGCAGAAAAGAAAGGGTTTTTAAATGCAACCTTTGGTGGCGCGGTTGGTAGAACACCGGTAACAGAAACCACGGCAATGGGATTGTCAGCATATTGGGCGGGTGTTCGTAGAATTACGGAATCTGTGGCCATGTTGCCCGTTGAAGTGTTTAAAAAGGCCAACGGAAAACGTGAGATGGTAAGCCATCCAGTTGAATATCTTTTAAACGCGGAAGCAAATTTTGAAAGTATTTCTTTTGATTTCACACAAATATTGATCACATCGGCCATCAACCACGGTAATGGTTTGGCCATCATTGAACGTGATTCATTCGGAACACCTACGGCGTTGACAAATGTAAGCCGTGAAATATGTGAACCTTTAAAATATGATGATGAAATATTTTGGAAGGTTGAAATAAAACTTGCGTCAAACAAAACAGAAACACTACTTGTTGCGGATAGAGATATTATAAACCTTCGCGGGTTTGGTGTTGATCCCGTGGTTGGCATGAGTGCTATACAGATACACAAACAAAATCTTGGTTTAAGTATTGCGGCACAAGATTACGGAGCAGATTTTTACAACAAAGGAACACGCATTGATGGGTACATTGAATACGCGGGTACCTTAAAGCCGGAAACAAAAGACGCAATAAACCAACAATGGTCAGCCAATTATGGCCCAAATGGCACACGTGGAACGGCCATACTTGACGCGGGTTCAAAATATCACCGCATTGGGATGCCACCGGCGGATGCAGAATTTATCGCAACACGAAAGTTTCAGAAAAACGAGATTGCCACAATTTTGGGCATTCCTTCGTTTATGATCAACGAAATGGATGGGTCAACCTATTCAAACGTGGAGCAAATGGGTATTGAGTTTGTTACTTACGGCATTGGGTCATGGATTGAGAAGATTGAGCAAGAGTACAGACGAAAGCTATTAAAAGAAAACGAAAAAAGAGATTTCTATTTCAAGCACAATGTTGATCGTTTACTTAGAACAGATGTAAAAACAAAAGGTGAATATTACCGATTGATGACAGACATCGGAGCGTACACAATCAATGATGTACTTGAGTTGGAAGATAGAAACAGCATTGAGGGCGGTGATGAGCGCTATGTTCAAATAAACCGTATTCCGATAGATGACATAAAAACGTACTACAAAAAAGAAGATGGCGAGTTATAGCGATTACCCGGAAGCGGTTTCCAATAATGCCAAACGAGGTATTGAACTAAATGAAAAGGTTGGGAATAAATGCGCCACTGATGTGGGGAAGCGAAGAGGGCGTGATCTCTCGCAAAAAAAAGCGGTCAGTGAGGACACAATAAAAAGAATGTTTTCTTATTTATCGCGTGCGGAAGTGTACTACAACCCGGATGACAATGAAGCGTGTGGCACTATCTCATATTTGTTGTGGGGTGGTAAAGCCGGGTTAAGATGGTCCGAAAGTAAATTGAAAGAAATAGACAAAAATAGAAAAGTAATGAATAAAATAGATAGGTTAGTTGAATGCCGTGGTGTTGATGTAGAAAACAGAACGGCACAATTTGTAATTTCAACCGAATCGGTTGATAGACACGGGACAGTGTTTAAGTTGTCTGGTTGGGAGTTAGAAAGTTACAACCGCAACCCAATTGTTGGATACAACCACGATGTGAGCGGATCAAATCCGGACACAATTATTGGAACATCACGAGTGTTTCAAGATGGTGATGTGTTGGTTGGTGAAGTGACATTTGAACGTGAAGGAAACAATCCATTGGCGGACAAAGTATTTAACAAAATGCAAGATGGTATTTTGAAAATGGCAAGTGTTGGAGCAATTCCACATGAGTACAGATATGGCAAAGGTGATGATGAGGATCGCGACACCGTATATTTCACACGCCAAGAGTTGATTGAATGGTCAATTGTTTCGGCGGGTTCAAATCGTGATGCTTTCAAACGAAGCACAGACCAAGTTGATGAAATTAAAAAATCACTTGAAGAAATAGTTGAAGAAGCACCGGTTGAAATGGGACTTGAAACTAAAGCAGATTTAAGAAATTTTGCAAAAGTTAAAATAGTTACAAAATACCTTTAATTAAATTGTAACATTTGTAACATTAAATTTTTAAAAAAATGAGAAATAGTAAAACAATAAGAGAAGAAATCGGTGCATCTAAAAGCACTTTGGATGCTCTTGAAACATTGGTTACTTCTGAAAATAGAGATTTCACAGAAGAAGAAAAAGTATCTTTTGATACAAACATGGAAGAGTTATCACGTTTAGTTGATGAACTCCCAAAAACAGAAAAAATGGAAGAAATAAGAAAAAACGCGGCTAACCTTGGAGGTTCGCCCGTAGCAGTAGAGACAAAAGAAGAAAAAGAAATTGTAAGAAATTTTTCTTTTGGTAAGGCAGTACGTGCAGCATTCGGCGGAAAACTTGACGGTTTAGAAGCGGAAATGGCACAAGAAGGTGAAAAAGAAATGGCAGCAATTGGCCGTTCTTCTAACGGGATTGTGATACCATCAATGGTGTTAAATAGAGCAGTAATAACTGAAAACGGAACAACTGGTGTTGAAGCACAAAGTTTTGTTGATGCTGTTTACGCTAACACAATACTTGACGATCTTGGTGTAACACGTGTAAGCAGTACAACTGACCAACGTATTCCAATACTTGGAGCGGTAACAACTCAGTGGGAAACGGAAGTTTCTGATGCAATCGATGGCGGTTCAGCAATGAGCAAAAAAGACCTTGCACCAAAAAGATTGGCCGCATACGTTGATTTCAGTAAAGCCGCAGCTATGCAGGCTAACGAATCTATCGAAGCTGCTTTGAGAAACTCAATTGCTCAAGCGGTAGGTGCAAAAGTTGAATACGCTTTATTTACTGACGATTCAGCAAACGGGGCTTATGATTACTTAGGTAACGGAAAAACAGCATTGACCAATGCAGACATCACAGATTTGATGATGGCATTAGTTGAGGAAGTACAATCTAATAACCACAACCGTGGCAACTTAGGTTTTGCAATATCTAACGATTTGTTCACGGAAGTGTACACAGCTGCACAAGTTAGTGGCGTGAATCCTTTAATAATAAATGATGCAATAATGGGAGTTGCAGCGAAGTTTAGCAATCAAATTGCAGACATCACAAACCCTGCGGTTTATTATGGTGACTTCAGCAAAGTTCAAATTGCACAGTTCGGTGGCGTTGAAATCCTAATGGATCCGTACACACAAGCAATAAAAGGAACAAACAGACTTATTCTTAATTCTTATTGGGATGCAGCACTTGTACAAGATGCAGCCATAAGCGTAGGAACTTTCGGATAATTTTTTTAACTCTAATTTTATATACAAAGGGGGTGGGGTTAACCCATCCCTTTTTTTTTGCGTGATGATAAGAAATAAAAAAATAACAAGCTACACACCGGCGGGTGACTGGGCTTTGACATTAGTCGAAGCAAAACGACATTTGAACATTTTGGATTCGTCTTTTGATGATCTTATAAATGATTACATATCATCGGCACATGTAATGCTGTACAATGAAGCGGCGGTACTTGTAAAAGGTGCTGTAATTGGCTACATGGACCAATGGCAAGATTTCCGTGTTGATGTTGCACCGGTTGACACCGTGGCAATATATTACTATGACATTTCAAACGTTCGCACATTACTGGACACATCAAAATACATTTGGAACAATGGTCTGTATTCATATATTGAAATATTAGACAATGCTCCAAGTTTGAACGACCGTGACTGGCCAATTGAAGTTGAAATTGTAACACTTGCAAATACTGATGCAATGGTAAAACAAGCGTTGAGAATGATGGTTTCTGATATGTTTGAAATGCGACAAAATGAAATAATTGGAAGCGTTAAGCAATTGAACAGAGGGACACAATACCAAATTTCACTAATTAGCCAAAGGACAGAAATATGATGAACATCGGCCGATTGGATCGGAAAATAGTGATTGAGAATCAAACATTTTCAAACAATAGCATTGGGGAATACACATCATCATGGTCAGTATTTCACACAACATTTGCATCCATCAAAAAAGGTGGTGGCAATGAAAAGGTCGAAGCGGATCAAATAACGGCAACAAACAAAGTGCGTTTTAAAATACGTTTCTTTGATGGCATTACGGAAGCAATGCGGGTTGTTTACAATGGTGCATATTATGACATTATAGAAATCCAAGAATTGGACCGTGAGGGGTTGTTTTTAACAGCAATAAAAAAACTTTGAAACAAGAGTTTAAAATAGAGGGCATTGAAGCGGTTTCAAATGAAATCAAATCATTGGGCAATGATAAAATAAAGCGCCGCGAAATATTAAAAATATTGCGAAGGCAAGCAAAGCCAATGAAACAAGCAATGAAACAAAACGCACCGGAATCGGAGAATGTTATCATTGTTGGAGATGATTTGTTTTATCCGGGCAACTTAAAAAAATCTATTGCAATCAAAACATCACCATCAAAAAAATATCCAAATGTTTTGGTGGGCCCAAGGTACGGAAAAGGTGCAAAAAAATATGATGGTTTCTATGCTTTTTGGGTTGATTTGGGTATTGGAAAACATAAAGCAAACCCAACGGGCGGCAAAAATTTTATTCAAAAGACGTTTGCGCAAACGGGAGAAGCCACGTACAAACATGCAAGTTCACAATTAAAAAAATACATTGATAAAAAAGCTAAAAAATTAAACTTATGAAAATTGAATTAACACAAGATTATGCGGTAGTGACAAGGGTATTACCGGAAGGAACACAGATGAGAGTTTCCAACAAACTGGGCAAAGAATTGATTGAATTGGGTGTTGCAAAAAACTTTGATGGGTACACACCGGAAGAGGAGGTTGAACACATCGTTCAAATAGCAATGGACAACGAAGAAAAGCCATTGCCAAAAGTTAAAAAAGTTACAAAAAGAAAAAAGGCAAACGATTAAGTTTGCATTAATAAAAAGAAAAAATTATGGCAAGCACTGGAATCCTTAACGGAACATTAGCAAAAATACAAGTGGGCGGTGTAACCGTTGCACATTTAACATCAAATAGTTTGACATTTGACCATTCAACACGCGATTCGAGCAGCAAAGACTCGGCGGGATGGAAAGAGAGTTTGGAAGGACAAAAGGCCTTTAGCGGTTCAGCCGAAGGATTTTTTGCAGAAGATGCAACATACGGTTTCACTGACCTTTTTGATGCATTCGCATTAAGATCACAAGTGACCGTGACATGGACCACAGATGTGGCCGGTGATGTCGAGTACAGCGGCGCTTGCTACATCACATCTTTGGAAAGAACTGACGGGCTTGAGGAATCAAGCACATTTTCTGTATCACTCGAAGGAACTGGTGCAGTGACAAAAGCAACTGTTTAGGGAGCAGTTTTATTTAGTTTAGTACATACTAAGGGGTGGGTTTTGCCCATCCCTTTTTTTATATAAAATTATGATTAAAATTAAAAACAGAGATTACAAATTTAAGTTCGGTTTTCGTGCAATATTATTGTTTGAAAAAGAAACGGGTCAACCAATTGCGGAATTGGGTGAGAACATCAAAATGGCGGATGTGGTCGATATTGCATATTGTGGTATGAAGTCCGCGGGCGAAAAAATCACAAAGGATTTTATTATTGATGCTATTGACGATGATATGTCACTTTTGAATGTGTTCACGGATGCAATGTCTCATGATATGGCAGCAATGAACGTGATGAAGGGCGAAGCAAAAAAGTAAATCAACCGTTGATTAATTGGATAAGGGGTTTTGTATTGGGCGTGTTGAATCAAACCCCGTTATCCTTAAATGATTACTCACTGGTTGAGATTAAAGATGCGTTTGTTGGGTACAAGATAAACCAACAAATCAATGAACGCATTTCATGGGAAACAGCACGTTTTATTTCTTTTGTCTCTTTGAAAGCGGCCGGGAATAAAAAAATGAAAAACCCAAATGATTTGATGGTATTTGATTGGGAACAAAAAGATACTAAAAAAGGCACGAGGGGCAACAAATGGACTAAACAAGAAATTGAAAAACTGAAAAAAGAAAAGCCCGGATGGTTTAAATAAAAAATGGCAAAGAAAAGTGTAAATTTACGCATAGGGTGGGACATGAAGGCGTTTTCAACGTCATCGCAAAACCTTTCAAGATCGCTTAAAAAAACGGGCGGCAAAATGAAATCCATCGGCAAATCAATGTCGATGTCATTGACCGCACCAATTGTCGGCCTTGGTGGTTTAGCCGTTAAAACGTTTGCAGATTTTCAACAATCAATGGCCAAGGTGCAAGCCATAAGCGGTGCAACGGGTGATGATTTCGAGGCATTAACAAAAACCGCAAAAGACCTTGGAATTTCAACAAGGTTTGCAGCATCGGAGGTTTCCGAATTGATGTTGAACTATTCAAAACTTGGTTTTTCATCGGATGAGATTCAGAAAATAACGGGGGCAACACTTGATTTGGCACTTGCAACCGGTGAAGATTTGGCACAATCTGCATCGGTTGCTGGGGGTACATTGCGTGGTTTCGGTTTAGAAGCTGGTGAAATGACAAGGGTCACTGATGTAATGGCAAGGGCATTCAGTGGCTCGGCATTGGATTTGCAGAAATTTCAAAACTCAATGCCAAAAGTTTCAGCGGTTGCATCGAGTTTAGGAATAACACTTGAAGAAACAACTTCAATGCTTGGTGTTTTAGTTGGTAAAAACATACAAGCAACAACGGCTGGAACTGGTTTAAAAAATATATTCTTAATGACAAGAAAGTCAGGTATGTCATTTAAGGATGCAATGGATAAAATAAACAATTCTATTGATCCACCAACAACTGCATTGAATATGTTTGGCAAAGAAAATGCAACTGTTGCTGTTGCACTTGCACAAAGTGGTGATGCAATTACTGAAATGAATGCCAAACTATCTGACACAAGTGTTACTGCATCATCAATGGCCAAAATTATGGATGACACACTTGAAGGGTCAATGATGCGTTTAAAATCCGCAACGGAAGGATTGGGTATTTCATTCGGTGAGGTTATGGCACCGGCTGTTGGTGCAGCGGCAAACTTTATTTCAGAAATTGCAATGAAGTTTTCAAACTTATCGGAAGGAACAAAGAAAACAATTGTTGTGATTGCTGCATTAGCGGCGGCAATTGGACCATTGATTTTTGCGGTTGGTGGATTGACAACAGCATTTGCGTTTTTAGCTGCAAACCCTATTATTTTGATAATTACGGGTATTATTGTGGCAATAGGTGGATTGGTAGCTGCATTCATATATGTGAAAAACAACGCACAAGCGTTTGCAGATTTCTTCTACAATATTTGGGTTAAAATTGCAAACGGGTTTATTGATAGGGTGAAAGTAATGGCATCCGCTGCATTGAAATTGGCGGGAATGGTTGGCCTTGATATTGGGGGTGGAATAAATGATTGGTTAGATTCCTTTAAACTTAAAGCACGAGAAAGCACAAAGGATTTTAAAAGTTTAAAAGAAACGGTAAAAGATGTCAAAAAAGAGTTTTCACAATCAATTCCAACACCGGGACTTGACACACCAACACCTATACCAACACCAGATCCGGACCCAGACGATGAAAAGGATCTTACAGACAAACAACAAAAAAAGCGTATTGGTAAACTAAAAAGAGAACTTTATCAAATTCAATCCGGGATAAAAAAAATAAGCACCACACCAATTTTACCCGTTGTAGATGTTGAAGGAATTACAACAAGTTTGGAAAAAATGGGGCAAGAGGGCGTTCATATATTTGAACAAATGGGGCGTGAGATGGGTGCGGCATTAACGACTGGGTTGAAGGATTTAGCAACGGAAGGTTTGGTTTCTTTTGGTCAATTTTTGGGGGATGTAATGTCCGGCGGTGATATGACAATACAAGACTTTGGTCGCGGGTTGCTTGATTCCATTGGTAAGTTTATGGGGCAATTTGGTGAAGCAATGATTGCAATGGGTATTGCACAAACATTGTTGGATGCATCAATAAAAACGGGCAATGGTCCGGCGGCTATCATTGGCGGTATTGCATTGGTTGCGGCGGGTGCTGCACTATCCAATTTGAGCAAAAAAGGAGTTGATAAAGGCGGCGGCGTAACGGACACCGGCGGTGGCGGTGGCGGTGTAAATTTCAACAACCAAAACGGTTCACCCGGTTACATGATGCAACTCGAAACAAAGGTATCCGGGCGTGATATTATACTTGTGCAAGAAAGAGAAAGAGCATTTAAACGATGAGCGAAATAATTTTTGAATCACAATTTTACAGTTTATCCGATCACGATTATCGTGTTCGATTATATGGCAAAAACTATGTTGGCTTATATGCGGAAATCATTGGGGGAACGGGCAATGTGTTTTATGTCCAAAATGATTGGCGTGATTTCCTACAAGTTGGGCAAAGTGTAAATTTTGGAGATGGTCCGGGACCTGCAATTGTTGCGGCATACGAAACACGAGTGTTGGCGGATGGTGGCATATTTGAAAATGAACAGTGTTTATTGGATTTTTTAAGCGATGGGGCAACCGTTGTTTCATTTACTTACAATGCCGCACAGAACCGCACGGAAATAACACTAAATATTGCCTACGATTCGCAATCAATCATTCAAAACGATGTGACTGGCACAAGCAGTTTCATACCCACATTTAGCCCAGTGATTATTGACTTGGTAAATAATTACAAAAACTCAGACGATTACCTTTTAAGCCCATTAATGACATCAAGTGTTGATGTTACATACGGCAATGTGCAAGAAGATCGCACGGGTGTTGATACGGCGTTTTTTGATAGGTTTATAGACTTGTATCTTCAAAGCAATGACGATGAACTTCGTTTGACAATTGAAAAAAATGAATCCGGCTACAAATTAGAGTGGGCCGGTAATTTAGTCATGGACTTGATACAGTGGTCTAATGAAAACAGCCCGCGCGAATACGTATTTCGGGTCATTGATGGGATTGACAGAATCAAAGATGTTGAGTATGTTGGTGATGTTGCAAATTTACAAAACCGAAAAATCAAAGATGTTATTTTTGATGTTCTTGAATTGAATGGGTTGACAGAGTTTTGGAGCGATTCAGACATTTATCTTCGCGAGAGCGTAGAGTATGTAGCCATTGACGTTGTGGGTGTAAATGGGAGCGATAGTTTAATTGATTACACATATTTATACGAAAACCTATTGATGAACAAAGAAGCGCAATCAAAAGATGACCGCGTGTTTTTGTCCGGATATGATATACTTTATGGAATAATGGAAATGTTATCGTGCAGAATGATGCACACAAACGGCCATTACTATATGCAGCAAATAAGAAATTACGATACAATCACAATCGTAAACCGTGACTATGTAAAGGGCAGAACGTACAACCAAGGGAATTACATCCATTCAAATACATCTATGCGTGTTTTGGCGGGGGGTACGTTTGGTTATATGTACGGGATAAAGCAAGCACGAATTGAGAGCGAAAACAAAGACATTATAAACATCGGACAATTACCGCCGGGGCAACGTAGAATTGCAATATTTCAACCGGGAACACCGCCGGCTTTAAACATAACGCCGCCAATAAATCAAAATATTGGCAATATACAAGGCGGTGCAGCCGCGGGGCAATTTATTAACGTGCAATTTGATTTATTATTTACGGGATCTCGCGGGTTGGTATTTGATTGTGATATGGATGTTCGTTTATATGTTTACGAATCAAACGGCAATAAATATTTGAAAGGTTCGGATACTATTGCGCCATATTGGGGCGATTCGGCAACAACTACAAATAAATTTTATTCCAAAAAACTTGCATTAACCAATAGACAAAGTTTGTTTAGACAATTGGTTAAAATGACAACACCGGTTATCCCTTACGAGATGGAAGGTGTTGTTGTTGCGGTTGAACTGGTTATTGTAACAGCAAGGCAACTCCCTTCGTTGAGTTCAGTTGTTATGAATTTAATGAATGTGTTTGTTTCAATTCCCGAACAAACCGAAAACACACTTGAAACCATATCCGCAACAAACCCGAATGTAAATTTCACAAAGGATTTGCAAATGAATAATTTGATGATCAATGAAGGGAATGCAGCGGTGCAAGTAAACAATTTAACAGTTGATGAAAACTACAACGGCGGTGCATTTTCGCCAAAAAATGGAAGTGATTGGGATGGAAATTTTGATGTCAATGGCAATTTAAGTGTGTTGCGAATTATGGAAGCAGTGAGCATACAATACAAGCCATTACAGAAGTATATGGGCGGGTTTGATGGCATTTATTACCCATTTGAAACAATACCATACAATAACGCCGTATTTGCTTGCAGTGGCTTGCAAATAAACTATTTATCAAATGAGGTATCCGGCGAATGGTTTGAGGTGCTTATTTCACGTGTTGGGTTATCGGGTACGATAACGGGTAAAGATGGCGAAGAATACGATCCAAATGAAAGTGAACTTTTGTTTAGAACGGCCCGCGAAAATGATCGCGGTGTTGGTATTCTTGAGGATGATTTATCACCCACAACCGGCATCACATCCATCACCATTGATTCAACGGGTGACATCCGCATAGGTGACGCAGTGCAGTTTATGAGTGACACGGGTGATGTGCTTCTTGAAGTTGTATCAACGGTAGATTTAGACACCGCCGGAACGGGTCAAACGTTGGGGGTTGAGAGTTTTAATTTAGCCAACACAATTCCATCCGGTTCACGTATTGTTTACGGGTATAAAAAAGTAGATTATGCGGAACGTGTACGGGCCAAATTATTTCAAATGGAAGGAAGTGCATTGGCTCCAACATCCGAAAGCGGAGGGGATTATTTCCAAAATGGTGAATTTATGTTTCACGAATCGTATTTGTATTGGCGCGATGGGAATGGAGATTATCACAGATTACAAGGTAACACACATCATCCGGATTGATGCCATCAATGCCAAAGCGGGTGCACTCAATTAAGGAATACAACCCAAGGAAAGAAAAACAAAATTGGTTGAAAAATCAAGAGGATTTGAAGTTTTACAACACCCAAGCGTGGCGAAAATTATCATTGTCCTACAAAATGAAACACCCGGTGTGTGAGGTTGACGAATGCACACAACCATCTTACTATACGGACCACATTATTCCGGTTGCCGATGGTGGTGATAAATGGGATACCGAAAATTTTCAAGCCCTTTGCAAAAGTTGCAACGGATCAAAAACCGCCAAACAAATAAAAAGGTAAAATTTTTTACACATCATTTTTTTGCACATTTAGCATATTTGCACTAAATGATAGGAGATGCCGTATACACATTATTAAACGTTTCAAGTGTGACAAGTTTGGTATCACAATTGAACTACGGTATTGCGGCACAAAAGGACTTGTTCCCGCGTGTAATAATCACCGAAAGTGGAACACCGGAAAATTTCAAAGATGGGTATAGTATTATAAACCATGATGTTGAGATAAATATTTACGCGTCAAAAGGGAAAGACGGCAACGCGGGTTTCTTGGAAGCATCAAACATTGCTGATGCAATAGAGACGATACTATACAGATACAAAGGCATTGTAAACGGCAAAGACATTCGGCAAACATTATTGAGCAACACGGAAATTTTGTTTGATAACGCAAGCCAATGCGCGCGGATCATAATGGAATATTCAATCAGAGAAAGCAAGGGTTTACCATCGGGTTTTGTGGTTTCACAATCGAATATTCAAATAGTAACGGAATCAAATAACGACATAATAAAAGAATAAAATGAGTATAAAGTTTTCAGAATTTACAGCGGTAACGGATTTTACCGAATTGGTAGGACTTTCGGCAGCCGATAATGGCAAAATCACAAAGGATAATTTAAAGTTGGCATTGGGTGTAATAACACAAACACAATCTGATCACATAAATCAAACATTGATTGATGTGGCGGCGGTAACTGTCAAGGCAAATATTAATTTATCACTAATACAAATGTTGAGTGCGGATAATACTGGAGATGGTCAACTCTTAAATGTTACAACGGCGGAACGTGATGCAATATCAAATCCAAATCCTGGGTTGATGATATTCAACACCACAACAAATGTCACTAATTTCTTCAACGGAACTAATTGGGTTTAAATGAGTTTGTACGGTGATGCAAGCATATTGATGTTCCCAAGTGGGTACAAGGAGGACAAACTATACAGTTTAAAACCTACTGATGGGAGTGGAGACCTTAATTTCACAAGGTCAAGTAGTGCTAC
>ERZ1048068.1400-NODE-1400-length-18674-cov-6.058489_pt1 | contig 18674 bp, 19 predicted proteins | sample MGYA00383098_ERZ1048068 | MGnify/ENA primary metagenome ERZ1048068 (study PRJEB29581, sample SAMEA5548368) | metagenome | biome: marine; feature: coastal; material: water | depth 1 m | study: Short-term variability in the microbial, nano- and picoplankton... | reverse complement strand
CGCCGGTGATCTGTTTTTCTTTGATTTCGTCGAGGGTTTTACAGTCGACGCAGAGGTCAGCTGTTGGGCGCGCCTCAAGTCGGCGGATACCGATCTCTACACCACACTGGTCACAGAAGCCGTAGTCGTCTTCTTCGACGCGTACCAGGGTTTTATCAATTTTCTTGATCAGCTTGCGCTCGCGATCGCGGGTACGCAACTCGAGGCTGAACTCTTCTTCCTGAGTGGCGCGGTCGGCAGGATCAGGGAAGTTAGCCGCTTCGTCTTTCATGTGAGATACGGTGCGGTCCACCTCTTCCATCAACTCGCGACGCCAAGCGTGGAGAATCTGCTTAAAATGGTCGCGCTGTTTTTCATTCATGTACTCTTCATTTTTCTTAGCCTGGTAGGGGCTAAGGCCATGAAGGGTTTGTGCAGTGCCGTTGTTGGCGGCTGCCGGTTTTGCTTTTGTTTTTGCTGTTGCCATTCCTAAAATCCACAGTAAGTTGTGAGCAGAAAATACAGGACGTGCGTTTATAGAGATTTTGGCGCGATTTTTCAAGAGAAATTTATCAGTAAAGCTTATAAACTGCTCGAATAACGATAAGTGTCGACTTATTTTACCCGGTGATACAAGGGTATTCGATATAAAATAATCGCTTAAATTGATTCAACGCCCCATTTTTTGTATCTCTAATTCATAACATAAACTATAAAGATTGCCACTTGTAGGCTGAAAATAGATTGATGAAAAAAGACCTTTCCCTGTTGCCTGCAACTTTCGTAAAGCGCTATAAACGCTTTTTTACAGATATCCGCACCGAGTGCGGTGAACTCTTAACGGTGCACTGCCCAAACACCGGTTCAATGAAAAATTGCCAGGTGGAAAATAGTCCCTGTTGGTACTCCTTGTCAGATAACCCTAAGCGAAAACTGCCCGGAACCCTGGAGATCGTCACCACTTCATTTGGCAATCTGGCGGGGGTTAATACTGCCAGACCAAACCATATGGTCAGGCAGGCGATTGTCGATCAGCTTATTCCCGAGTTGCGCGGTTACCAGAGTATTCGCAGCGAAGTACGCTATGGCGCGGAAAAAAGCCGCATCGACCTTTTACTCGAAGGGGGGATGGGTGAACAGTGCTATATCGAGGTGAAAAATGTCACCCTGGACTGCGGTGATGGTCATGCCCAGTTTCCCGATGCGGTCACCTCAAGGGGGACAAAACACCTGCGCGAACTAATGGCCATGGTTGCCGAGGGTCACCGCGCGGTGCTGTTTTTTTGCGTGCAGTTAACTGGCGTCGAGACTGTGTCGATTGCCGGGCATATAGATCCGCTCTATGCACAGACATTGTCCGCGGCTGTCGAAGCCGGGGTTGAAGTGTTGGCCTGGCAGGCTGACCTCAGCGCTACGGCTATTGCTCTGCAGCGGTCGCTGCACCTTGAACTCTAGCTGGAACCCACTAAAGCTCTCGCAGCGCAGCTTCTCGCAGGTTAACCAGTGGTGGCGGCAGCGGCTGGCCGGCAGCGATAAAGTACTGGTCACCATCGCGCTTTAAGCTGACGCTTGTCAGGCGATCACCAACACAGGGGCCGCCAACACATTCACCATCACTGATTTGAAACAGTGCGCCATGAGATGCGCACTGCACAAACACTGAGTCCAGATCGAGAAATTTCCCCGGCATCCAGTTGAGCGGGATGCCCATATGAGGGCAGCTGTTCCAATAAGCATAGAGCTGGTTATCCTGGCGGATTGCAAACAGCTGGCGTTCTTCAATAGTCAGTTCAATAGCCTGCATTTCTTCGAGGTCGCTGAACAGACAGAGAGGAATATCCTTCTCGATCACAGCGGTTGCCGACGAGTTACTGTCCATAGCGCAGTGCCTCAATTCGCTCTTGCAATGGTGGGTGGGTCATAAACAGTTTCGAGGTGCGCTGTTTCCAGCCGGCGGAGATGCCAAAGGCTGTCAGTGTATCGGGCATCTGATTTTCCATCTGCGCCTGGGTCTCCACCTGAAGTTTACGCAACGCATTGATCATCGCATTGCGCCCGGCCAGACTTGCACCGGCGGCGTCGGCTCGAAATTCCCGCCTGCGTGAGAACCACATAACGATTGTCGAAGCGAGAATGCCCAGGCATATCTCAGCGACTATGGTGCTAATCCAGTAGCCCAGTCCCAGACCACGCTGATTTTTTAGAATCACACGATCGACAAAGAAGCCGATAAGCCTGGCAAAGAACATCACAAAGGTATTGACCACACCCTGAACCAAACTCAGGGTAATCATATCGCCATTGGCAACATGGCCAATTTCATGGGCCAGCACTGCGCGCACCTCATCGCGGTCAAAACGTTGCAAAAGCCCGGCACTAACGGCAACCAAAGCCTTATTTCTATTCCAGCCGGTGGCAAAAGCATTGGATTGCTGGGCGGGGAAAATACCTACCTCGGGCATACCTATATCGGCCTTTTTTGCCAACTCGGCAACTGTTGTCAGCAGCCAGCGCTCATTTTCATTCTGCGGCTGGTCAATAATCACGGTGCCGCTCGATCGCTTGGCCATAAACTTCGACAGCAGCAGAGAAATAAAGGAGCCGGCAAAACCAAATACCGCGCAAAACATCAGCAGCGACTGCAGGTTAAGATCGACGCCGTTTTCCGCAAGAATTCCGCTGAAACCCAGCAAACTGAGTGAAACACTGGCGACAAAAATAATCGCCAGATTTGTTAACAGAAATAATCCAATCCTCAACACCTGATTTTCCTCTTGGCAGATAGAGCTGTTAGTGGCAAAAGAGTTGCTTTTGCAAGACAGTTTAGATTCTACGTTTAAATATGCGGCCTGGTGTATATATTTCAATGATGTACTGAGGTTTATTCTGTCCCCGCTAGCTGTTGTAGGGTTTTCGGGGTATAAATCAGCCTTTACTTATAGGTCGTAGCGCAGGTATAACAACCCCATGCAAATTGATGAAAACGCTTTAATCGACAACAACAGCCTGACTGGTTCTTCAGGGAATCATTTAATGGCATGGTCAGCGAGTTCGGTATCCATAGGTAGCAGCCACAATTCATCAATTCCCATTAGCCCCTTCTTTATTCACCCCCAAGTGGCAAAACCCCTGGCTGAATTGCGTTGCCTGGCTGGCAGGGAAGGCTTTGATCTTCGATTGTGCAGCAGTTTTCGCAGTTTTGAGCGGCAGCTGGTTATCTGGAATGAAAAAGCTTGCGGCCTGCGGCCAGTGTTCGCCAGTAACGGCGAAAAAGTGGATATGCTGCAACTCGATGAATGGCAGCAGGTGCAGGCGATAATGCGCTGGTCGGCACTGCCGGGCGCATCGCGCCATCACTGGGGAACAGATTTTGATATCTACGATGCCGCCGCCATTGATGCAGATTATCAGTTGCAGCTGACACCTCAGGAGGTTGAAGGTGAGGGCATTTTTGCCCCGTTGCACAACTGGCTGGATACAGTGATTGAGAAGCGCGGTTTCTATCGCCCCTATGCCACTGACACAGACGGTATCGCACCTGAGCGTTGGCATATCAGTTACCGACCGGTGGCTGAGCAGTTTGCCGCCAGCTTAACCCAGCAGGTAATCGCAGACCGTCTGCTGAGTACTGAGATAGCTCTAAAGGATACAGTGCTGGAAAATCTCGATAACATTTACACCCGTTATATAGATCTGCCTTATTAGCAACAAACAGGAAAAAGTTTAGTGATGGAATTGACTGATCCCCTATGGGATAAAATTTGCACCCAGGCTCGTCAGGCGGTGACCCAGGAGCCGTTGATGGCGGATTTTTTTGATACCGCTATTCTCAGCCACGCCACCCTCGAACAGGCGCTCTGTTTTAATCTTTCGCAACAGATGGGCTCTGCAGTCGTCACAGCAGCGGTGGTCAGTGATGTCATTGCCGAGGCCCTGCAGCATGACGCATCGATTGGCGAACGCATCCGCCGCGATATCAACGCCTGTTTTGATCGCGACCCGGCCTGCGAAACCCACTTTATGCCTATACTTTATTTTAAGGGCTTTCAGGCACTGCAATTGCAAAGAGTGGCACATTGGCTGTGGTCTCGGCAGCGCAATATCCTCGCACTGTTTTTTCAAAGCCAGATTTCTGAAGTGTTTGCCGTCGATATTCATCCGGGTGCCAAGCTGGGTTCCGGCATAATGATTGACCATGCTACCGGGCTGGTGATTGGTGAAACCGCTGTGGTCGGTGACAATGTTTCGATACTCCACTCGGTGACCCTGGGTGGCAGTGGCTGTGCCAGTGGCAGCCGCCATCCAACTATCGGCAACGGCGTGCTAATTTCCGCCGGGGCCAAAATTCTTGGCAATATCTCAGTCGGCGATGGGGTAAAAATAGGTGCGGGCAGTCTGGTGTTAGAGTCGGTGCCTGAACATGTCACGGTTGCCGGTGTGCCGGCAAAAGTCGTTGGCACTCCGCGTGAAGCAGAGCCGGCTCTCGAGATGGATCAGAATATCAATGATAAATTCGTTAACTAAAAGCGCTGAGGACGAGAGAAATTATGGCTAAGAGTGGATTTTCCGGGTTGCTCTATCGACGTCTGGTAGGAGCAACAGTAAATTCCGGGCGTGGGCTGCGACTGGCAATTCTGACCGAAGAGGCATTTCAGGTTTATGCTTTCCTCTCGGTGTTACTGGTGCCGTTAGCCTTTATGATTGCCGTGAACTATATGCAATTAATCCTGATGTTTGGGGCTATCTTTTTGGTGCTGATAACCGAGCTGCTCAACACTGCTGTCGAAGCCGTCGTGGATCGAGTCGGGTTGGAAAGGCATGAGTTATCTGGTCGCGCCAAAGATATGGGTTCAGCGGCAGTCGCCCTGTCCATTATTCTATTTTTTGTTGTTTGGGGAATCATTGTTGTTGAGAACCTTTAAACCGGCAGAAGCGTTCCAGCCGGATAATATCCGCCTGTAGCGATTGAGAAAGGGAAGGCATTTGAGAAGTGACTAGGAGGTTGCGTTATGGCGAGCAGTGTAAATGACCAGAGTATTGCCGATGAAAATAGCGGCACTACATTTGACCTGTTATTCCGTGGTGAACTTGCCCCGGGGGAGAGTATTGATCAGGTAAAGGCCAGAGTTGCGAAGAGTTTTAAACTCGACGAAGCTTCGGTCAACCAGCTTTTTTCAGGAACGGTTGTCAGTCTTAAGCGCAATATTGATCGAGCTGCTGCCGAGCGAATTCAACGACGTTTCACTGAGATGGGAGCCCTGACAAAAATTGTCCCCAACATTTCAAACAACAACTCTTCAAAGCAACCTGGTGTGGATAATCAAGCCGGCAAAAGTGGCTTGACTCTGGCACCCCTCGGTAGCGATGTAACAGAGAGAACCGTTGCATCTGAGCAGAATCAGAAGCCTATTTTGACTGATCATCTGGCTCTTGAACCGGCGGGCAGCACCATGATTAAACAGAGTGAGGCTTTGGCAATTGAGCCAGTAACAGTGGATACCTCACATTTAACCGTAGAGTGATTTTCTCGTAAAAGAAGGTTAGAAGCAGATACTCGCCAAATGCTGAATCTGTTTTTCCAAAAGTAATTGGCGCCCCTCCGGAAAACCCTGCAACAGATAGCAGTCTTCAGAGAAAGGCAAAAAGCGCGCGATAGACGATAGCTGCTCGATATCATACTCCCGGGACTGCATGCCAATAGTGCCCTCCTCAAGCTGAGCGGCCAGCATAGCTGCCTGGCCTTTTAATTGATCCAGCCCCTCGTGGTACTGAAACAAGGGCGCTGCCGGCAGGTTGTCACTGCACAGGGTCCAGACAATTTCCAGATCAATGCCCGACTGCTCAGAGAGCTGTTTTAGCAGTTGCTGCAGGGAGTAGACGGCCATCAGGCAAACCAACAGATGCTGCTTGGAGTGCTGGGTAGAGCGGATATAGAAATTAATACAGCCATTGCCACCCTCAATACGCTTGCCGCCATAGAGCTCCAGGGTGCGCAGGGTGCAGTAATCAATTTTCTCCAGCAGTAGCGTCATATTTTGGCGGTTGAGCTGGGTGTCGAGGCGCTGACGATTTTTGATAGTCGCGGTTACCAGTGAACAGTAGTAACTGGTTTCTGGCAATTCCTCAGTATCGCCTTTGGCAAGCAGTGGTTGAATCCTGGTCTCCAGCGCGACAATCTCATCGGCAATCGTTTCCGAACCGCCGGGCAGTCGTCTGGTCAACAGGCGAAGTCGCCGCGACAGCTGTCCGGCAAATCTATAGGTGGCATAGGTGCAGGCGGCACTAAACAGCGCCCATAATAACAACCAGTTGGTTACCACCGGGCTATAGCGCTGTTCAATAATTTGGCTGTTAATCGTTAAGCGAACCTTGCCGGCCAATGTATCCTGAAAAACAATTTCGCCACTAAAGCGCACCGCTACGACTTTTTCTACAGGGTTTTTTTTACTTTGCGCCACCAGTTGACCGTCGACATCTTCGACAGCGGCGCTGATGATCGCGGGATCCTCGGTAACCTTTTGTAGCGCCACTTGAATACTGATGATATCGCTGTTAAACAGGGGTGCGCGCACCAGCTCGACCAATTGAGCTATGGTCAGCTCGCCTTTTTCCTGCAGTGATTTCTTGCTTGCGCCAGCAGCATGGGTAGAGAGAACGGTCCAGCTCAACAGGCCGAAGACCAGACAGGCGGACAAAACAATAGCGGGTAACTTGTTAGCCATGGAAAATTGGCGGTGCATCCCGTAGTCCTTAAGGTGAGCCTGTTTGAAATTAAATTAAGGAAAGTATTCTATCCTATTCCCGTAGCTTTTATATAATAGCGCCCTTTAAATGACTTTGGCTGGATGTTGTGAAAGATATTTTATTAATAAACGTCTCGGGACAGGATAAACCCGGAGTGACAAGTGTTGTTACCAGTGTGCTGTCGCGCTTCGATGGAACAGTCCTGGATATCGGACAGGCAGTGATTCATGACCAGCTCAATCTCGGCCTTCTCGCCTCTGTGCCGCAGAGTGATAACTCCGAGGAGATGATCAATGAGATCCAGACCAACCTGCAGGCGCTGGATATGCGCGCCCAGTTCTCAACCATCTCCGACGAGCGCTATCGAGATTGGGTCGAACAGCAGGGCAAGTCCCGCTATATAGTGACACTGCTGGCGCGCAAAATTGATTCTGGACATCTGGCAGCAGTGACCTCTGTCACCAGTAGCTTTGGGCTTAATATCGACAAGATCGTGCGCCTCTCCGGCCGCATCAAACTCGACGAGACCGATCAACTGGGTCGTGCCTGTGTAGAGTTCTCCGTTCGCGGTGAACCCAAAGATGCTCTCAAGCTAAAAAGTGCACTGCTGGAACTTTCGAGCCAATACGATATAGATGTGGCCTACCAGGAGGACAGTATTTTCCGTCGCAACCGCAGACTGGTGGTGTTTGATATGGACTCCACCCTGATTGATGCCGAGGTTATCGATGAGCTGGCCATTGAGGCGGGTGTTGGCGAGCAGGTAGCTGCGATTACCGAGGCGGCCATGCAGGGCGAAATAGATTTTAAGCAGAGTTTTACTCAGCGTATGGCCCTGCTTAAGGGCTTGGATGTGTCGGTGCTGCAATCAGTTGCCGAGCGCCTGCGTTTAAATGAGGGTGCAGAACACCTGATCGCTACCCTGAAAAAACTCGGTTATAAAACGGCCATTGTCTCCGGCGGCTTTACTTTCTTTGGTGAGTACCTGCAGCAGCGTCTGGGTGTGGATTATGTTTATGCCAATCAGCTGGATATTGCAGATGGCCGAGTTACCGGCAAGGTATGTGGTGATATTATCGATGGAGAGCGCAAGGCGGAACTGCTGCGCGAGATTGCTGCAAAAGAGGATCTTAAGCTGCAACAGGTCATTGCCGTGGGTGATGGTGCCAATGACCTGCCGATGCTGGGAATTGCCGGTCTGGGTATTGCCTTTCGCGCCAAACCGCTGGTTAAGGCCTCTGCCGAGCAATCAATTTCCAATTTGGGTCTGGATGGAATTCTCTATCTATTGGGTTACAGTGATAAGGATACGCTGATACTGGATTAGGGCTCTGGCTGATTTAGCGCAGAGGCAATCTCGCTTCTGTCGTTAAAAGGTCAGTTGAACATCTAGTATTATTCTGTGGGGTTTGAGAATGGGAGATTCTCTTAGGGCCCCTCAGAAAAATCATAATCCATCTCAAACCCCGGCTTCTTTATATAGTGTCCCTGAATATACTGCACTCCCTGCTGCCACAAAGTCGGGATAATGGTCGCTTTCTCCACAAAGGGCACAATTACATCGACACCGGTTCCGGTCATACCGCCCATTAATTTTTGGAACTCCGCCTTGCCGCTTTCATTTTTTTCAAGTTTCTCAACTATCAAGCGATCCACTTTTACAAAATCGGCATCGACTCTCTCCAGGGTTTTTAATGGATTGATCGCCAATCCAAAATTGGCAATGCTGACCTGACCCTGTGATTTTTTCATCTGTTCACAAATAGCGGCTGCCTGTTTTAAAAAGCGCACCGCATCGATTTCCCGAAACTGGAAGATCAGTGAGTTGCCGGGCAGCTGCGCAGCATCCAGCGCGTCGGTCAGCCAGGGTAAAAATTCCTGGTCAGAAAATGACTGGGCGCTGATATTGATAAATAATTGGGTTTCCGGATTGGTATTTAATTTTTCCGCAAGAGATTGCAGAGCTTGGCCGATAACCCATCGATCCACCTCGCCAGCGATATCCGATTTAAATAAGTTGTTGATAAAGTCTTCGGGAATTTCTTTGGCAGGAACAGACTTGCTGACGCCAAGAATCACTTCGTAATACTCTTTTCCACTGCCGCCTTCCAATAGGGCAACTATGGGCTGGTAGCGAATGGAAAAAGCATCTTCGCTCAATAGGCGTTTTGCGGTAATGGTAACGGCTTCCGTTTTCGAGACTTCATTGGAATGAATATCGGGTATATAGAGTTTTACCCCGTTACCAATCTCGGATTTGTCTCTAAGCTGATCGATAGCCTCCTGGCTGCGGGCCAGTGCGCGCTCGACGGAGGGCACATTTTCATTGAGTAATGTAATGCCAATAGAGGTGGTCAGTGAGAAGCTTTCGTTGTCAATATCAAACACTTCATTGCTGATCTGGTGGATGAGATTGCTGGCCAACTCAAGGACTTTTTCCTCGGTGGTCTCGGGAAGCACAATCACAAAACAGTTTTCCGATATTCTGCCGCAGTCGAGGTTATGGTCGAAGATCTGCACTATAAACATCACCAGTGTGTGGGCGATTTTTTCCGCCTTGGCGATGCCTAGATCCTCTTTCAGCTGGTCGAAGCGGTCCATTTGAATATTAAGCAGCATGCAGTCCTGACCGCTTTGCACTGAGCGGCTGATACCGCGGCTGATAAGGTCGTAGACCAGATGGGGCTGAATAGCGCTGTATTCGGCACTCTGCTGAATATCGCTATGGGTTATTGAGGCATCAAACTGTTTGTCTTTGTTGATGGTGAATTGCAGTGCCGGTTCACCCTGGAACTGGATCTGGTGAATCTCCAGAAATGCATCGCTCTCATTGTCTTGTGAGTCCCGCGTTTTAACCATGGCCTCAAAGGGCATGATCTCGTGATTGCTCTCCAGTGGCACCATGTACGCTTTGAGTTTATCGCGATCCTTGCTGGCGATATTGTCAATCACTGGCAGGCAGAGCATCTCCTCGGGCTCGGAGTAGCCAAACATGCTGGCGCAGGCATCGTTGGCATAGACATAGGTTCCCTCCTGAATAATGGCAATGGGAAAGCGTGAGATATTCATCAGGTGTTGTGAGCGCTTTTCTGCAACGGAGAGTTTGCGCTCCCATTCACGGGACTGGCGGCGCTCATAAACTGCTCGCAGTGATCGCTCTACGACTTTGATCAGGTGCTGGTCCTGATCTTCCACTACGACATCCACAGCGCCCAATCGCATCCCCTCCACCAGGGCCACAGGGTCGTACTCGCTACAGATCAGTATCACCGGCACATCCCGTTCAGCACGCCGGATACGCTGGAAGATATTATGGGTGGGAATTTTGCTGTAGTTCCTGGCGGCTATCAGCAGGTCCCAGTTGCGCATGGAAATAAGTTTCTGCAACTCCTCTTCAGTGGAAGCCAGTTTCGCGTCAACTTTATAGTCGGCGCTGCGCAGAATGCTGATAAAGCGATCTGCCTCATCGTTGGATTTGTCCACGATTAGGATATGCAGTGGTTCATTGTTTGGTATCAATTTTGTTCGTCCCTGGATTGTCAGTAGATGTTATTGATTAGCTGAAGCGGATTTTAAAGTGCGCCAGATGTTCGGTGGTCTCTATTTCTTCGTCGATAATGGCCGCTCTCTGCCGCTGGGGAGTGAGCAGGTAGATTCTGCTGCCCTTGGCGAAGCGATGAGGAGGACAGAGCAGCGTCAATGCAGTGCTGAGATCTTTGCTTTTTGAGAGGATTATGGCCTGCATAAATTGCCGTTCGGTCTGCTGTTCTATAGCGTTGCAGCGAATCGCCGCGGGGATGCAGTTGCGAGCCGGAAACTGCAGGCCACAGACTATATTCAACGATGGTGAGATATGTTTCCAGCGCACAATCCCCGTCAACCACTTAGCGCTGCCTTTGGTGCGCAGGGCAATGGGTTCACCGGGCTGCAGCTGATTTTTGTTGTCGGCCAATTCAATACAGGCACCATTGAGGCTGATGTCGGTGCGCATGCCGCGCATCAGTCGCAACCGCGGTTTAGTGTTGTCTTCCGGTGTGAATATAACCGGATCGTCCGGGAGACTGTCGATGGGTTCGAACGTGGTGCCCCAGGCATCGTCGGTTCTTGCGACACCCCGGATGGCTGGCTCGGGTGCTGAGGGTTTTTGACCACACAGTAAGAGGAAGTTTTCAAATGAGCTGGTGCGCGACAGCATGCAGATAATCGATGTAAAACCGCGGGTGATAGTCACCTGGGCATGATCTCTTATATGGGTCTCCTGACGCTTTATCTTTTTTCCCCACTGGCGAATCAGGTCTTTAATGATGCGTCGCGAAATACGGTCGGAAAACAGACTGTCGTTATTCTCGTCGCGAATTGTGGTCAAGAAGTTGACCAGGTTAGAGGTGTTGAGAATGATATAGCCAGAGCGCTTTTCAATCTCATCGGCATAGACAGCGCCGCGATTACTGGAGGGGTCAATGGCAAACAGTCCATCCCTTTGGCCTCTGTGCAGTTCCGCCAATGAGCACCAGAAATCCAGCTCGGCGTAGACAAAGCGCAGTTCATAGTTTGAAAAATGGTGCGGTCTGGTGCAGTTAAAGAGCAAGAGTTTTAGATAGACCTTACTGATTGAAGTATTGATGCCCATGGGGTTGGGGATATCGAGATCATTGACACCCAACTGTTGTGCCAACAGATGCAGTGCATGCAGCTCACGCCAAAAATAATCTGGCTGCTGCAGGTAGTGACTAAGGCTGTTGAGCTGGATTTTCGCCAGCACATTGCACGCGCTGAGAATGCTTTTGGCGATCAGGGCAATGGTTGTTTCACTGGTTATATTGGCGTCTTTGCCAAGTTGGTAGATAACCAGTTTATAGCCTTCGTAAATGAAGCGAATCAGCGCTTGGCCAAGAGATATCGCCTTGATGGTATCTTCATTAGGTTGGCATTGCAGAAGGCATTCGGTAGATCGGATCACTGTGGGCGTCAAGCAGTCGAGAATATCCAGCTTGGTCTTGGGGTCTATATCCAGTTTTGCTGCAATCGGAAGAGTCCGATAGAGTTGTTTGGCGTTATTGGCAAAGCCAGTGGCTGACAGGGTACCGATCCATTGTTGGGCGGAGGCCTTGTCGTGCACTATGAAATTTGCATTGTTGGTTAGCTGCTCTGCAATACTGGGTTTGATGATATCCAGTAGGGCTGAGATATTATTCAGTGATACAGAAGCCATAAAGTTTTATCTGCAAAGCTCTTCGATTGCACCGCCACTCAGGGTCATTGAAGAAGTGACTCCTGCGGCGGCTGAGTAAGTTATAAAAATCCCCCGTACGCTCTAAAGTGTAGTCAACTTTTTTACTTAATCTGTCCAATTCAATAATTTGCCAATCGAGTCGACAAACTACTCAATTCCCTGGACAGTTCGGGTATCATATCCAGCTTTTAGATAATCGAGATAAGATACCCATGGCAAACTTCTCTACTAATGAATTCCGACCCGGCCTTAAGGTGATGCTTGACGGCGATCCCTGTTCGATTCTGGAAAACGATTATGTCAAGCCCGGCAAAGGCCAGGCATTTAATCGCGTCAAGCTACGCAACCTGAAAACTGCCCGGGTTTTGGAAAAAACGTTTAAGTCTGGTGAATCTCTAGAAGCTGCTGATGTAATGGATACTGATATGCAGTATCTCTACAATGACGGTGACTTCTGGTGCTTCATGGAGCCGGATACCTTTGAGCAGCATCAGGCAACTGAAAATGCTGTCGGCGATGCGCTGCAGTGGTTGAGCGAGCAGGATATGTGCGTTGTGACGCTCTACAACGGCGCGCCTCTCTCGGTAACTCCGCCCAATCATGTTGAGTTGGCAATTGTTGAAACTGATCCCGGCCTGCGTGGTGACACAGCCCAGGGTGGCAGCAAGCCGGCCAAGCTCAGCACTGGCGCCGTGGTTAAAGTGCCGCTGTTTCTCGATGAAGGCGATGTCATTCGTGTGGATACGCGCACGGGTGAATATCAGGGTCGTGCTACGTCCAAATAAGCTGTTGTTGACTACTGATGAATGATTGGCAGCCCGGCACTGGCCTCGACAGTCTGCGTCAGCGCGGTCGGGTTCTGTGTGAGCTGCGCAGTTTTTTTCAGCAGCGCAATGTCCTTGAAGTTGATGTGCCGGTGTTGGCGACAACATCGGTAACCGACTGTAATATTGACAGTATCGCTACCCTCCCGGTGACTTCAGGTGAATCAGCTGGCTACCTGCAAACCTCTCCGGAATATTTTATGAAGCGGCTTCTCGCCGCTGGCAGTGGCGATATCTACTGTCTTGGAAAAGCCTTTCGCCATGGCGAAGCGGGCAGTCGTCACAACCCTGAATTTACCCTGCTGGAATGGTATCGCTGTGGCTGGGATGAGCATCAGTTAATGGCCGAGTTGGGTGAGCTGATCAGCGGGCTAATTCCTCGAGTCAGGATTGAAAAGCATTCCTATGCCAACTTATTCATTGAACATCTCGAACTCGACCCCCATCAGGCTGAGTTAAGCAGTCTTCAGCAGCTTGCGGTTAAATACGGTTCAGATGCCTGGTCTAACGAGAACCGCGCCAACTGTCTGGATCTTTTATTTAGTCTGGTGATTGAGCCCCAGCTGGCCGACGGACTGGTGTTGGTCTATGACTACCCGGCCTGTCAGGCAGCGCTGGCAAAATGTTATAGCGATCCTCGGGATCGCAGGGTCAGTCGCCGTTTTGAGGCTTTTTTAAACCGTGTTGAATTGGCCAATGGCTACGTTGAGTTAACCGATGGGCAGGAGCAGGCGAGTCGTTTTAACGCCGATCAACAGGCGCGAAAAGTTGCCGGTAAGCCACCGATGGACGTTGACCAGAACTTGCTGGCAGCCCTGAACTCGGGCTTGCCGGAGTGCTCTGGTGTTGCCCTGGGGGTGGATAGATTGCTGATGCAGATTGAGGGCGCGGCCTCTCTGGACCAGGTGATGCCCTTTAGCTGGAGTCGCTGTTAGGCAAAGCCTGCTAGTCGCACTTGAAGTAGTGATCCATTGTCTGGGAAGGTTCTCGGCTCCGGGCATCGCCAATAACCGCTGCGGGAACACCGGCAACAATGGCATGGGCCGGAACAGACTTCAGCACTACACTAGAGGCTGCCACCATAGCTCCCTCAGCTACTTCAATATTGCCAAGAATTTTTGCGCCGGGGCCAATCAGCACCCCTTTGCGGATTTTCGGGTGGCGGTCTCCTGAAGCTTTACCGGTACCGCCGAGAGTGACTGACTGCATAATAGAAACAGAGTCCTCGACGATCGCCGTTTCTCCTATCACTAATCCGGTGGCGTGATCGACCAGCAGCCCACTGCCGATCTGCGCTGCCGGGTGAATATCCACGGCAAATTTCAGCGAGATACGGTACTGCAGCAGCAACGCCAGTGAGCGGCGATCCTCGAGCCATAGCTGGTGCGCGGCTCGGTAAGATTGCAGCGCGAGAAATCCCTTAAAGTAGAGAAACGGGGTTAAATAGTGATTGCAGGCGGAGTCGCGAGCGACTGTGGCCTGAATGTCAGCGGCGGCGGCCTGGATAATTAGATCTGTTGCGAATGCCCTGTCCATCACTTTGCGCAGCATGGATGCCGGCGCTGCACGGCTGGCCAGCTTATTGGCCAGATGGTAGCTGAGGGCACTGCCGAGGCTTTGGTGATCGAGTATGGTCGATTGAAAAAAGTCCGCCAGTATGGGTTCATCGCGCGCGGCGGTATGCGCCTCCTGGTAAATCTGCTGCCAAATTTTTTCTGGCAGTTGTGACGCTAAGTCCAGGCTAGACAAGTCCGCTGTAGATCCGCTCACTTTAAATAGATTCCCTGTTAAAAGTTTAATAACTTAATGGTTTAGTGGTGGCCATTCTGAGTTAATGGCTGCAATTATTCCAGCCTGTTCTCGCCAGACACCAAATATCCACCCGATTAGCGCCGCCATTTAAAATTTCTCTGGCCAGGGCATTTGCCGTGGCGCCAGTAGTGACAACATCATCGATAATGGCGACAGTCTTTCCCCTGAGATGGATCCGCGACGAAGAGTCAGCGGAAAAGGCATTGTTGACACTCTTGGCACGCTGTTTCTTATCAAGTGTTTGCTGGGCCTGGGTGTTGCTGACGCGCTGGCAGATATCGCTACAAACCCTGAGTGAGATTTTGTGCTGAGCTAAAAGGTAACTTGCCAAATGGTTGCTGATTATCTGGCTCTGGTTAAATCCGCGGTGCAGCATTTTTTTCCAGTGCAGTGGCATTGGAATAATCAAATCTGGCAGGAGGTGTTCAGTGTCTGTCGCTTTCTCGGCGAATGTCTTATCCCTTCGGTAGCTGCTTAAAATTTTCTCTGCCAGCAGTGCCGTCAGCTGTTTAATCTCCGCTGCAAAGGGGTCTTTTTTTAAACGCAGAATAATTCGATCTATGGGTGCCTGATAGGTAAAGGCAGTGATGCAGCGATTAAAGCTTGGCGGATGCTGTTGGCAGTCTGGGCAGAGCATATTTATGGCTAAGGGCTCTGCGCACTGTTGGCAGTGATTGTCCAGCCAGGGCAATTCGCTGATGCAGGCGTTACAGATGCACTGGTGAGCCGTTTCCAGTTTGCTGCGACACATTGCGCAGCGGCTGGGCAGCAGAAGGGTCAGGGCGTGACCAAGAAATGAGTCGTTGGGTAATGCTATGGCAAACCTCCCTGCTTGCGACAAATACGACAGCTGATTTACTGGCCATTCCTGGGTCTCAACAATTGGCTGGCCAGGCCTTGCTAGCCAACTTTTTGGGTGGGGTCGGCTTCTTCATCATCGAGGTCAATGGCTTCTACGCTATCGGGCTGTTCCACGCTCTGGTCACTTTCATCCAGGCCATAGCCTTCGTTGAGAATACCGCCGGGAACGCTGGGGGCGTAGTCTCTGGGTACCTCAATATCCTCGATATCAACCAGAGGTTTGCCGTTGCTATCGAACATGTTGAGGTCATTGCCGCCGGACTTGAGTAGCTGGCGTCCGACTTCGGGGCTGGCCAGGCGAATTGCACTGCTCGCCAGATGCTCGTGAATTTGCTTGTAGCTCTGGGCAACATTGCTGGTTAAGTGAGAAACGGCAACAAAGTGTTCGGTCACTTCTTGCTGGTAGTGTTTAAGCTTCTGCTCGCTCTTCTCCAGCTTCTTTTCCAGGTCGCGGACGGATTTATCGCCTTGATCAACCTTTTTTGAGAAGAAATGGCCAACAGCGGCTCCGATAAGGAAAAATGCTGCAGCAATAAGTAGTGAGGTCAATGTTGTCAAATGTATTCTCCTAATAACCTTTGAACCGCAGGTCTAAGTGTCGCCAAAGGTGGTTCCTGAATCAATGTTTTTAGATTTATTTTTTTTGTTGTTTTAGGGCGCCGTGATAGTTACAGTCTGCCTTTAACTGGCGATCCTAACATATTCGATGTTAACCCCAAAACAACGTTATCAAAATGATCTGGCCCGTCAGGGCTTTGTTGCCGACGATGCTCAGGCTTATGCAGTCGATCAGCTAGACGATCTTTTTCACCGCCTGATAGAGCGCAAAAGTGGGAAGAGGGGAGGCCTGTTGGCCAAGCTGTTGCGCGCTTCGCCGGTCCCGGAAAGGGGGCTCTATTTTTGGGGTGGAGTCGGCAGGGGTAAGACCTTCCTGATGGACAGCTTTTATGAATGCCTGCCATTTGACAAGAAGCTGCGCGTTCACTTCCATCGCTTTATGCGTCGAGTGCATCGCGACCTTGAGCGCCATAAGGGTCATGCTAATCCGCTGCAGCGAGTTGCTGAGTCGATTGCCAGTGAGGCGCGGGTAATCTGTTTTGATGAGTTCTTTGTCAGTGATATCACCGATGCGATGATTCTCGCGCTGTTGCTTGAGGCTCTCTTCGAGCGCGGTGTTACCCTGGTGGCCACCTCAAATATTATTCCCGATCTTCTCTACCGCGATGGGCTGCAGCGGCAGCGCTTTTTGCCTGCCATCGATCTGCTCAATAAGCATTGTGAGGTTGTCAATGTCGATGGCGGACGCGATTATCGATTGCGCGTGCTGGAAAAGGCTGAACTTTACTACTCACCTCTGGGTGGTGTGGCAGAGCAGGCGATCAGTGCCACCTTTGATAGCCTGGTGGTGCTCGAGGGTGAAGTTAAGTCGGGTGTGAATTTGGATATTGAGGGGCGTTCGATTCCCGCGCTTAAGGTGGCCGAAGATCTGGTGTGGTTCGATTTTGCAGCGATCTGCGAGGGGCCGCGCAGTCAAAACGACTATATTGAAGTGGCGAGAGAGTTCCATACTGTGGTGATTAGCAATGTCCCTCTGTTCTCTGCGCGAAATAATGATGCCGCCCGGCGTTTTATAAATCTGGTTGACGAATTTTATGATCGCAGCGTCAAACTGGCTGTATCCGCCGCCGCGCCTGTCGAAAAGCTCTATACTGGCGGGCGATTGAGCTTTGAATTCCAGCGCACAGAGAGCCGATTACTGGAGATGCAGAGCCGCGAGTATTTGGCTTGCCCCCATCGCCCTTAGGTATAACCATAAAAAACTTTACATTTGCTCAAATCCCCCCTTGTAATAGGGGCAGACCATCATTACAATTCGCACCCTTTTTTGGGATACCCCAAATCCAGGCGGGATAAGAATGAAAACATTTAGTGCTAAATCAGAATCAGTTCAACGTGACTGGTATATCGTAGACGCTGAGGGCAAAACCCTTGGTCGACTGGCTGTGGAAATTGCTACAAGACTGCGTGGCAAGCACAAGCCGGAATATACGCCGCATGTTGATACCGGCGATTACGTCGTGGTGGTTAACGCTGAGAAGATCGGCGTGACTGGTAACAAGGCCACACAGAAAACCTATTACTCTCACACCGGTTACCCCGGTGGTCTCAAGGATATTACTTTTGATAAGTTGTTGGACAAAGCGCCTGAGCGTGTAATCCAGTCAGCGGTCAAGGGAATGTTGCCCCGTGGACCACTTGGCCGGGAAATGTTTAGAAAACTCAAGGTCTATGTCGGTACTGAGCATCCTCATACTGCGCAGCAGCCTCAAGTTCTAGAACTGTAACGGACAGCAATAATCATGGCAGAATCTCAATATTATGGTACTGGTCGTCGCAAGACGTCAGCCGCGCGTGTTTTCCTCACTTCAGGAAACGGTAATATCACCATTAATGATCGCTCAATCGATGTTTATTTCGGTCGAGAAGTGGCGCGAATGATTGTTCGCCAGCCATTCGAGGTTGTTGATCTGGTCGACAAGTTTGATATGAAGATCACCGTCAGTGGTGGTGGTAACTTCGGTCAGGCAGGTGCGATTCGTCACGGCATTGCTCGTGCACTGTTGGAGTACGATGAAAATCTTCGTAGCCCGCTGCGCAAAGCAGGCTTTTTGACTCGCGATGCCCGTCAGGTTGAGCGTAAGAAAGTGGGTCTGCGTAAAGCACGTAAGCGTCCACAATTCTCCAAGCGTTAAAAGCGCATTGGAAAGAACAAAACCCGACTCTTCAGTCGGGTTTTTTTTTGCCATTAAAAACAGCTGGTTAAGCTGTTATTAGACACTCTTTCGGTTGCTAAAAATACGGCTTTCCGTTACTATGCAGCGCCTTTTAATTGCGCGCGAATCCGCGTGTTTTACATCCAAATTTGCTGTTTAGGGAGAACGTCATGACTAATGACGGTGTCAACCATAGTCGTCGCCGATTTTTGACTGGTGCTACCGCTGTTGTAGGTGGAGCCGGTGTAGTGGGCGCGGCAGTACCTTTCGTTTCATCCTGGCAACCAAGCGCCAAAGCTAAAGCTGCTGGTGCGCCGGTTAAAGTTAATATCTCCAAGCTGGAGTCTGGCGGCCGTCTGGTTGTCGAGTGGCGCGGCAAGCCGGTTTATATCGTGCGCCGTACCCCTGAGGCTCTGGCTGCTATTGACGCTATAGATACCAGCATCC
>ERZ1048068.1399-NODE-1399-length-18675-cov-5.431955_pt1 | contig 18675 bp, 11 predicted proteins | sample MGYA00383098_ERZ1048068 | MGnify/ENA primary metagenome ERZ1048068 (study PRJEB29581, sample SAMEA5548368) | metagenome | biome: marine; feature: coastal; material: water | depth 1 m | study: Short-term variability in the microbial, nano- and picoplankton... | reverse complement strand
ACTTAGTGTTCCAGATTTTCTAACAATAAAAAACCCTCTATCTATATCACTAATTATGATATTACCGCTATCAAAGTACGGATAAACACTCCATGCGCCATTAAAGTTTGTATTGTTGTTCTCAGGATAGGTGTCAAAATATCCTACCTCAGATATATTATTTATATCAGAAATATCTAAAACACGTAATCCAGATGTATAATTGGCTTCGAAAACCAAATCGCCCTTCACGTATAAATTATGATCAATTGCTCCACTTCCTCCTGTATATTCTGAATGGTATACTGGATTATCTAAATCTAAAAAGTCAAAAATTATAGTTCTTGTATTCACTCCAAAATTGATTTCATCTTCTTCATCACCAACTAAAAAATACCTCATATCTGACGAAAACCAACCTTGATGTGTATAAGCCGTATTGCTGTACGATACTTCAGATATTTTTACCGGAGCAGTTGGCAAAGTTACGTCCACAACAACAACCTTATCTTCATTACTTGCAATCATAATTTCTTTTCCGGTATATGCTGCATCAGGACCACTGTATGTAACTACTTGGGCATCATGAGTATACCCTTCTGCGGTATATTGGCCTACAGCTACAGGGTTGGTTGGGTCGCTAATATCAATAAACATAGGGCCACCACCATTTGCACTTTGACAACCAACAAGATAAGCTATCCCTTTGGCTTCATTAATTACAATATTATGACAACTTCTTATTGTAGCACCATTCCATCCGCTTGTGAGTACAGTATCGGCTGTAAAGCTTTCTGGTGGGCTTGCAACATTCCTTAGGCGTGTCAAATCAAATACTTGCATACCATGAGCACCAACAATGTCGGCTACAATAAATGCATGGTTTTGATACACTTTTACGTCTCGCCAGTAGTTTGTGCCTGCATTTGAATTTAAAAAACCTAAATATATTGGATTTACTGGATCTGTTATATTCAAAAAACAGGTTTTATCTTCAAACGTAACAAGGGCATATTCATTATTATTTAATGGATCTGTCCACCCCCATATATCACTACCATCTTCATTGCTCAAGGTGGCTTTATTGAAATGGTTCATCAAATCATAATCATTGCAGGGGAAGCCACTAGAATTATTACCTACACAGGGCGTTTGAGAAAAAATTATATACGGAAGGGATAGTATAAACAAAAAAATGTAGGATTTTTTCATAGCATTAGGGATTAATAAATTTTATGTTTTAACAAATATACTTAATTAAATATTTATGCTGGTTTTAATGAAAACACCCCGCACAGGAAAATGAGGGGTATTTTTTTTATTTCAAAATAATTGAGTTATCGGTCAAATGTACATCAAAACTTAATGAAACGTTTTGTAACTGTTGTCGTTTCAGTACTAATTTTTATCAAGTAAACCCCTTGATTTAATGAGCATACATTTATTTGATTGGTATTGGGAGCGGTCATTACAAGCTGACCAACCAATGAATAAACTTCAATATTATAACCTACAGAATTACCTGAAATATAGAGTGTATTGCTTGCAGGATTTGGATACAACGCTATCGAATTGGAATCGACATCTTCAATAGATAGTCCAGTGCTATTGACCGCATTTGGACTTCCATTTTCATTGATACAATCCCAATTTTCGGGGAGTGAATTGTCTAAATCTGGCGTTATCAATTCTAATGTTTTTCCTGTTTCATAAGCACAAGTTGGCCAAGGAAATTCTGATTCATAATACACCTCATCCAAAAGTTTGCTGTCGGGGTTGTACAATCGAACAGCATCGGACCCTCCAAAACCAAAATCTAATTCTCCTATGAAAGGAATATTTGGAAATACACTACTGAATGCTGCTGCATCTTTAACAATGACCAAAAATCCATTTCCGGCTATTTGAGTGCCCTCAGGAAGTACAAAAACATGGGTGCTATTGTCATCTTTGATTTGCCAGTTTGAAATGTCTATAGTTACTGCTTTAGGATTGTACAATTCAATCCAATCTCCTGGATCGAATGCAACACTGGAGCGATAATTAATTTCGTTTATGACTAAGCCCTCGACTCCAATAGGCACACCGACTTCGTATGAACAGACGTCAGCACCATCTTTTACAACAATATTGTAGTCTCCTACAGCTAAATTGTAAAACTCATTATTTGTTACGAAGTTTTGACCGCCATCAATACTGTATTGGTAAGGACCAACTCCAGAAGTCGGTGTAATGACAATCGAGCCATTTGTTGATACAACAGATGAAACTAAAGTCGCTTCAATATCAACTGTAGCAAAATTACAGTACTCAACTGAAATATTCTCCTCGTATATACAAAGTCCGGAATCCCCTATTATATAAACGTCAAAATCCCCTACGGGTAGATTATTAAAGACGTTTGAATCTGTCAATGTTTGTCCCCCATCAATACTATACTGAAATGGGCTTATCCCAGAATTTGTATTGATTGTAATAACACCATCGTTTGCCGAAGATGAAGTAGCAGGCAATACATTTATATCCGCAGTTATATCACATTCAGAATTATCAAGACAAAATACTTCCTGCGCAAAATTGTTAAAGTCTCCGTCGTTTATAAGAATTGTATTGCCTAACGAATCTAGAACCTGAAAGTTTCCTTCGCCCCAGCTACAGCAAATACCATCACCATATGAATCGTAAACATAAAGTGAAAAACAAGAACTGTAATCCACACAAATGTCTTCAGTGTAGAATTCTGTATCGTCATCTAATGAGCCTGTAGATACGATTTCGTTGAATTCGTTTACGAGTTTCCAAGAAGTTTCTTCAGGATAATTGTCCGCGTTGATAACCAGTGTAATGACATCATAGTCCGATTCAAGATTTGTAGTTGCAGTAGCCGAATTGTTGGTTGAATCTCCATCCGATTGAGGGGATACGTTCAACAGGTTTAAAGTTATATTATTATTTTGTTGAAGGCTGCTGTCAACAGAAATAATTATTGTTTCTTGTTCCTGAAAAGGAATGTCTACGCTAGCATCGATAATTTCTACAACTGAACCATTAACTACGACCTCAATTTGTACATCCGTAATGGTGGTATCGCCTTGGTTGGCTATGACTGTAGTCACTTCAACCACATCATTACATACAACGGATAAATCTTCAATAGAAAGAGCCGCATCCACCTCATAAGTCTTGCTAATCACAACATTTAAAGTGTTGTTGTTTTCGTATTCATCATCCTCATGACTCACCATTGCTGTGACACTATAATCGCCTACTACAGAAAAATCTTGAGGTGCTGAAAATTGAAAATTAGCTTCACTAAAAGCTTCAATAGTGTCGGGAATTGTAATTGTTTCCATCGATTGATCGTCCACCACTAGTTCAAGATCAAAATTACTCATCGCATTTAACCCTTGATTGGCCACAGTAACAGTTATAAGCTCATTATTACCCAGAGAGGATGAAGATTGAGGCGCCACAATTGCCGTTATACCCAAATCATAATCTCCATTGACATCTGCCCAAAATGAAACCCAAGGTCTTGCTTGTTTAATTATTAATTGATCTTGTGCTGTAACTTTGTATTCGATGTCCATTCCGAAACCTTCTGCGCCAACGACATCATAAAGTATTGCAAATTCATCATGAATAACAGTCAGAAAATCTCTCATTTGATCGAGATATTGTTGATCCATAACCAGTTCGCCAGGATTCACCAAGTTGGATAACCTTAAAACAAGATAGCCCCCTCCTTGTGTAGGGTCTTCATACAATAAAATTTCTTCAGGTACAGAGTTTGGGTCAGGGTTTGTAATTAGGGATTCCCCAACTTGAGTATTAAGGTAAAAAGTGTCTTCTGTTTCGTAAATAGGATCTATACTAATTCCAACCCCATTGGATTGTTCACCCTGAAAATTGGTATGACACAAGATTCCCATTGCAGCCATAAAATGATCTACACGATAAAAATCTCGTTCTTCATAAGCTCTAAAATTCCACATACTCGCATACACCTGTTTGATGGATTTAGATATATGTCCTTCATCTGGGTATTGGGTTTTTGAAGTATATAAACCAGCGCCACTAAATCCTGGTAAATCTTCGTTATTTGTGCTGGAGCGACATCGAACAGGTGTACCCTCGGGAAAATCATCATGCATGGCTTGAAGGTCATCCAACATCCATTGCGGCATTGGAGCGTCTTTAATGGCTCTTCTAAAATCTCTCAAACGATCAATTCTAAAGTTAATATCCGTTTGAAAAGTAGGATTATCTATCATGACTTGTGCCTCTTCATAAAAATTATTGAACTGCATAAATTCATCATAATAGTAAAATGGAATACCAAAACCATCGGGTATGGTCCCCACAGGAAGATCAAAGGATCTCATGGTAGCAAGGTTAGAACACTTTGCTCCAAAAGCCGTTGACATTTCAAAACCAATATTATCTAAGGGCAGGATTTCTGTAATGCTCAAATCACGAATAGGGGTTTGTGGCTCTGTTGGCCTCAATTCTTCATACCAAGCATTGACTTCATTCAAAGTCGCTTCTCGAATTTCATAACGGTCATTTTCTACTTTGTAATAGATATACCCTCCAAGTAAACTAGCAATTGCATCATTGGCTAAAGGGTTGGCGATGTATGCATTTGGAACATTGTCTTGAATTGCCCTCAAATTTACATGCGACAATGGGGTTTGTATCACAGAAGTTATGATGCCTCCTACTCTCGGCAATGAATTTGGTAAAGCGTCATAAAGAACAATATCCCTACTTCCAGGCGTTTCATTAAGATCTGTCATATGCTTAAAAAACCCATAACCTTCGGCCTCATGAAACGGAATGTAATTGATTTCTGCAAATACATCAGATTCCAAAACTACATCTATTCTTGAATCTTCAAAGTCTTCAGCATAATTGTTGATGTGGTTATCTTCATCGGCTTGTCCAATAAAATGATTCATGTTATTTTGAAGAAAAGGCATACTGGCCACCAATAACTCATACGTTCTTTGAGTTTCCTCAAAATCATATGCATTGCCAAAAGAAAAATTGAAAGAATAACTTCCTATAACACCATTTGGAAGAATATCATTGGGATTAAAAACAATCTCTCCAGAACCATCATCACCGCTGACAGAGGCTCCAATTCCATTCCAAAAATATGCATGAATGATATAGGTATTACTATTGATGAAATAGACCTTTGGTTCTGGGGTGTCTCTATCCAGTATTCCAAACTTTACGTATAATTGATCATCTAAAAAAGGGGCCCAACCCACATTGTTTACAGTTGCTAAATCTAAAAAAGTATCATGATCTGGAACGGAAGTTGATCCATCAATAAAAGCAATTGGATCTGCAGCATTGAAAGGAGAGTCTGTAGGCATATTATTGAATTCAGTGATGTCATCTATTCCATCTCCATCATAATCATCTGGAACTAAAACATCGTGTTCTGTTATGGAATAACTTTCGAGTGGATAAGCTCCTGCAGATTCGGAGATTACCATTGTTCCATCCACACCAATTGTCATTGAAGTAGCCCAATTGAATGTTGGACTGTGTTGTGCGTGAAGTATATAATATTTGCCTGCTTGAGCTTGTATAGATAGTTGTACTTGCCCCAGACCATTCACAGAATAATTATCGATTGTTACATTTTGAGCAACACAAAAATTAAAAAAAGAAAATGAACAAAGAATCAATAAGGATATTCTCTTTGACATTAAAAAAGAAAGTTAAATGGTTATTAAGTCACTAATATACAAATGTTTAGCTTCTAAATAAAGTTTAATTTAGAATGAACCAAAAAGAACATGCATTAGTATAGTTCAACAGCTCATTCATTACAATCTACAGAAACGTGCAACAAGTGAAGTCTACCCTTATTTTTATAAATGACTACTTGATAGACACGATCATAAATATCTAAATCAAATGCACCTATGTCCTCTCCAGTCAAAAGTCCGGCCAAAACTCCAGTGGTATTGCTATGTCCAACAACAAGTGCATCTTGCTGCCGATCAATCAATAATTGTGAAAAATCTTTAAGTTGCTGAGCATCGTACAGCTCAATTTCTAACCCTTTTGAGTTTGCTGTAGGAAATGCAGTGCTTTTGGTGCGTAAATAATCAGTGGTGTAGATTATATTTAAATGGACATCTTTAAGAAAATCACTCAAGTTTTCAGATCTTTGTACTCCACATAGAGTTAATGGAGGGTCCGAGAGGTTATTGGCGGATAAATCCTTTTCAGAATGCCTAACCAAGTATATCGTAAATATGTCCTTATTGTTTTGGGCATTGGCATCATCACTGCATGAACAAGTGAAGATTAAAAAAGCATAAAGTAAAAAGAGGTTTTTCATTAATTACGTTTTATTTGGATGTGATCCAAGTTTTAAAGTTAATGAAAGTAGACCGATTTACTTAATCAAACCGTCAAAAAACCACGATCAAGGTAATTTAAACAAGTCTTCAACAGAGCAGTTGATGGTTTTTGCGATTTTTAGCGCCAAAACTGTAGAAGGAATATAAACTCCATTCTCGACAGCATTGATACTTTTCCTTGAAACTTCTGCTGCAATTGAAAGTTCTTGCTGGGTCAAACCTGCAGATTTCCGAAGTTCCTCAAGATTATTCAATAGTTTTTTATGATTCTTTCCCAAAGGTTATTTTTTTTCAAACTCTTCAACAGCATTGGTAAGCTCTTTACCGGTATTTGGGTAAAGATATCCAGCAATCATAGTACCAACTCCAATAAAACCAACCAAAATACCAGCACCCTCAAAGAATGATCCCAAGGATAAAAATCCAAAAAACCATATACCAACTCCTATGAAAATTGTGATAACTCCTCCTCTACGGTAGTCGATTGGTTCTTTTTTTCGATCCTCAAAAATAGCCAGTAATTCCTCCAACTTGGTAGAGTCGTCCAAGTGCTTAGATATCTCGAGAACTGTTTCTCTCTTTCCTTTATTTTCATAATATAACCAGATAAATACCGCTACTGGGATAATGATTCCTGTTAACATTCCAAGAACTGGGATAATAATGTCTTGATCCATAATTTTTAATTTTTATATCATAATGTAACGCAAACTTAACATATTTAAACATGTGAAGCAAACGTTACATAAAAAAATTTGTTATTATTACGACAAAATATTATTTGAGTTATAAATAAAAATGAATTGAGACAGAAAAGAAAAAAATCCACATTTAGTGAGTTCAAAGAACTCACTAAATGGGATAGACTAAAACAAACTACAGTGAAATAAGAAAAGGATATACCCTATTTTATACTTAATTTGATGTATTCATCAAATTTAAACTATTTATTAGTTAAATTTGATACATAATTGATACACAAATGATTGATCTTCTAAAAAAACAAATTGAGCAAAAAATTGGAAAAGAAATAACAAATCGAGGCGATTGTGAAATGATTTCGAATGCGATTTTACAAACACTTGATGTCAATATAAGTTACAACACAATACGAAGATTATTTGGATTGGCGACTTACACAAAACCAAACAAAAAAACTTTAGATATTCTGTCTAAGTTTCTTGGATACAAAAATTACTTCCACTTTTCACAAAATGCACAGTATAAAGAAAAAACTGAATTTCAAAATGACATGTACAAAGTCATATATCATAACGATATTGAAGCTATAACAGCATTAATAAAAAACCGAAAGGTAAATCAACAAAACTACTCAGGATTCATAGCCCAACTTTCCAGAGAATTGCTGTATGACAAAAGTTACAGCAACCTAAACACGGTTTTTAAGCTACAAAATCTGGATTACAAAACTTTTACTTATTCAGAATTGCTACACATTGGCAATTCTATTGGGCTAATCATCAGAAAACAGGAGCATTACAACGAAGCATTGTTTTACAATACCAATTTTTTACATTGTGTTTATTTGACATTTGTAGACTATTCGAGTTTAAATGGCTATTATGGAGCATGGGCAAAAAAAATTCTGCAAAAAAAGCCCTCTAGAGAAATTACTATTTTCACCTCTGCAATATTGGAGTTTAATAAATTTATAAACAACAAAAGCATAAATCCAAAAGTAGACAATTTGATATATACTGATGATTTAAACCCCATTTTATGCAGTCGGCTACTTGCTTTAAAACTCCTCAAAGCCAATGAGACAGAAACAATTGAAGTTTTACACAAGTATTACACGATTCATTCAAAAAGAGCAAACTTGACCGATTATTCATATGAATTATTCACAACTTCAATAGTTACAAAAAACCTTCAAATCATGGGATTCCTAGTTCAGAAAATTATTTTGAGGGTTAAATTCTATTATCAAAAATCACATTTAAACTCTTTCTACTTAATGGGTGCGTTTTATTACAAATTGATTGGGGACGAAAAAAAAGAAGCCGAATACAACACCCTTTTTAGTCTAAATGAATGCCGCTATAGTTATGAAGAATTCATTTCACTATTGTACCAAATTTATCTTTATGACAGTGCCGAAGGTTTATCTAACAAGACAAAAATCAAAAAAAAATATATTCAGCTGAGCAAAAAATTGAATTACCCTTATTTTTCAGAAAATTATTTGACAGATTATTTCAAATAAATGTGATAAACTCAACTATTTTCTTCTTCACTCCATCTATTTGTTTGATTTTTTTTATCTTAGCCATGAATATCATGAACATGAAAAACAGTAGAAATACAGGGAAAAAAGCTGCAGCGATAGTATTGTTTGCGATTTTGACTTTTCCCTCTATCTTCAACTTTATTCATCATTTTGGAGAACATACTCACATAGAATGTTCTGAAAACAAATCCCATATTCACCAATCAGTTTCAGGATGTGATATATGTGATTTTAATCTGTTATCATTCAATTATCACATCAGTGATTATGCAGATTTGGAACCATCTGAAATTCCTGTAGAGCTCAATGTAATTTTCGAGCCGCTACAGTTGCACGCATTTACATTAACCAATACACAGCTACGCGCACCTCCTTTTTTCTCATAACATACAACGTCCTAAGTTTTAATGTTAATGAAGAATATTTTTTATGCGTAAACACGCTGTAGTTTTGTTGCTATTAAGTCAATTAATAGTACACTCTCAAAATTGTAATTATACTATTTCAGGTAAGGTCATTGACCTACATGACGGCTCTCTATTGTCTGGAGCTACCCTTGTGGTCTCTGAAACTGAATTAGCAACACAAACGACACTGGACGGGGTTTATACACTTTCAAACCTTTGTAATAACACGACATACAAGATTAAAGTATTGCATTCATCTTGTCAAACAAAGATCTTTTCAGTAAAAGTTACTGGACATATGAAAAGAGATTTTAGACTAGAACATCATTTAGAAGAACTCAATGAGATCATTTTGGAAGGCAAGGCCTACGAAAATACAACCAAAACTGTATTGGAAAATAATGTATCCAAAGAAACACTAGAGCGTTTCAGTACGGGTTCTATGGGTGATGCGCTTAGTAGCTTGAGTGGAGTAACTTCATTAAACAAAGGCAATGGAATTGTAAAACCCATCATCAATGGACTACACAGCAGTAGGCTTGTAATCATCAACAACGATGTACGGATGCAAGATCAAGAATGGGGTGTAGAACACGCTCCAAACATTGATATCAATTCCATTGGAAGACTAACTTTGGTGAAAAGTGCTGGTGCACTGCAATTTGGAGGTGATGCGGTAGGCGGAGTCATTATTGTTGAAGGACAAAAGGTTCCTGTAAAGGATAGTCTTTATGGAAAGACCTTAGTTTCTGCAGCTTCAAACGGACGCGGAGCAATAATGTCATCGCATCTTACAAAAAGCTTCGAAAATGGTTATTATGCTACAGTACATGGAAGCTTAAAACGCTTTGGCGATTTTGAAGCTGCGCACTACAACTTGACTAATACTGGTTTGGCGGAAAGAAATGCATCGCTACGTTTAGGGCTCAATAGATTTAATCATGGTCTTGAGGCCTACTATTCGTTTTTTAATAATGAAATAGGCATCCTACGCGCTTCGCATCTTCATGGTGCTGCAGATCAAGTAAGAGCACTCAGCAGCAATACCCCATTGATTGTCAATGATTTTGATTATCAAATTGGGGCGCCTAAACAACAAGTAACACATCACTTAGCTAGAATTAAAGGGTTTAAAAAATTTGAAAATTTTGGCAAATTGAGTCTTCAGTATGATTACCAACAAAACAATCGATTGGAATTTGACATCAGAAGAGGAGATGATAAAGACAAAGCCGCTTTGGATCTCAAATTAGACACCCATACCGTTTTGTTAGATTTTGATAGTAATAGCAATAACGCAATTCATCTTAAATCTGGTCTAATGGCTAGATATCAAAACAACTTTGCTAACCCAGAAACTGGAGTTAGACGCCTAATTCCAGATTATAAAAAATATGATTTGGGACTATACCTCATTGGTGATTACAAAGTAAATGACCAATGGCAAATAGAAGCAGGTGCACGTTTTGATTATGTCCATATGGATGTGTATAAATTTTACCGCACATCGTTCTGGGAAAATCGTAATTATGATGAATTATATCCAAATATTGTAATCGAAGATCTGGGTACACAAGTGTTGACAAACCCAAATTTAAAATTCAATAATGGCTCGGCCACGCTTGGTGCCAAGTATAGTTTTAATGAAGATTATCATTTATTTTTTAACTATGCTCTAGCATCACGTGCACCAAACCCATCAGAGCTATTCAGTGAAGGATTACACCACTCTGGTGCACGAATAGAACTGGGTGATTTGAGTTTTAAGTCGGAAATAGGACACAAAATATCGGCTACACTACAACGTGATCATGAGAGTTCTAGTTTTTCTTTGAACCCATATATAAATACAATTTCTAATTATGTTATTATTGAACCCACATCGGTTCGAGAAACCATACGAGGAAATTTTCAAGTTTGGGAATACAGACAAACACAAGCGCAATTGATTGGAATTGATGTCGATGCGGCTTATAAGTACAATGAACATATAAGCTCAACGCATCAATTATCCGTTGTAAAAGGGTATGATCGTAAAAAAGATCTACCACTAATCAGTATGCCTCCAATAAGCACTAGAAACGAAATAAAGTTTACCTATCCTAGATTCCATAATTTAAAAATGGAATTGCAAAGCCAATATGTTTTTGCACAAAATGAATACCCAAATAATAATTTTGAGGTATACATTCCAGAAACGGAATCGACGGAAACTGTAGATATAAGCACTCCGCCTAGCGCATATCATTTACTAAATTTCAATTCTAGTATCGAATTTAAAATCGCAAAAAAGTCGCTCCTAACGGTAGGATTAGGAATTACGAATATCACCAATACCTCCTACCGAAACTACTTGAATCTTCAGCGCTTTTATGCTGATGACTTAGGTAGAAATTTTTTATTAAATCTAAAACTCAATTATTAATTTTTTAAATATCAAAACAATGAAAAAACAATTTTTTATCTATACAATTTTAATTCTATCGTTAGTATTCACAGGGTGTTCTGATGATGATCCAGCACCAGAACCAGTAAACGAAGAAGAGGTTATCACAACCATGACAGTAAGACTTACCCCCTCAGGTGGTGGATCAGAAATCACATTGAAAACTGTAGACATGGACGGTGATGGCGATGGTGAAGCCATAGTTACAGTATCAGGACCTTTATCCGCTGGAACCACTTATGATGGTATTATCGAGCTTTTGAACGAAACTGAAACTCCTGCGGAGGACATCACAGAAGAAGTTGAAGAAGAAGCGGACGAACACCAGTTTTTCTATACCATAGGAACTGGTCTTGACGTAACTACAACATATGATGATGAAGATGGCTATGGCGACCCAATTGGTGTAGAATTTACATTAACTGCAAATACTGCAAGTTCTGGAGATTTGACATTCACACTTCGTCACGAGCCGAACAAATCGGCAGATGGTGTTGCAGATGGTGACATCACCAATGCTGGTGGTGAAACAGACATCACAGAGACTTTTCCTATCATTGTGGAATAGTTTCCTTTGAATTAGTCAAAAAAAAGCCCAACGCAATGCGTTGGGCTTTTTTGTATCTAGACAAAAAATCAATACTATTCTTATTCTGGATAAATCATTAATTTTTTAAATGTTATTACCAACACATTAAATATCATGAACAATAAGTTCGTATTATTTAAAATATAAACATGAGTTATTAATTAAAAAAACTAACTGCAAAAATCTGTGATTTAGTTTTTATCCCAACCCGTAAGTTTCATGATTTTATGAAAAATATCAGTATTGTCATAAACGCCAGAAAAATGTTCTGCACCTGGACCATAAGCAAAAACTGGGATCAAAGTTGCTGAGTGTCCTCCTGTAGAGAACTTTGGCTCTAATTTTGAGTAACTACTGTAAACTTCGCCTTCTTTGGTGGTATAATTTTCACCTGAAAGTGTAAAGCCACCCGTTTCATGATCTGAAGTCACTACCACTAAGGTTTCTCCATCTTCGGCTGCAAAATCTAGTACTGCTCCGATAAGTTCGTCAAAATCGATAAGTTCAGAGATAAGATAAGCGGTATCGTTATCATGACCTGCCCAATCTATTTGAGATCCTTCAGACATTATAAAAAAAGGCGTTTCATTTTGATGTAAAAATTCAATCCCCAACATAGTTGCTTTAGGTAGAAAATCCCCTCTACCCTCACTCATTTTTGGCATTCCATCATTACTCAACAAAAAACCTTGCTTTTGGTTAGACTTGATCGCCTCAATTGAAGTTAAAGATGATGTTTCAATGGTAAATTTATGAGCGGTAAGGGTGTCGATAATGTTAAGCGCATCACTGCGTTGATTAAAAAAATTTGCACCACCACCAGCAAAAAAATCTATTTCTGATTTGGCAAGTTGAAGCGCAATTTTTTCTTGAAAATCTCTATCAGTGACATGTGCATAAAAACTAGCGGGTGTTGCGTGTGTAATTGATGATGTAGCTACTACTCCTGTTTTAACCCCTTTTATGGAGGCAATTTCAACAATATTTTCAAGTTGCGTTGAATCTTCTAAAACACCAATAGCCCCATTATAGGTTTTTGTTCCGCTAGCAAAGGCAGTACCACTTGCAGCAGAATCAGTAATATCTTCCCTTGAAGAACTTGTCGTGATGAGCCCTATGTGCTGAAAACGAGAGTAATTTACATCTGATTTTTTATAAAAATAAGCTGAAGATATTTGGGATAATCCGGTACCATCGCTGATCAGAAGGATTACATTTTTTGGAAGAGTAGGACATGACTTTTTTTCTGCACAACCACTAAAAAGCAGAAGGAGAAAAAATGAAAATAATTTGGCTTTCATAAGTTAAAATCTAAGGATAGACAAAAATATGTATTGTTGTGTGATAATTAGCTGATTATTTTAAAAAAAAGAAATAAAAATATTAATTTAGTGGAACCAACTAATTTAACAAACATGCGATTATTAATACTTACGCTATTGCTAATATCTTCTATAGCAAAAGCACAAACAACACCCTGTTTTACATTTGAAGAAGGAGAATTTGTGGTTTCCGGAAACGCCACTGTGATGAATGATGATACCGTTCGATTAACTGAAGCCGTTAATAATCAGGCGGGTTTTGTTTGGTCTCAAAGTTTAGTCAATTTTGATTTAGATTTTAGTTTAGAAGCTGAGCTTTATTTAGGGACACAAGATGGTGGTGCCGATGGTATTGCATTTGTAATTCAAGCCATTTCTAACGATGAAGGAACACTAGGCGGAGGTATTGGATACTCTGGTATTTCTCCATCATTGGCCATTGAATTTGATACTTGGTGGAACTCCGGAAATGATCCCATACAAGATGATCATGTGGCATTGATTGCAAATGGTCAGCCTTGGGTAATGTCGGCGCACAGTGAATACACACCCTACGTTGGTGTCAGTAATCTAGAAGATGGTTTGTGGCATCCTATTATAATTACTTGGGACGGAACAGACAAACTTTTGAGCTTAACTTTAGATGGTGTACTAATCTTTACTCAAACTATAGATATTTCTACTTTGTTTTTCGGTGGAGATCCTAACTTATATTGGGGTTTTACTGCAGCAACTGGTGGAGCGAACAATTTACAACAAGTTAGAATTTTAGAATTTTGTTCCATAGACAGCAGCTGTAACACCCCACCACCAACTGCAGATTCACCTCAAACTTTTTGTGAATCAATGACTTTAAATCAGTTGCAAACCAATGGATCAAATATTCGGTTTTACGCTGAAGAAGGAGATACATTATTGGATGCGGCTACAGTAGTTGACGAAAGCACTACAGTGTATATCACACAAACTATTGACGATTGTGAGAGTCAAACTTTAGTAGCAATTGAAGTTATAATTGAAGAACCAACGATTTTTAACGATCCTTTTCAGCTTATGTATTGTCAAGACAACAACCCTACAGCTAATTTACTTGATGCTTCTAATCTCTTTTTGAGTGCTGATTTCTCTGGATTTTTTAACTCAATCTCAGATACTGAAACACTTAATAATATAATCGAGTCTCCTGAAAATTTTCCAGTGACTGAACTTGATCAAATAGTTTATGCACGAATAGAAACTACCTTATGCTATGAAGTTTATTCAATTATATTGATTGCTGAAGATCCAACTATTTATACAGATCCTTTTGAGATTTTATATTGTCAAAGCAGCAGCCCAACGGTAGATTTATATACCGCCGCTGATGTATTTTCAAGTCCCAATTTTTCTGGATTCTTCAATTTACTCCAAGAGGCAGAAAACTTGACTAATGAGATTATTAATCCAAGTACCTTTATGGTTTCTAGTGAGGATCAAATGGTCTATGCCCGTATTGAAGAAGCGCTTTGTTATGAAATTTATCCAATAGTATTAGTTTCTGAAAATTGTGACATCATTATTCCTGAAGCTATATCACCAAATAACGATGGTCTGAATGATGTATTTGAGATTCAAAATTTATACGATGTTCATTTAAACCATACACTCAAAATTTATAACCGATATGGCGAGTGTATATTTAGAGGAAATAACAACAAAAAATGGGCAGGTCAGTCAGATGATGGCAAACGTGTAACCGTAGGTACATATTTTTATGCACTTCGTCTTAACAATGAAGATAATGAAATGTTCACTGGTTGGGTATATTGTAATTATTAGCGAGGAAAAATTAGAACTTAACGACGACGCATTCGGTTGCTTCTAAACTCTGCCATTTTCTTTTGTATAAGGTCTTGATACTCATTTTTGGCAACAATTGTTCCTTTTTTTGGCGCTTCAATTACTATTGTCTCTTCTGGATTAAGGACAAGTTTTGAGCACAACATCGTGGTGTCGCCAGCACTAACTTCTAGAATCAAACCAGGTAATCCCCAATATTCTGATGGTCCATGACGTACAGGGATTTGTGGCGTATACCATGCCTCAACCTGAGTAATCTCTACAGCAGTTTCATTGTTTTCGGTAGTCTCATCTTGTGTTGAATCGTTAGAGCGCATACGCCCCCACGAAAAAGAATACCACAATAAATCATCTGTAGCAATAAAAGTGGTGGCTTTGAAACAGGTGTAATTTCCTATCTTTTTAGTTTCTTTTCCTAAAGTCCATTCCATAGGTTGCAATTGGTCTTTAACCAAAAACTTTTTACCGTAAAATTCTTGTTGCTGAATTTGAGTATTAGTCTTTACGTTTTTGTAATTTTCTCCAGCAGCAAAATTTTTACCCCAAGAATCTGTAGCACCTGAAATTGCGTCCAATTGTTCCTCCTCATTAAATAACGATTCTTCTTTGTTGAAGACTAAAGTAAATTCTTTTTCTAATCGATTTTTTAAACGTGCAGCGATTTGCTTTTTTTGGGCCTCACTCATTCGAGCTCCCCAACGCCCTAGATCCATCTTCGATTTTGAAATATAAGTAGCTTTTCCCTGAAAATCTTTGTTTTGTTTTTGATCTCCATCAATAACAAAGAATGGAAGAATCAAAAAACTTAATATTTTAATGAATTGTGATAGCATTTTTGTTTAATTTTTATCTCATTAGATTGAAACAAAACTAATACAACGCCAACGAAATTGGTTTTGATTTATCAAAACATTAACAGATTTGGGGTTTAAGAACCAAATTCTTGTGCCAACCAATTCATTCGAGTAGAAAGCCATTGCTTGAGGTGGTTTATTTCCTCGGCATAAGTATCAAACCAAACGGGATTTGGCCAAACATACATCCCCAAACTTTGCCAAATATCATAGTTATAAGCTTGAGAGCGATCCAAATAAGCACTATTATCGTCAATAAACTCATTGAAGTATCCTAAATTATTGTAATAATAACTGAATCTATTTTCAACAAGTGATACAAAATAGGGATCTTCAAACATTCTACTGATCCAAGGGTTGTCTTTGATCCAAAAACCTTCAGGGTATTCGGGATCAGCATAATCAACATTACCATAAGACAAATCAAAATCCCATAGCGGACCCATTTTTATTTTTTCACCAGGGATATAGGTAAAATGGATACTTGAATACCATTGAGCATCTACGGTTTTTGAAATTTCATTGATTAAAAACCAGTCGACAAAGCTATCAATATCTACAAAGGCACGATAGCCGATGTCAGGGTCTGTAAAATCTGGTCCAAATAGAGCAGATTCAAAATCATTAACATGATTTTCAATGAGATCAAATTCAGCTGAGCCATAGCTGATATTCGGCGCTTTGATATTAAATACATTGGAGGTGTATTGTTGAGTGAAAATGGTAGGTGCGAAAAAGACATCTTCTTGATCGACTCTATAATCTTGATCAATCTCTATCAAATATCCATCATCACCAATTTGTACACGATTGTTTGATTCTTCAACTTTTTGTGCCAAAAAATATGTTCCTAGATGAACATCATTCAGAAAAAATTCTACAAATTCGCCTGCGGGAGTATAGTCCAGACTACTCATAGCACCCATTTCGTAGGTCAACTTGTTTCTTAGCATCGTTTTATCTGAGTACTCGGCAAGTAAAACCCATTTTCTATCTTTTGGAAGTCCAAGAATATTAGTTTTTGTTTCAAATTTAATCTGATATGGTTTTTTTGGATGAAGAAACCAAGTAGAATTTCCTCGACCTCTAATCATTATGTTTGATGTATCTATGTGTTCAAAATTCAATCCTCCAAACAATTCTATAGATCCATCCACATAAACATCTCTAGAGTCTACAGGAATACCATCAGTATCGATGCTAAGGATGGGCAGCCCTGTAAAATAGGTCAAACGAACAGTATAATTCCAAGAATTGGACTGATCTGAGTTAAACAGTTCTACGTTGACTTCTTTTCCAAAATCATGAGCTGTGACTTCGTTTTGAAATAGCGCCCCATCCAATTGAATGATACCGCCCTCTGGCGACGTCGTTATACTAGCAACCAAACTTTGAATTGAAACACCATAAGGGATGTACCCACTGAATGTTTGGACACCATCAAAGTCTAATACAATTTCATCAGTAATGGTTGTATTAAAATCTGGTTTAAAACTAATTTGTGTAATTTCAAAAGGAGCATTATCAACTTGCGAAACAGATTCAACTTCTTCATCACGACACCCAAGTACCAGTAGAAAAGCGGTTAAAAAGAGTATTTTTTTCATAATTAATTAAGATGTTGTAGCACATGAATAAATATAATGCGCTAACAAAAGCGTTTAATTTTGGGTTAAAATACATATTAAATAATAATTTAAAAATTTATTTGTTTCACCACCTCTGTATTACGAAGAAAAAATAAGGGTAAACTTAAAAAAAACCTAATCTAAAATCAATGGAAATATTGAAATCGAAACCTAAACTCTTGGCAAATCATTATCATCCTTGAGCGGTAAGTCCGAAGACCCCATCAAAAATGTATCCATATGATGTGCAGCTTGGCGACCTTCTGAAATAGCCCAAACAATAAGCGATTGGCCTCTTCTGATATCTCCCGCAGCAAAAACACCAGGAATATTGGTTTTGTAGTCCTTAGTTGTTGCTTTGATGTTTGTTCTAAAATCAGTTTCCAAACCTAATTGATCCACTAGATTAGAACCTGGTCCAGTAAAACCAAGTGCCAATAATACCATATCACAAGGCCATGTTTTTTCGGAATTAGGAAGCTCTCTTAACTGAGGGCGTTCTCCTTCTTTAAAAATCCACTCCACTTCACAAGTAACTAGAGCAGTAAGATTTCCATTTTCATCTCCGACAAATTCTTTTGTTGATACACTCCAATGCCGTTGTACACCTTCTTGGTGAGATGAACTTGTCTTCATTTTCATGGGCCAAAAAGGCCATGGTTGGTGTGCTGGACGACCTTCAGAAGGTTTATCCAAAATTTCAAAATTTGTAACAGATTTTGCGCCGTGCCTGTTTGAAGTTCCTATACAATCCGAGCCCGTATCACCACCTCCAATAACAATTACATTTTTACCTTTAGCAGAAATAATTTGATCAAATGTTTTAAGCCCATCAACATATTCGTTGTTGAGCTTCAAAAAATCCATTGCTTGATGTACACCCTTCAAATTGGCGCCATCTATAGGTAAAACACGACGAGCGGTAGCACCACCACAAAGCAGAAGCGTATCAAAGTCAGATTTTAGTGTTT
>ERZ1048068.1397-NODE-1397-length-18685-cov-6.395760_pt1 | contig 18685 bp, 15 predicted proteins | sample MGYA00383098_ERZ1048068 | MGnify/ENA primary metagenome ERZ1048068 (study PRJEB29581, sample SAMEA5548368) | metagenome | biome: marine; feature: coastal; material: water | depth 1 m | study: Short-term variability in the microbial, nano- and picoplankton... | reverse complement strand
GCTGGAATACCTGTTTTTTCAACAAAGGCCTTAAACTCTTCTTCTGCTTTTCCTAAAATCACCCCTTGTCCCCAGACAATTAAGGGTTTTTTGGCTGAGTTGATCAATTCAGCTGCGGCCTGAAGCTGGTTTTGTTGCAATTTCGGGACTGGTTTGTAGCTGCGAACAACATTACATTTTTTGTAGGTAAAATCAAACGCTTCAAATTGTGCATCTTTGGTAATGTCTATCAAAACGGGGCCTGGTCTTCCGCTACGTGCAATATAAAATGCTTTGGCGATGACTTCAGGAATTTCTTCAGCGCGTGTAATTTGATGGTTCCATTTTGTGACTGGTGTTGAAATGCCAACGATATCTGTCTCTTGAAAGGCATCACTTCCCAACAAATGAGACGGCACTTGTCCTGTGATACAAACCATTGGCGTGGAATCAATTTGTGCATCGGCAATTCCAGTGATAAGATTGGTTGCACCTGGACCAGAAGTCGCAATGGCGACCCCTACTTTTCCAGAGATTCTAGCATAGCCTTGAGCCGAGTGTGTAGCGCCTTGTTCATGTCGTGTCAACACATGATAAATCTCTTTGTGGTATTTATAAAATTCGTCATACACAGGCATGATGGCACCACCAGGATAACCATATATGATGTCCACTCCCTCCGCTATGAGACAGCGGACAACCGCTTCAGCACCTGTAATTTTTTCTTTGGGGAGATTCAGGTAATTAGTTTGAGGTTTTGTTTTTAGGTTTTCCATAGCTATAGTTCTTAGAATTCATCAGTGACACAACCCTTTGACGCTGAAGACACTGTTTTTGCGTATTTATAAAGCACACCTCTGGAGACCTTAAGTTTGGGAGTTTTCCATTGGGCTTTTCTGTTTTGTAATTCTTCTTGGGAAACATCGAGTGTAATGCTGTTGGTTTCAGCATCAATTGTTATGATATCACCATCTTTAACAAGGGCAATAGCACCCCCTTCTTGTGCTTCAGGCGTAATATGGCCAACTACAAATCCGTGAGTTCCACCTGAAAAGCGTCCATCAGTAATTAGAGCAACATCCTTTCCTAATCCAGCTCCCATGATGGCAGCTGTTGGTTTGAGCATTTCAGGCATTCCTGGACCGCCTTTTGGGCCTTCATAACGAATTACAACAACATCTCCTTTTTTGACCTTACCGTCACGAATGCCATCATTGGTTGCATATTCACCGTCAAAAACTTTGGCCTTACCCTTAAATTTCAAGCCTTCTTTTCCTGTAATTTTAGCCACGCTTCCTTCAAGCGCTAAATTGCCATATAGCATTCTTAAATGTCCTGTGGACTTTATAGGTTTATCTATGGGCTTGATGACATCTTGACCTGCTGTTAATCCCTTGACATTAGATAAGTTTTCAGCTAGGGTTTTTCCAGTGACTGTTAGGCAATCTCCGTGAATTAATCCTTCTGATAATAGGTATTTTAAAACGGCAGGAATACCCCCTACACGGTGCACGTCTTCCATCAGGTATTTACCGCTGGGCTTCAAGTCTGCTAAAAAGGGCGTATTGTCACTAATATTTTGAAAATCTTTTAATGTGAATTTAATATTAGCAGCTCTAGCAATAGCCAAGAAGTGTAATACAGCATTTGTTGAACCTCCCAATATTGTCACCAAACGAATGGCATTTTCCAATGATTTTTTGGTGATAATATCCGAGGGTTTAATGTCCTTTTCAAGAAGAATTCGCATGGCTTCACCTGCCTTTACAGATTCTAATTGTTTCTCTTGTCCTGTGGCTGGATTAGAAGCGTTATAAGGCAAAGCCATTCCCAGAGCTTCAATTGCTGAAGCCATGGTGTTAGCAGTGTACATGCCCCCACATGCACCTGCACCCGGACATGCTTTCTCAACAATATTTTGAAATTCATTTTCCGACATGCTACCTGCAACCTTACTGCCCCATGCTTCGAATGCAGAAACAATATCTAATTTTTTTCCATTGTGGCAGCCTGAATCAATGGTGCCGCCATAAACCATCAAGCAAGGTTTATTGATACGAATCATAGCCATAAGCGCACCAGGCATATTTTTATCACATCCAACAACTGTGACGAGGCCATCGTAGCTCATAGCCTGTACTACAGTCTCCATGGAGTCAGCAATGACATCACGAGAGGGTAATGAAAATCGCATTCCTGGTGTCCCCATTGAAATTCCGTCACTCACGCCAATCGTATTAAAAATCAAACCTATAACCTCTTTGTTAATGGTGCCTTTTTTAACCAATTTAGCTAGGTCATTAAGATGCATATTACAGGGGTTCCCCTCGTATCCAGTGCTTGCAATCCCAACAATAGGTTTATTGAAATCTTCTCTTGTCAATCCGATGGCATGAAGCATGGCTTGTGCCGCAGGTTGGGTTGGATCTTGAGTGATGGTTTTACTGTATTTATTAAGTGGCTTCATTCAATCCGTTATCGGTTTAAGATTCATACAATCAAAGCTAGAAAAATCGGATAATTTTAACTACTCAATAATAAAAAAGTAATCTAAATCCAATTGTAAAGAAATTATCTTAATCTACTGAAATTGAGGATATTATGTAAATAAAAATATGATGTTCAGAAAAATCAAAGCGCAGCTGAAATGCTAATACTTTTTATTTCCAATTGAAAAGCGCTATTTTTTTTTGAGGCTTTTAAAAATCCAATACGCTCGATTTGGGATTGGTCAAAATTTGGAATGTCTAAGGTGTATCCTCTGAAGCTTGGATACATTTTATTCAGAGGAACTAAAATTGTTTCCCATTTACCTGTGGTTTTGAAATCATATACATAGGAATGACGGTCGTATTTTGCAGCTTTTATTCTAAATTGAAATAAACTCCCGTCCCCTTTTAGTTGTAATTCAATAACTTGATTTTTTACGGTTTTCACAGCGTCTAAGTTGAGTTGAATAGAAGAAAATCCGCCATTATTTTCAATGGATACATTCCCTTTAAACACGCCATTTCCATCAGAATTTAAACTTAGTTTTCCATTGGAACGCCCGCCCATTACAATGTCGTCAACAACCTGCCAATTGTCTAACTTACAATCAGTACTAAATACAAAAATTGGATTCATCTTTTGTGTGTTTATTGTCAGTAAAATGAATAAATAAAGCAGCATTTTAAAACTAAATTTCAGATTTAATAAGATCAAAATTTTGTCTCAAATGTGAACGTAATTTTTTCTTGTAGTCTTCCTTAAGCCATGCTAAAAAATTATGGGTGCTTTTACTGATACATTTTGAGTAGCGATGGATTCTAAAATCAATATCATCATTCAGTAATTTTACAAGCATCAAAGCATCAAAAATATCCTCGCTATTTTCAACACAAATCTTCGCGTGCTGTGCTATGGATCTTTTCAATACAACCTTTGAAGACTCTCCTTGTCTTACAGAAGCTACATAAGTTTTATTGATATCGAAGTAAACAGCTTCAGATTTATTGAAAGATTTTCGAATTTCTTCAGGCATTTCATAAACAAAATTACTTTCAAGCTCTTCATCACTTAAAATCCCATCTAAATAATGGCTTGGGTATTTAAATATGCGATGCCAATCCAAATTGGTACTTCCCCAGGGTCCAAATCGGTGAAAGTTATTTCCTAAATCTATAACTTCAAAAGTATCTTTGTTTTTAAAAATTCGTGAGCCACGTCCAATCATTTGGTAGTACAATGTTAATGATTTTGTAGCGCGATTTAAGATGATAGATTCTACGCTTGGTTCGTCAAATCCGGTGGTAAGTATACTCACTGAAGTGAGTATCGCATTAGGTGTCTCTTTAAACCACTTCAGTATGTTGGCACGCTCTTTCTTTGTGGTGGTATTATCTAGGTGTGCAATGGGCATACCAGCACGCTTAAATAAGTCGTATACAAATAATGAGGTATTTATACCGTTGTTAAAAATTAAGGTCTTTTTGTTATGACAGCGCTCTGTGTAAGCATCCATCAGTTTTGACAGCATCTCATTATTGGTATATAAGTCTTCCGAAGATTTAACAGTGTAATCTCCGTTGGCGCCTACAACCAAAGAAGTCAGTCCAACATTGTAAGAATACATATTGGCGCGCGCTAAAAACCTATTTTCAATAAGCGATTCAATGCTTTCGCCAACAATCAACTCATTGTAATTGTCCGTCATTGGAAGTTCTATGTTAGAGCTCAAGGGGGTTGCAGTAACGCCTAAAATAAAAGCTTTATCAAAAAACTTAAAAAGTTTGGTAAATGAATTGTAATGGGCTTCATCAATAATCACAAGACCGATGTCAGAAATGTCTAATTTATCGTCTTTAAGACGGTTATTAAGCGTTTCTACCATCGCCACAAAACAATCAAATTTTTTTTGATCGTCTAATTTCGCCTTGCTGTCAATGACTTTATTGGTAACGCCAAATTCGGACAACACGTTTGAGGTTTGTTTGCACAATTCAATGCGGTGTGTCATTACCAAAACTTTTTTCTTTTGTGTTTTTAGGTATTGACTTACAATTTCTGAAAATATCACGGTTTTACCCCCACCTGTTGGCAGTTGGTATAATAAATGATAATCCTCAACAGCAGATTCAAAACATTGGAATATCTTTTGAATGGCACCTTTTTGGTAATGGTAAAGTTGTTTGCCTTCTTTACGTTCTTCTTTCTCGTAAGTAGTGAGCATAATTAGCTTTGAGTTCAACTTTGCAAAAATAAGGCCTTTTTTGTGTTTTCAAAGACAAAGAAGTGAATTTTATTCAAAAATTTATAAAGTAAAATTTTCGAAATGCTAGCGCAATTTATTTTGTATTATTCTTATGTGTTTTTTTGCTGCCCGAATACATGTCATAACGGACGAGACGGGCCTCAAGTTTCGCATTATAAAGTTTAATTTTTCTGGAAGTTCTTAGTCCAATATGCTTTAAGGCTTGAAGATTTGAAGTAATTAACCATGCGGTGGTGCCAGCGTATTTATGTTTTAGAGTGCTTCCAATATTCCCGTAAAAAGCTTCCATGTCCAGGTCTAGTCGTTCGCCATAGGGTGGATTGAATAGCATGTGAAGGTGGTTTTCACCTCCTTTTTGTGTTTTAAAGAAATCTTCGTGCTTTACATAGATAAATTCCTCTAAATGCGCATTTTTAACATTTTCCAATGCTTTTCGAACGGCACTTGGAGACTTGTCAAAGCCCATTATTTTGTGGTGAAAATCACGCGATTTGGACAGCAGAGAATTTTCAATTTTTTCAAACAAATCAACATCCCAATCTTTCCAACGTTCAAATCCGAATTCGTTACGCATTAAATTTGGTGGAATGTTGCAGGCAATCATTGCCGCCTCAATTAAAATAGTACCAGAACCACACATGGGATCCATAAAGTCCGATTGGCCATCCCAACCAGAAAGCATTACCAAGCCTGCTGCCAACACCTCATTGATTGGCGCAATGTTGGTGGCAATTTTATAACCCCTTTTGTGGAGAGATTCTCCTGAACTGTCTAATGAAACAGAACACAACTTTCTATCGATGTGTACATCAATCTTAAGGTCCGGAAATCGAAGATCTACATTGGGGCGTTCCCCTTTTAAGTCTCTAAAGCGATCTACGATAGCATCTTTGGTTTTTAAAGCCACATATTGAGAATGTGTGAATGTGTCTCCGCTTAATGTAGCGCTTACTGCCAAACTTCCATCCGCATCAAGATAATCCTCCCATACAATGGATTTGATCTTTTTGTACAAATCATTTTCGTCTTTGACATGAAATTGCTTTATAGGTTTCAAAATTTTTATTGCAGTTCTCAAGCCAAGGTTGCATTTGTACATAAAACCTTTGTCGCCTGTAAAACGAACATGTCTGACACCCTTTTTGATGTATTGGGCCCCAAGCTGTCTGAGTTCTTTCTCTAAAAGTTCTTCAAAGCCAAACAATGTTTTGGCGACCATTTCAAAATTATCTTCCATAAAAAGTTTGAAATAAATATCAAAAATACAGTATTTTTACCAGCGTTAGTCCAAATACATATGTCAATTCAAAAAAAGTGGTTTCAATCTTGGTTTGATACTTCCTATTACCACATTCTATACAAAAATCGAAACAATGATGAAGCACAGCGGTTTATTAGCAAACTTGTTCAATATTTAAATATTGCCAAGGATCAAAAGATTTTAGATTTAGCATGTGGTAAAGGGCGTCATTCCATCTTCTTGAATCAATTGGGTTACGATGTCACTGGGGTAGATTTATCAAAGCAAAGTATAGATACAGCAAATACACATTCAAACGATCGCTTAAAGTTTTCCGTTCACGATATGCGAAAGCCCATGAAATCAAAGTTTGATGTGGTACTAAATATGTTTACAAGTTTTGGGTATTTTGATACTTTGGAAGAAGACCTTATGGTAATAATGGCTATTAAAAAGAGTTTAAAAGCCGATGGTATTGGTGTCATTGATTTCATGAATATTGACAATGTAATCAACACACTCGTTCCCCAAAACAGTGTTGATATAGATGGCGTTAATTTTCAAATAAAACGGGTTTTTGATGGTAATTTTATTCGAAAATCAATTCAAGTCAAAGACGGAGCTGATATCTATAATTTTGAAGAAATAGTACGGGCATACAGCCACGAAGATTTTAAAGCAATGTTATCCACAAATGGACTTGAATTAATACATTGTTTTGGATCTTATGATTTACAAGCTTTTGATCCAAAACTTTCCAGCCGGCTCATTCTAGTTTTTAAATCAGCACTTTGATTTTTTCATGATTAAAGGAATAATATTTAGGATTGTATTTTTGTTAAAATAAAGAAGCGCAAACAAGATATGGGCTTCTTGATGCGCTCCTTAAGTAGGTATTTCGGGCAAAAAAGGGCGATTTTGTTTTGAATTGTTTATAATCCTTCCACTTTCGCTACTACAAATGTATGTACTAGTCAACAACAAATAAAGGGTCATGTAATAAACGGCCAAATGATGTAATAAACGGTACTATTGGTGTAATAAACGGATGAATAAAAAATGAATATTTCGGCTATTTATTGGATATCGGTTGCCATTGCTTCGAAAGTGCGTACAAATCATAGTCTTTATGGGCGGGTTGATATTCTAAAGTCCCATTTTGAAATTGCCTTTGCAAAATATCTTCGATTAAATAATCTTCTTCAGAAACCGTTGGATCAAAAGGGATTTTAAGAGACATTTTAAATAATTTAGCGGTGTTGTTATACCAAAAAGCACGCCAACCACTTCGGAGATCCTTGATGAGTTCAAAGGCCGTCTCCCCGGTTTGACGATGGATTAATTTAATCAGAATTTGACCTTCGGTAATTGTGAATTTTTTAAGCTTTTCAGAAAATTCATCCTCCACAAATTTTTGAACCCGGCGGGTATACTGTTTACGCTTGCGCTTACTCTTGACGCTTTCAATTCTTTCGTATAATGTTTCAAGTCTTTCAGCGGCCAATTTGGCATAGGGGTAGACTTTAATCGTTTTGCGTTGTAAGATTAAATAGCGGCGGCGGTCTTCTTTAGATTTAATACGCAATTTTGGCAGAATCACAACTTCTGATAAATTAATCGAGCTGTTGGTGATGGTATCCCCCACAATCATTAAATAAGGCTTTTGAATTGAATCTGTATCGATTTGGGGTGTTTGACTCTCGCAGATAAAGAATGTAAATAAAAAAAATAAAGTTGTCTGTCTAATCATGGTATATCAATCCTCTTCAAAGTTAAAAAATATGTTGTAATCCTGCTTCTAAAATCGAAGAGTTTTGTTATTTTTAACCAAAATATAAACAATGGCCAAAAAGAAAATTTTAAACAAGAAATCATTAAAGTTTTTAGAAGCTTACTTAAACAACGCAGCACCAACCGGCTATGAGTGGGAAGGTCAAAAGCTGTGGATGGATTACTTAAAACCTTATGTTGATACTTTTATTACAGACACTTACGGCTCTGCTGTTGGGGTCATTAACCCAGAGGCTAAGTTTAAAGTAGTCATTGAAGGACATGCCGATGAAATCTCATGGTATGTCAATTACATTTCAGATGATGGGTTAATTTATGTCATTCGAAATGGCGGGAGTGACCATCAGATAGCACCCAGTAAGGTCGTCAATATCCACACAAAAAAAGGTATTGTAAAAGGCGTATTTGGATGGCCTGCAATTCATACAAGAAGTATGGCCAAGGAACAGCCCCCAAAGCCTGATAATATTTTTATTGACATTGGTTGTCAATCCAAAAAAGCAGTTGAAAAACTAGGCGTGCATGTGGGCTGTGTGATCACTTACCCAGACGAATTTCATATTTTAAATAAAGACCATTTTGTCTGTCGTGCCTTGGACAACCGCATGGGCGGTTTTATGATAGCAGAGGTTGCACGTTTACTTCACGAGAATAAAAAAGAACTTCCATTTGGACTTTATATTACCAATTCTGTTCAAGAAGAAATTGGCTTACGTGGTGCGCAAATGATTACACACACCATTCAACCAAATGTTGCCATTGTAACTGATGTTACACACGATACAACCACGCCAATGATCAACAAAAAGAAACAGGGGCATTGTAAAATGGGTGAAGGTCCTGTAATTGCTTATGCACCTGCAGTACAGCAAAAGTTAAGAGATTTGATTGTAGATACGGCAGAAGCCCATAAAATTCCATTTCAGCGCGCTGCGCTTTCCAGGGCAACAGGGACAGATACTGATGCCTTTGCATACAGCAATGGAGGTGTTGCTTCAGCATTGATCTCATTGCCGCTTCGCTATATGCACACAACTGTCGAAATGGTACACAGAGATGATGTTGAAAATGTCATTCGTATGATTTACGAAACGCTTCTTAAAATTAAATCTGGGGAAACCTTTAGTTATTTTGACTAGGATTGCTTGAAATTTTAGACATCTGGAATGAAAATGGCAAACCAACTGGTCAGAGTGCTGACAAAGCGGTTTTGCATCAGAAAGGTTTATTTCACCCCACAGTTCACATTTGGTTCTACACCCCTACTCCAAATATTTTATTACAAAAACGCGCTGCGAACAAACAGACTTTCCCTAATCTATGGGACGTTTCTGTTGCTGGACATGTGGCCTCGGGTGAAACAGTTCTTGAGGGAGCAATACGAGAAATTGAGGAGGAAATTGGACTTTCAGTTAAGCCCGAAGATTTGGATCTTATTTCAGTTCGAAAGAATGTCAATAAATTCTCAAATGGGATTATAGATGCTGAATTTCAACACGTTTTTTTGTGTGAACTTCCAGTAGCTATTGAAGCATTAAGCATTCAGAAAGAAGAAGTAGATACGGTTAGACTTTTTTCTTTTGAAGAGCTAAAAAAATGCCAAGCGCATAAACATCCTGATTTTTCTATTGTCCCAGCGAACATGGAATATTATACATTTATTATGCAAGCCATTAATGATAAGCTATTGAATTAAAAAAAGTCTTTTTCTTGGAAATTTGATGGTAAAAAATTATATCCTATAATCGGAGTTTCTAAATAGCATTATTCTTTATTGTTTCAACCACTTCAGGGTTTAACAAGGTGCTGATGTCTCCTAAATTTGAAGCATCTTTATTGGCTATTTTTCTTAAAATTCGGCGCATAATTTTACCAGAACGGGTTTTTGGTAATCCCAAAGTAAATTGAATTTTATCCAATTTAGCAATGGGTCCAATTTGTTTACTGATAAGACCATTTATTTCAGCTTTAAAACTTTCCAAATCTAAATTTGAATCTTTTGATATTAGGGTGATGTAGCCGTAAAGTGCATTACCTTTTATGGGGTGTGAAAACCCAACAATGGCTGATTCAGCTACTAATGCATGTTCATTTATGGCATCTTCAATAGGTGCAGTTCCAAGATTGTGTCCAGAAACAATGATGACATCATCCACACGACCAGTAATACGATAATGTCCGTTGGCTTCTCTAAGGGCGCCATCACCTGTAAAATAACAACCCGCAAAGGCTGAAAAATAGGTTTCTTTATAGCGTTGGTGGTTGCCCCAAATGGTACGTGCCATGGAGGGCCAAGGGAATTTCACACACAACCTGCCTTCGGCTTGGACCTCTTTGATTTCAAGCCCTTTTTCATCCATCAATGCGGGCTGTATCCCTACAAATGGAAGCGTTGCATAGGTGGGTTTTCCACTAAAGCAATTTGGAATAGGGCTGATAAGAATTCCCCCTGTCTCTGTTTGCCACCAGGTATCAACAATGGGGCATTCTTCTTTTCCAATGGTGGTGTTGTACCAATTCCAAGCTTCTTCATTGATGGGTTCTCCAACAGTTCCAATCACTTTTAAAGATGATAAATCATAAGGTTTTACAAAGTCATCGCCTTGTTTGGCCAATGCTCTAATCGCTGTGGGCGCTGTATAAAACTGATTGACTTTGTGCTCTTGAACAATGTCCCAAAAACGGCCATAATCGGGATGGCTTGGAACTCCTTCAAACATGACTGTTGTAGCGCCATTTAATAAAGGGCCATAAACAATGTAACTGTGCCCTGTGATCCAGCCGATATCAGCCGTGCACCAATACACATCATTGTATTTGTATTGAAAAATATTTTTAAACGTAAAGGCCGTATACACCATATATCCTGCGGTTGTATGAACCATTCCTTTTGGCTTTCCAGTGGAGCCTGATGTATATAAAATAAATAGAGGATCTTCAGCATTCATTACAGAGGCCTCACATTGATCGGAAGCGGTGTCTAATAAGGGCTGAAGCCATTCATCTCTTCCTGGTTTCATCTGAACATTTGAATGAATGCGCTTGACGACTAAAACAGTTTCTAAATTTGGGCATGAGGCTAAGGCTTCATCCACAATACCTTTAAGATCAATGGTTTTTGCTCCCCTGAAACTGCCATCACTAGTAATGACCATGCGGCAATCACAATCGTTGATTCTCGTCGCTAAAGCCGTTGCGGAAAAGCCTGCAAACACTACGGAATGAATGGCGCCAATACGAGCGCAAGCCAAAACCGATATTGCCAATTCTGGAATCATGGGCAGGTAAATACACACCCGATCGCCTTTATTTATGCCTTTGCGCTTTAAAACATTTGCAAATTGATTTACACGGCGGTACAATTGGGAATATGTAATGTGTTCTGCTGCTACATTTGCGTCATTTGGTTCAAACAAAATAGCGGTTTTTTCCCCATTTTTATCCAAGTGGCGATCGATACAGTTTTCTGTAATATTGAGCTGAGCCCCTTCAAACCAACTTATTTTTGGAACTGAAAAATCATGTGTAAGGACAACATCCCAAGGCCGTTTCCATAAAAAATTATTTTCAGCTAGGTCTGCCCAGAACTGTTCTGGATCTTCAACAGAAGCAGCATAAGCCGCTTGGTAGGTTTCTAAGTTTTTGATTTCGAAAGAATTCATGGTCTAATTTTAGTAACGAATTTAAGCATAAAATTTAAATGAAGTCTTTTGTAGAAGCCACTTATTTTTAGCTTAAAATACTACCTTTGTTTTAAAGATCAAGAATTGAAAACCAAGCGCTTATATTTTATTGATGCGGTTCGTGCCTTTGCGATCCTAATGATGCTGCAAGGTCATTTTATCGATACCTTATTGGCTGTAGAATTTCGAGACCCCACCAACTTAGCATACTCGATATGGCATTATTTCAGAGGAATTACGGCCCCTACTTTCTTTACCATTTCCGGATTGATATTTACCTATTTACTGTTAAAAACCAATAACAAAGCGGAAGAAAATATTCGCATAAAAAAAGGGCTTTCACGTGGTTTAATGCTTATCGGAATTGGTTATGCTTTGCGAATTCCTATTTTCAGATGGTTTAAAGGAAAGTTTGATGGTTATTTTATGGTTATTGATGTGTTGCAATGCATTGGACTCTCACTGTTGTTAATTATTGTTTTTTATAAAATATTTCAAAATTATAAATACTTTTTTTCAGTTTTAATGTTTGCCATCGCAACGCTTATTTTCATCTCAGAACCTCTTTATAGATCTTATGAAGCTGCAGGTGTCCCTTTGTTTTTTGCCAATTACCTTAGTAAATCAAATGGCTCGGTATTTACCATTATCCCATGGTTTGGATACATGGCCTACGGGGCTTTTATAGCCACCATATTTTACCGCTACATAAACTGTAAATCTTTTAAAACAAAAATTGTAATAGGTTTCTTTGCTATCGGTTTGCTTCTAGTCTACCTATCCTCCACTTTTCTGCAATTAATTTTCAATTATACGCGTATAGAACTTTTTGAACGTGTCGCAAATTTCAATTATCTCTTTGTACGACTGGGTAATGTGTTGATTATTTTTGGACTTTTTTATGCTTTTGAGTGGTTTATAAAAAAGCCTTTGATTTTGAAAATTGGTCAAAAGACACTGTCCATATATGTGATTCACTTTATCGTGTTGTATGGGAGTTTTACAGGCTGGGGCTTGAATCGTATAATTGGAAAAAATTTAGAGCCTATTGAAGCTGTTTTTGGTGCACTTATATTCCTAGTGCTAATCAGCGCTATTGCGATACACAGGCACAGCGCCTATAGTTATTTATCTAAAATCAATGATTTTATAAAGTCGAAAGGAAATTAAGGACATTGGTTTCAATGCGATGGTTGATATTTGACAGATCGCTGCGTACAAAAGCATCACCAGTAATATTTTCGTAAAGTTCAATGTAGCGTTTGCTGACCGTTTCAATGTATGCGTCCGACATAGAGGGAATGTTTTGGCCTTCTAAGCCTTGAAATCCATTTTGAATTAGCCATTGCCGCACAAATTCTTTAGACAATTGTTTTTGTGACTCTCCTCTATTTTGACGTGATTGATAGCCATCGGCATAAAAATAACGAGAGGAATCTGGGGTGTGAATTTCATCAATTAAAACGATTTTACCATCTTTTGTTTTTCCAAACTCATATTTAGTATCCACTAAAATTAGGCCCTGAGCAGCGGCAATTTCAGTTCCCCGCTGAAAGAGTTTACGGGTGTAATCTTCTAAGATCAAATAATCAGCTTCAGATACAATACCACGAGTTAAAATTGCCTCTCTCGAAATGTCTTCATCATGGTTTCCTTTTTCAGCTTTGGTGGCTGGAGTGATCATGGGCCTTTCAAAGGGATCATTTTCCTTCATCCCTTCTGGCATTGTAACCCCACACAGCAGGCGTTTTCCAGCTTTGTATTCTCGGGCCGCATGCCCAGACATATATCCTCTGATTACCATTTCTACTTTAAATGGGGTGCAACAATGACCAATGGCTACATTGGGATCTGGAGTTGCAAGCAACCAATTCGGAACAATGTCTTCCGTTGCTTTCATCATTTTGGTGGCAATTTGATTTAAAATTTGCCCCTTAAATGGAATGCCTTTTGGCATAACGACATCAAATGCTGATAAGCGGTCGGTAGCAATCATAACCAATAGATTTCCAACGGTATACACCTCGCGGACCTTTCCTTTATAAACATTTGATTGCCCTGGAAACTTAAAACCAGTTCCCATAAGCGTTTGATGCGTCTTCATGGTCTATTCTCTATTTTCAATATTTTTATAAGCCTCAATGACTTTTTTGACAAGTTTATGCCTAATCACGTCTTTATCATCTAAAAACACCATACCAACCCCTTTGATGTCCTTTAAAATTAGCAAGGCTTCTTTTAAGCCAGAAATGACCCGCCTTGGCAAATCAATTTGACCAGGATCCCCTGTCAATAAAAATTTGGCGTTTTTACCCATGCGTGTCAAAAACATTTTCATTTGTGCGTGGGTGGTGTTTTGACCTTCGTCTAAAATTACAAAAGCATGGTCCAAAGTACGGCCGCGCATAAAAGCCAGCGGTGCAATTTGAATGGTTCCTTTTTCAATGTAATTGTCTAATTTTTCTGCGGGAATCATATCTCTAAGTGCATCGTATAGCGGCTGCATATAAGGATCTAACTTTTCTTTTAAATCTCCAGGAAGAAAGCCAAGATTTTCACCAGCTTCTACCGCAGGTCTGGTTAAGATAATACGCTTTACCTCTTTGTTTCTGAGTGCTTTAACCGCTAGCGCCACCCCTGTATAGGTTTTGCCGGTTCCCGCCGGTCCTATAGCAAAAACCATGTCATTTTGACGTACCGCATCGACCAGTTTGCGCTGGTTGGTGGTTTGTGCTTTTATAAGGCGTCCATTGACGCCGTGAAGCAATACTTTACCACTTTCATTGGAGGTGGTATAATCATCTTTAGAATCACTTGTAAGTATTCTTTCAATCATATTTTCATCCAAATTGTTGTAAGCAGTAAAATGACTGAACAACATTTCCATACGTTTGTCAAATTCTTCAAGCAAATATTCATCACCAAAGGCTGTAATTTTATTTCCCCTTGCAACAATTTTTAGCTTGGGAAAATAACGTTTAAGAAGTTCAATGTTTTTGTTTTGAGGACCGAAAAATTCCTTGGGAGAAATTTGTTCTAACTCTAAAATAATTTCGTTCAAATGATAAAATATTTACAGTTTTGTGAATAAAAAATACAGTATAAAAGTACTAACAATTTTACTTAAATATTTAGACTGTTAATAAAAATTAAAAACAAAAAATTATGTAGGTTTGTAGGGACGATGTCATACAGGCACCCTTATAATTGTTTATTTAAAATACAACAGATAAATTTTTAATGTCAATTGTTACCTTAACTACCGATTTTGGAATGAAAGCACACTTTGTTGGTGCCGTAAAAGGGGCATTGCTTTCTGAAATTCCAGATGTTAAGATTGTTGATATTTCTCATAACATTTCTCCTTTTAGCGTCATTGAGGCCGCCTACATCATCCAGAATGCCTTCAATAGTTTTCCAAAAGAAAGTATTCATATCATTGGAGTTGACTCTGAGCTTAACCCCGAAAATACGCATATTGCCATGGCTCTTAATGGGCATTATTTCATATGTGCTAACAATGGAATTTTGAGCATGGTATGTACAGAAATGAAACCGGATCATATTGTTGAAATTAATATTCACGATAAAATTTTAGGCAGTTTTCCTGTTTTAGATGTATTTGTTAAAGTCGCTGCGCACATTGCCCGGGGCGGAACTTTAGAGGTCATTGGCAAAACCATTTCGGACATCAAACCCATTAAAAATATCTCGCCTTTTATCAGTGATGAAAATCACCAATTGATGGGGCACGTTATTTATATAGATCGCTATGACAATGTGATTACAAACATTAAAAAATCCTTTTTTGAATCCATACAAAAAAACCGACGCTTTGAAATCATGGCGCGCAATCATAAGTTTACAAAAATATACAAACGCTACTCTGATATTGTAAATTTTGAAATTCCCATTCAAAAACGGAACGATGAGGGCCGTGGTATGGTTGTTTTTAATTCTTCTGATTATTTAGAGATTGCCATGTATAAAAGTAATAAAGCCACTATTGGTGGCGCTTCCACCCTTATGGGATTGGATATGATGGATAGTGTTACCATTCAGTTTTTTGACGATTGATTTTAAATTTTAACGACCCCTCATAATGTTAATAAGTTATTTTTAATTATTGAGGCTTAAGAGATATATTTGTACAAATCAGGGAATTTATAACAAACAATACAATCTATGAAATTTATAGTTTCTAGTACTTATTTACAAAAGCAATTGCAAGTACTTGGGGGTGTAATCAACAATTCCAATACGCTTCCCATTCTAGATAATTTTCTATTTGAACTGCAGCAATCCACATTGACAGTATCTGCCAGTGACTTGGAAAGCACCATGTCTACGACTTTAGAGGTTGAAAGCGATAGCGAAGGACAGGTTGCAGTTCCTGCAAAGCTTTTGCTAGATACTTTGAAGACGTTTCCAGAGCAACCCTTGACCTTTGTTGTTGAATCTAACAACACCATTGAAATTAGTTCTAATCATGGTAAATATGCGCTTGCCTATGCTGGTGCCGATGAATTTCCAAAACCCATAGAATTAACAGATCCAAGCCAAACGGTTGTACCTTCAGACATGCTTGCAACAGCCATCAATAAAACAATTTTTGCGGCTGGTAACGATGATTTAAGGCCTGTAATGAGTGGGGTGTTTTTTCAATTTTCAACTGATAATCTGACTTTTGTAGCCACAGATGCACACAAGCTTGTAAAGTATACGCGTACCGATCTTAAAGCCAGTGAAACGGCAGAGTTTATCATGCCTAAAAAACCGCTCAACCTGTTGAAGGGGATTTTAGCTACAGCCGATGAAGATGTGACCATTGCATACAATGATTCCAATGCCAAGTTTTCCTTTGGGAATTCCATTTTAATTTGCCGATTGATCGATGGTAAATATCCTAATTATGAGGCGGTGATTCCAAAAGAAAACCCCAATCAATTGACCATTGGGCGCAATCAGTTTTTAAATTCGGTGCGCCGTGTTTCTATTTTTTCTAATAAAACCACCCACCAAATTCGCCTAAAGATTGCAGGTGCAGAATTGAATATTTCTGCAGAAGACATTGATTACAGCAACAAAGCTGAAGAACGTCTGACTTGTGATTACCAAGGGGATGACATGCAAATTGGATTCAATTCCCGATTTTTAAATGAAATGCTTGGGAATTTAGAGTCTGAAGAAGTTCAGCTGGAAATGAGTTTACCCAACAGAGCCGGTATTTTAACGCCTGTTGATGGTTTGGATGAAGGTGAGCTAGTTACCATGTTGGTGATGCCTGTCATGCTCAATAGCTAAGCCTGCTGCAATCAACTGTACATCTTTTCTCGTAATGCCTTGATTTTATCGTCTTGCATGTACTCGTCAAACGTGGTGTGACGGTCAATGACGCCTTTGGGTGTTAACTCTACAACTCTATTCGCGACAGTTTGTGCAAATTCGTGATCGTGGGTGGTAAACAATACGGTACCCTTAAAGTTTTTTAGAGAGTTGTTAAAGGCGGTGATGCTTTCCAAATCCAAGTGGTTGGTTGGTTCGTCTAACATTAAAACATTGGCCCTAAGCATCATCATCCGCGAGAGCATACAACGTACTTTCTCTCCTCCAGATAAGACATCGGCCGTTTTGAGGGCTTCTTCCCCACTAAAAATCATTTTGCCTAAAAAACCACGGATGTAAACTTCTTCGCGTTCTTCTTCGGTAGTGGCCCATTGGCGCAGCCAATCGACAAGGGTTAATTTTTCAGAGAAAAAGGCACTGTTGTCTAATGGTAAATAGGACTGTGAAGTGGTAATGCCCCAACTGTATTTACCTGTTTTGGCCTTTTGTTTGCCATTGATAATTTCATAGAATGCTGTTGTGGCTCTAGAATCTTTTGAAAACACCACCACTTTGTCTCCTTTACTAAGGTTTAGATCGATGTTGTCAAACAGCACTTCATTGTCTAAATCGGCGGAGAGCTTTTCAATATTTAAAATTTGGTCTCCTGCTTCGCGCTCACGTTCAAAAATAATAGCAGGATAGCGTCGGCTGGAAGGGCGAATGTCGGAAACATTCAACTTTTCAATCATTTTTTTACGGCTGGTGGCTTGTTTAGATTTGGCCACATTTGCCGAAAAACGTCGGATAAATTCTTCCAATTCCTTTTTCTTTTCTTCAGATTTTTTGTTCTGTTGTGCCCGTTGTCTGGCGGCCAATTGTGAGGACTCATACCAAAAGGTGTAGTTTCCAGAAAAATGATTGATTTTATTAAAGTCAATATCTGAAATATGGGTACAAACGGCGTCCAAAAAGTGGCGGTCGTGAGACACCACAATAACGCAGTTGTCGTAATTGGCTAAAAAGGTTTCTAACCAGGCGATGGTTTCATAATCCAAATCGTTGGTGGGCTCATCCATAATGAGCACGTCAGGATTGCCAAAAAGTGCCTGTGCCAACAACACCCGTACTTTTTGTTTTCCATCTAAATCAGCCATGACCGTATAGTGCAATGCTTCTTTGATGTCTAAATTGGAAAGCATGGCTGCTGCATCACTTTCTGCATTCCAGCCGTTCATTTCTTCATATTGAACTTGTAACTCCCCAATGCGATCTGCATTGGCGTCGTTATAGTCGTTGTAGAGCGCGTCTATTTCAGTTTTTATGGCATACAGTGGCTTGTTGCCCATTAATACCGTTTCAAGCACCGTATGCGCGTCATATAAATTGTGATTTTGTTCAAATACGGACATGCGTTTGCTGGGTTCCAAATGCACATGGCCAGAAGTGGCTTCTTGTTTGCCAGATAATATTTTTAAAAAAGTAGATTTACCAGCCCCATTGGCACCAATAATGCCATAGCAATTCCCGCCATTAAATGTGACATTGACATCGTCAAATAATACGCGCTTTCCAAATTGAACGGATAAGTTTGATACTGAAAGCATAGCTCTTAGATTTTAGTTTTGCAAAAGTAGAGAATTGTAGGCATACATCAAATGGGGTCTGGGATTATTTTAGGCGCCTCTACTGCCCTATTGCCGATCGCAGTAACACTCAGTTGTGTCTATTGTCCCGCTTATAACCACAATCTTACCGATTATTACGTCAAAGCGCCGCTTCTTACATGAGGCTATGATTTGAGGGGTCTTATGACTACTTTTATCAAGTACGCATTTGTAAACTCCTGTAGTTCACTAAAACCCACCCTTTCACAAAGGGGTCTTCCCTACCGTTTGAAATGTGTCTTGTCCA
>ERZ1048068.1396-NODE-1396-length-18688-cov-7.238502_pt1 | contig 18688 bp, 10 predicted proteins | sample MGYA00383098_ERZ1048068 | MGnify/ENA primary metagenome ERZ1048068 (study PRJEB29581, sample SAMEA5548368) | metagenome | biome: marine; feature: coastal; material: water | depth 1 m | study: Short-term variability in the microbial, nano- and picoplankton... | reverse complement strand
GATATGAAAGCAACTGCAATGGAATGGAAGCAAGTATGGGCACTAGAGCCTCTGTAACTTCTGGGATTTCAACAACATGGTCTGAAAGCAACTTAACACTTTCATCGCCTTTGGTAACAATTGAAATGATGTTGGCGTTACGCGATTTTATCTCTTGCACATTACTGACAATCTTTTCATAATGCCCCTTGTTGGTTGCGATAACCACCACGGGCATATTTTCGTCGATTAGGGCAATTGGCCCGTGCTTCATTTCAGCGGCGGGATAACCTTCAGCGTGGATATAAGAAATCTCTTTAAGCTTTAACGCCCCCTCAAGCGCAGCGGGAAAATTATACCCCCTACCCAAATACAAAAAATTGGATGCATCCTTGTATTCACGGGCAATTTTTTCAATTTGTTTGTCGTAGGCCAACACAGCTTCTATCAATTTTGGAAGTACAACTAATTGTTTAGCAACACGGTCAAAATCAGCATTGTCAATGGTTCCTTTAAGCTGTCCCAAGCGCAGCCCAATCATGATAATTACCGTAAGCTGGGTGGTAAACGCCTTGGTAGACGCCACACCTATTTCAGGACCAGCATGCGTATAGGTGCCTGCATCAGAAGCCCTTGCAATGGAAGAACCTACCACATTGCATATACCAAACACAAAAGCGCCATTTTCTTTGGCAAGCTTTATGGCCGCTAGGGTGTCAGCAGTTTCACCAGATTGAGAAATCGCAATGACAATATCTCCTTTATTGATAACGGGATTTCGATAACGGAATTCAGAGGCGTACTCCACCTCAACAGGGATACGTGCCGCATCTTCAAACAGGTATTCTGCCACCAGACCCGCGTGCCAAGAAGTTCCGCAAGCGATTATGGTAATGCGGGAAGCGTTTTTAAATATTTCTTTGTTTTGTTCAATGCCAGAAATATTGATTCGCCGCTCATCTAACAACAGCCGTCCTCTAAAAGTATCGTTTATGGCATGGGGTTGCTCGTGAATTTCTTTAAGCATAAAATAATCAAAACCGCCTTTCTCAATGGTTTCCAGCGATAGCTGAATGTCTTGGACAATGGGGGTGATGACTTTATCACTTATGATAGAATACATCTTAAAACCATTTGCTCTAGAAATAACCGCCATTTCGTTATCGTCTAAGTATATGGTGCGTTTGGTGTACTCAATAAAAGGGGATGCGTCAGAGGCAATAAAATATTCGTCCTTCCCTATACCTATGGCCAATGGACTACCCAATTTGGCAACCACTACTTCTCCTGGGCGATCTGCATCAATTACTGCGATAGCATAGGCACCCACTACGTGAGTAAGCGCAATTTGAACCGCCTTGCCAACCTTTAGGTTTTGGGACGTCTTGATAAACTCGATAAGATTCACAAGCACTTCAGTGTCGGTATCCGATTTAAAGTGGAAACCGTTGTCTGACAACATTTTCTTTAGGGAGGCGTAATTTTCAATAATACCATTGTGAACAATGGCTATTTTTCCAGAGTTGGAAAGGTGTGGGTGAGAATTTAAATCTGATGGAACTCCGTGCGTGGCCCAGCGTGTGTGACCCATTCCAAGGGTTTTACCCTTGTTGTCATGCGAAGCAGCGATTTGCTCTAAGTCTGCGACCTTTCCCTTTGTTTTAACTACAATATTGGTGTCGTCAAAAAGCGTGATGCCAGCACTGTCATAACCTCTATATTCAAGGCGTTTTAAACCCTTGATGATGATGGGGTATGCATCACGATGACCAATATATCCTACAATTCCACACATATACGTTTTGCTTTATTAGAAAACTAATCTGTTGCAAAGATATTGTAAATATTAAGAGATGAAAGTGTAGCCGTTGGTATTTAACCACGATTAACGGCTCATGTAAACACAACCCTTTAAAAACAAAAAATCCCAATGCTTTGCATTAGGATTGTGATTGATGTGGGCGCTGAGGGATTCGAACCCCCGACCCCCTCGGTGTAAACGAGGTGCTCTGAACCAACTGAGCTAAGCGCCCTGGGGGTGCAAATATATAAAATAACAGGCGTACCAAACCATGTTAAATTTATTTTTTTAGGGTAATATTTCTGAGACTACAAATAGGCTACCTCCAACAAAAACAACATCCTCCGCTGAAGCCTTATTTAGTGCTGCATCATATGCGTGTTCAACGCTATCATAAGAAGTAAAACTGTGGTTATGATTACTGAAATGGGCTGAAAGGCTGACCACATCCAAGGCTCTCGGAACTGCTGCCGCACACAAATAATAGGTGGCGTCTGCTGGCAAAAGCGTTACTAAATCATCTACATCCTTGTCGCTAACTATACCAAAAACAACGTGAAGGGTATCATATGTAATGGAGGTAAGTTGCCTTAAGACAACTTCTAATCCAGCTTTATTGTGTGCCACATCAGCTACTACAGTGGGTTTGGTTCCTAAGATTTCCCAACGGCCACGAATGCCTGTGTTTTTGCGTACGTGCTGCAAACCATTGCAAACATGATATTCTGAAAATGTAAATGAAGATAGCTTTTTAAGCAAGGAAACCACTCCATTAATATTTTGCTGCTGATAATCTCCAAGCAAATCAGTAACATAGGTATGTTCGTCAGCAATATAAAGTGGAGCATCTAATGTCTTGGCTATGGCATCAAAAACAGCAAAGGTTTCCTTGTCATCGGCACCCAAAACAACAGTTGTGTTGGGTTTTATAATACCTCCCTTTTCTTTGGCTATGACAGGTCTTGTTGTACCCAAAAACTGCTGATGGTCTAGCGCTATATTGGTAATAAGACAGGCCTCTGGTGTGATGATATTGGTAGCGTCTAAACGGCCACCCAAACCCACCTCAATAACGGCTACATCTACGTGTTGCCTCGCGAAATAATCAAAGGCAAGGCCAACGGTCATCTCAAAAAAAGAAAAGGCTTCTCGTTCAAAAAATGTACGGCTTGAAACCACAAAATCAAGTATATACTCTTGCTCAATGGGGACACCATTGATGCGAATACGCTCCCTAAAGTCTTTTAGGTGAGGAGAAGTATACAAACCCACTTTATACCCTGCCTCTTGTAATATTGATGCAAGCATATGCGCAGAAGAGCCCTTACCATTGGTACCCGCAATATGTATGCTTTTAAATTTTTGATGGGGATTACCTAGGTGTGAAGCAAGCTTGGTTATGCCATCTAAATTAGGGTTGAGGGCAGCTTTTCCCACCCGCTGATACATCGGCAATTGCGCATATAGCCATTGTATTGCGGACACATAATCCACTAGACAAGAATATAGTCACGCATCAGCATAAAGACAAGATAACCGGACAAAAAGCCAACAAGTGCGAGAATGGAAATCTTTTTAAAGTACCAGAAAAAGTTGATTTTTTCCATGCCCATGGCAACAACGCCAGCGGCAGAACCAAACACCAACATACTACCTCCAGTTCCTGCAGCAAAAGCAATGGCATGCCAAATCGGATCATCGGGTCCTTGAGAGAACATCCCCATACTAGCAGCTACCAGCGGCACATTGTCAATTACGGCAGATATAGTTCCAAAAAGGGAAACCACAATATCCATATTTGGAATGGCTTGAGTGAGGTCTCCAGCGAAGTTGAACAAAAGCCCTAAAGACTCCAAAGCACCCACGGCCATCAGTATTCCGAGGAAAAATAAAATACTAGGTAATTCGATTTTTGTTAAAGCCGCATGAACGGGACTGTGTATGGCGTGATCATCAGCCGTTTCATCAATATTTGACAAGGAAAACTTGGCGCTGCTATAAAGTTCAGCAAACGCAGCTACAACGGCCAAAGACAACATCATGCCTACATAGGGGGGTAAATGTGTGATTTGTTTGAAAAAAGGAACAAATAAAATGGAGCCCAAACCTAAGTAAAGCATTCTCGATCCAAAAGGTGATTTTTTGGTTTCCCCAGTATCTTTATTATCTATAGTGCCCCTAAATGCTTTGTATCGACTAGCAATAAGGGTAGGAACCACCATACAGACAACAGAGGGAATGAATAGGTATTTAATCAATTCTGGTGTGCTTACTTTATTACCAATCCACAGCATGGTTGTGGTAACATCCCCAATAGGAGACCAAGCACCACCAGCGTTAGCAGCAACAATTATAAGCCCTGCAAACCACAGTCGTGTGTCGCGGTCTTGAATCACTTTTTGCAATATTGTAATCAATACTATAGTTGCTGTAAGGTTGTCAATAATAGCAGAAAGAATAAAGGCTAATATGGAAAATATCCAGAGTAGTTTGACTTTTACATTTGTTCGAATAAAACCTTTAATGGTTGCGAAGCCGTTAAAATAATCGATGATTTCAACAATGGTCATGGCACCGAGCAAAAAGACCAAAATTTCAGCCGTCTTCCCTAAGTGATGTAGTAAAATCTCTTCAATATGTGTTTCGTGTAAACTCCGCGTAATGGTGTCTATGTCAAAAACAGGTAGGTGCATGAGCGAAATCAATGCCCACAAAATGGCCATCATGGCAAGTGCAGGTATCAGTTTGTCAATTTTTAGATTGTGTTCTAGGGTAATGGCTAAGTAGCCTAGAAAAAACACAACAAGTATTAGGGTTTCCATATAATTTTGTTTGGAATTAAGTCAAAAACAAATATAACAATGTAAATGGGCTAAAAAAAACAGTCAAAAGAAAGGATTATAGCGCCATAGAACATAAAAAATATTTCAAAATATGCATTTATTGATTTTATGCCCACAAATAAATGGGGTATGTTTGTTAAAAACATACAATATTTAATATATAACCATATAAAAACAGGGGGTAACAATAACACGATATTTATATTCCAATAATACTAATTTTGATGTGTCTATTTTTGTTATTTAATAATTTTTCAGTTAAATTTTGTGAATGTTGTATTGCGTCCACATTAGCTTAGTTGGTGTTTAATAAAAACTAATGCTAGCTGTTATATTTGAGAAAAATTGATTTATGCTACCTAACCCACAAGGATTATACCATCCAGAAAACGAGCACGACAACTGTGGTGCTGGTTTTATTTGCAGTCTTAAGGGCAAAAGAACCAACGATATTATCCACAAGGCTTTAGATATCCTGGTTAAACTCGAACACCGAGGTGCGGTGAGTGCAGATGGTAAAACAGGGGATGGAGCAGGTATACTCATAGACATCCCGCATGACTTCCTAACAGACGTGCTTTCATTCAAACTCCCTGAGCCCAAAAAATATGCACTAGGTATGGTTTTCCTTCCTCAGAAGATGAACCAACGCACGCACTGCATTGAGGTATTTGAAGAAGAACTTGCCCGTCAGGATTTGGCTATAATTGGATGGCGAGATGTACCTACCAACTATGACGTAGTTGGACGTATTGCCGCACAGACATTACCAAACATCAAGCAAGTGTTTGTTGAAGATGCAACCGGCAAACTCACCGAAGACCAGCTTAACACCAAGTCATTTATTGCCAGAAAGCGTGCAGAGCACCGCATTTTTGGAAGCAAGATGTCGCAAAGCTCCTATTTCTATCTGCCAAGCTTCTCAACCAGAACGGTTATCTACAAAGGTTTGTTAATGCCCGAAGATATTGAAGGCTTCTATCTAGACCTTAAAGACCCACGCGTAGTAACACGCCTGGCGCTTGTACACCAACGCTTTTCCACCAACACTTTCCCTACTTGGGATTTAGCACAACCCTTCCGCTATATGTGTCACAACGGCGAAATCAACACCTACCGCGGGAACGTTATTCGCATGAAGGCACGTGAAGAGCTGTTCGCAAACGAATTTTTTGGAGATGATATGGCGCACATTACGCCTATTGTACTTCCCGGCAAGTCTGACTCCTCTTCAATGGACATGGTGGTTGAGTTGTTGCTACACACAGGGCGCTCACTTCCTGAAGTGATGATGATGCTCGTTCCCGAAGCATGGGAAAAGCACCAATCTATGGATCCTGCTAAAAAAGATTTTTACGCTTACAACGCATGTATTATGGAACCGTGGGACGGACCTGCAAGTGTCCCTTTTACTGATGGTAAATTTATCGGTGCATTACTTGACAGAAACGGACTGCGCCCATCGCGATATACCGTAACCAAAGATGGTTATGTGGTTATGTCTTCTGAAACGGGCGTTATTGATATCGATCCCGCCAATGTTTCCCTTCACGGTCGTTTAGAGCCCGGAAGAATGTTTTTGGTGGACATGGAAGAAGGACGCATCATTGAAGACCGTGAGATAAAAGAAAAAATTTCTGCCAAACACCCATACGGCGATTGGATAAAAGAAAATTTGCTTCCGCTTAAAGAGGTGCCATATACAGGAAACAAAACACCAGTTGAGGCTGAGCCTTTTATTAAAAGATTACAAGCCTTTGGTTATACAGAAGAAGATATCAAAACCCTAATCACACCCATGAGCACCTTGGGTAAAGAAGCCATTGGCTCTATGGGAACCGATACGCCGCTTGCCGTGTTGTCGAATAAACCTCAGCTACTCTACAACTACTTCAAACAGCTATTTGCACAGGTGACCAACCCGCCATTAGATGGAATCCGTGAAGAAATTGTAACAGACACCTCCATGTCTGTGGGAAGTGATGCCAATATTTTTGACGTTATACCGGCACACGCGAAAAAACTAAATATTCAAAATCCCATCATCTCTAACGAAGATCTTGATAAAATCAAATTTATTGAACATGATGATTTTAAGTCTAAATCGGTCAATGCGCTGTACGTTGCCAATGAAGGAAACAATGGACTGGAACGCGCACTTGAAGACCTATTGAAACGCGTTAAAAAAGAAGTTGAGGATGGCGCAAACATCATCATACTTTCTGATCGTGGGATCAACAAAGACATGGCGCCCATGCCCATGCTTTTGGCCTGTGCATTTGTACACCACGGCATGATGAAACACAGCTTGCGTTCTAAGTTTGGCATCATTATCGAATCTGCCGAACCACGTGAGCCACATCACTTTGCATCCTTATTTGGCTATGGTGCAAGTGCCATCAATCCCTATATGGTCAATGAAATCATCGACTACCAAGTAGAAAAAGGTGCCATCATAGGACTATCTGCTGAAAATGCCATTGCCAATTTTAACAAAGCCATTGCAAAAGGGCTTGTTAAAATCATGAACAAAATTGGTATTTCCACGCTACACTCCTACAGAGGCGCACAAATATTTGAAGCCCTTGGACTGAGCAAGAAATTTGTCGATACCTATTTCTGTAATACTGCCACACGAATTGAAGGAATCGGACTTAAAGAAGTTGAGCAAGAAATTGCCAAGCGTCACGAATTTGCCTTTGGCGAAAAAGCGGCTGGTGAAGGGATTGACCTTGAAATTGGTGGTAGCTATCGATGGCGTCGTAATGGTGAGGCGCATATGCTGAACCCTGCCAGTATTGCCAAGCTACAACTGGCTACAAGCAAAGGAAGCTATGACACCTTTGAGGAATACTCCAAACTGGTTAACGATCAAACCAAGCAACTGATGACCTTGCGTGGTATGTTTGAATTCACAGATTTGGATCCCATTCCTATTGAGGAGGTAGAGCCGTGGACCAAAATCGTGAAGCGTTTCAAAACAGGCGCCATGTCTTTGGGTTCGATTAGTGAAGAAGCACACGAAAACTTGGCAAAAGCCATGAACCGCATTGGCGGAAAGAGTAATTCGGGAGAGGGTGGTGAAGACCCAAGACGTTTCACCCGTGACGAAGACGGAGAATGGCGTAATTCTGCCATCAAGCAAGTTGCCTCTGGGCGATTTGGCGTTTCTTCACACTACTTGACCAACGCACGTGAAATTCAAATTAAAATGGCGCAAGGCGCCAAGCCCGGAGAAGGTGGACAACTCCCTGGGCCAAAAGTAAACCCATACATTGCATCGGTGCGAAATTCGACGCCTTACGTTGGCTTGATTTCCCCACCTCCTCACCACGATATTTATTCTATTGAGGATTTAGCGCAATTGATTTATGACCTTAAAAATGCCAACAGAGAGGCGCGCATCAATGTGAAGCTTGTCTCTGAAGTAGGCGTTGGTACCATTGCTGCTGGCGTTGCAAAAGCAAAAGCAGATGTGGTGTTGATATCTGGATTTGACGGTGGAACAGGCGCTTCGCCACTCACATCGCTCAAGCACGCTGGATTGCCATGGGAATTGGGAATTGCCGAAGCACAACAAACCTTAGTGATGAACGACCTACGTGGTCGTATCGTGATGGAATGTGACGGTCAAATGAAAACAGGACGTGACGTAGCCGTAGCCTGCTTGCTTGGTGCAGAAGAATTTGGATTCTCCACTGCCCCACTAGTAGCATCTGGTTGTATTATGATGCGTGCATGTCACCTTAATACCTGTCCGGTGGGAATTGCCACCCAAGACCCAGAGCTGCGTAAAAACTTTAAAGGGAAGCCCGAGCATGTCATTAACTTTATGCACTATGTGGCGGAGGAGTTGCGTGCCATCATGGCAGAACTAGGGTTCAGGTCTATCGATGAAATGGTTGGGCAAAGCCAAAAACTGAATATGAATACGGCCATTGACCACTATAAGGCACAAGGCATTGATTTGTCAGCTATTTTATACAAACCTGAAGTTGGAGACAAAGTACCCGTACGCAACGTGAGTAAACAAGACCACGGACTAGACAACGTACTTGATGTGGACATCGTTTCAAAAGCACAGAAGGCCATCATCAAAAAAGAAGCACAGACACTGTCGTTTGATATCAAGAATACAGACCGAAGTGTTGGTGCCCTTTTGAGTAATGAAATTTCAAAAGCACACGGCCGTGAAGGACTTCCGCCAGACACGCTAAACCTATTGTTCACAGGAGCTGCGGGTCAGAGTTTTGGGTGTTTTGCAACCAAGGGACTTCATATGGAAGTGACTGGAAACGCCAATGACTATTTCGGCAAAGGATTGTCTGGCGCAAGGCTGGTAGCCAAAGTTCCAGAAACAGCAACCTTTAAACCAGAAGAGAATGTCATCATCGGAAACGTAGCGCTGTATGGTGCCACGGCTGGTGAGGCTTACATTAACGGAATTGCTGGAGAGCGCTTCTGTGTACGGAATTCTGGATCCATTGCCGTTGTTGAAGGCATTGGTGACCACGGTTGCGAATACATGACTGGTGGTGAAGCTATTATATTAGGTAAGATAGGACGCAACTTTGCTGCTGGTATGAGTGGCGGAATCGCCTATATCTATGCTGAAAACGGCATTTTTGACGACCGAAACTTCAACATGGAAATGATTGGCTTAGAAGACTTAAGCGCCGCAGACATCGACCACGTCCAAAGCTTAATTCAAAATCACGTGAAGTATACGGGAAGCCCACTGGGGTCTGAACTATTAAAAAATTGGAAAACAACACAAAAGCACTTTATTAAGGTAATGCCTACCGATTATAAAGCGGCTCTTGAACGCATGGCGCAAGAACAAAAAGCATAATTATGGGAAAGTTAAGAGGATTTATGGAGCACGAGCGCGTCAACGAACAGAATGTAGCTGTTCAAGACCGCGTTAAGAATTACAAGGAGTTTACGCTAACCCCTAGCGAAGAAACGCTACAAGAACAAGGCGCACGCTGCATGGATTGTGGGGTTCCGTTTTGCCACAGTGGTTGTCCGTTGGGGAACATGATTCCCGATTTTAATGATGCTGTGTACCGCAACGAATGGGAAAAAGCCCTTCGTATTCTACACACCACCAACAACTTCCCTGAGTTTACGGGAAGGCTCTGCCCTGCTCCATGTGAGGCAGCTTGTGTGTTAGGCATCATCAACCCACCCGTCTCTATTGAGATGATTGAAAAATATATTGTTGAGCGTGGGTTTAAAGAAGGATGGATTAAAGCTGTTCCGCCGGAAAGCCGCACGGGAAAAACCGTTGCCGTTATTGGCTCGGGACCTGCAGGACTTGCTGCAGCCCAACAACTCAACCGTGCCGGACATAAGGTTACCGTATTTGAGCGCGACGAAAAAGTAGGCGGATTACTCCGCTATGGTATTCCAGACTTTAAGATGGAAAAAAACGTCATTGACAGACGTTTGGCCATTTTAGAAGAAGAAGGCATCCTGTTTGAAATGGGTGTTGAAGTTGGGAAAAACATGCCTGTTGCCGACCTAGAAGCTTTTGATGCTGTTGTGCTTTGTGGTGGTGCTACCATCCGCAGAAGATTGCCCATTCCTGGAGCTGATCTTCCTGGCGTAGTACAAGCCATGGACTTCTTACCCAAGAGCAATCGCTGGGTAGACGGCCTAACGGAAGTGGACGGTGCCCTACACGCTGGCAACAAAAACGTAGTTGTTATTGGTGGTGGAGATACGGGCTCGGATTGTATTGGAACCTCAAACAGGCAGGGCGCGGCTAGCGTAACCAACTTTGAGATTATGCCAAAGCCAGCTGAAACACGCACCGAAGATCACCCTTGGCCATTTTGGCCCTTTAAACTGAAAACCACTTCTTCACATGAAGAAGGTATTCACCGTGAGTGGAGCATTATGACCAAAGAATTTATTGCTGATGACAAGGAGCATTTAAAAGGGCTTAAAACCGTGAATGTGCGTTGGGAGAAACCAGAAGATGGTGGAAGACCACAACTTATTGAAGAGGCTAATTCTGAAAAGGAATGGCCGTGTGAGTTGGCATTGTTGGCATTAGGTTTTACAGGTCCAGAACCAACACTTGCTGAGCGTTTGGGTCTTGACCAAGATGAACGCACCAACGTAAAAGGAAATGAAAAATACCAAACAAACGTACCCCACATTTTCACTGCTGGCGATATGCGTCGTGGGCAATCGTTAATTGTTTGGGCCATTTCTGAAGGGCGTGAGGCTGCGCATCACGTAGATGCCTTTTTGATGGGATCATCCAAACTGCCTATTAAAGAAGGTGGTGACTTGCCAAACGGTTAGGCTACTGGAAGAAGTTCCAAACCAATCCAAAACGAAACAGCATATCTCGATAGGGATAACCGGGTGCTGCATAATAATTTGCGGCTTTTCGGTTGGCGTTTACATGCTCAAAGACAAAGAACAAACGCGTCTGTCTTATTTTCATGTTAAAGAATGCATTCACAATAGGATAGCCTTCCATTTCTTGGTGCGGCTGCACCACAAAAGCAGAGAGTAAAGGATGGTAAGCACGCATCTTGTAGGAAGAGAAATAACGTGCACTGACACCCAAATTTAAAAATAAGGCATTTTCAAACCAGTGGTCTTCATAATACAAGGCCGTACGTCCAATAAAATTAGGCATCGGCATCACTTCTTTGTTGTCGCTCAACTGCTGACCACGTAGTTTCATGTCCATACGGAACACACCCCATTTGACACCCGCTTCCCAATCCAATTGCAATAGATTGATACCACTCGTCAACTGCATGGGCGTCACAGCAAGCGAAGCAGCATCGGGCTGCAAGTAATAAGCGTAGTTGTTGATATTAGTCGTGGTAAGAGATAATTTGCCAAAATCTGGATGCGAGAGTTGCGCAAAAATTGCGGTGCGCTGCTCCATTTCAGCGTTGATTTTCCATTGGTAGTCGGCATAGCTGCTGGTGAATTGCTCAAACACAAACCCCGGGTGCTGTTGCTGCCAACGCAGACCAGCTGTTAGTGTAAAAGAAGAAAACAGCGGTTGTTTTATTTCGCCAAAAACATAACTCCCAATACGATCTCCACTGATGCCGAGTTCGGCTGAAGCACGAAAATCCAAGCTACCAAATCGTTTGCGCCATTCCCCACCCACGGAATAGGCATCTTCGTTTATAGAAGGATTGACGAGTTGCTCCTCTTCCTTATAACTGTATTTGTGGTGCCGAATATGACCCGAAAACCAACCTATGGTAGGACTTGTGAGTATGGTATAGGCATCAAATTGACGAAGGCTGTAATACATACGGTCATTGGGCTTAGAAAAGCCAGCTGCCAAATCGCCATAACCGCTGTAGGCTTGGTCTTGACTAAAGCGATTGTCTTGAATATCACTTTGCATGCGGTATCCGAGGCGCAAACGAGGCGCCTGAAGTGAGTCATTAGAGCGTATCAGCAAATAATCTTGCTCCAATAAGTAACGTTTCCCGATAAAGTTATTGGTGGCATTTTCAAAGTTTACCTCTAGGCGTTCTCGGTCAAAAAATTCATCGTCTCCCGACTCAAAATCTTGGATGGAGGCTTCGTTTAATCCGCCGTTTTCTTGTTGTGAAATTTTTTGATTCATGATTTGCAAACGCAGGCGATACCGTCCGTTGGGGTTTTCGTAGCGTGTGCTAAAGCGCAACTGGCTGCGCCCCGATATTTGGTGTTGGTATTTTCCCAAAGAGCGGTGTCCGCGGTAGCCAATGGCATAGTTAAGCCTGGGGTGAATGTTGGCCGTGATAAGTACATCGGTGGATTGCCCTTGCGATTGGGTGGTTTTAAAGAACAGCTCGGACAACGGAGTAGGCACGTGGTAATAGCCAAACTGATGTGGCAAAAAGCGTTGGCTTTCTTTGGCCTTAAAACCAACGGCTGGTGCGGTTTCCTTATGCCAAGCCTCTAAGGACAAGGGGTTTAGGGCTTGACCGGAATTGTTCAGTGGCAGGTAGGCAAAGTTATCTCTACGCTGGCTGTTGAACTTGTAATATTTGGCCATGGTGAGTGTGGTGTCAACATGAATGGTATCCCGTGCCTGGCTGATGATAAGGTAATCTGTAATGCTGATGCCTGCGGCACTAGGGTTAATTGGCAAAGAATCTAAGGTGTCTGCGCTAAATGAATTGGGGGTGATTTTTTTTTCATTGAGACTTCTGGGCAGCAGCGAGCCTATTGTTGGGGGCTTGGCTTGTGCCAAAACAAAGAGTGGGAAACACAAGAATAGAACTATTCGCAGCACGCTTAACTGTTTTAGCAAAGGTATTGATTTCGAAAACAACAGCTGCTTAGGCTTTAAACCATTTTTTGTTAACTTAGCGTTGAACATTATACCCAAGTCTGTTCTTCTTTTTAAAAACCTACTACTCGATGTAGATTTATTTTTAAGCCGAGTGCTTTCTTGTGGGGAATAGCCAGCCATGGGGTAGGGTATCATTTGTTTGAACAATTTATAAAAACAAAAAACATGAGTAAGGAAGCATACGGCTATACCATAGCCTCAAAAGGAGAAAGATTTATTGCCACGTTGGTTGAGGGAATCATATTTGGCATACTATTTATTGTGTTCTATTTAATATTTGGTGGTTCAATTAGAGGACTTATTGAAGACAGTTTTGACGCAATGGAAGTTGTTTATTCAGCAGTTTCAGGAATCGTAGTGGGAGCGATCTTCTACCCAATGTTTAGTGGAAACCTAGGGCATAGAATATTTAACCTAAAGGTCATTTCAGCGGAAACGGGCGCAGACTTCAACAAGGCAGAAAATGGCGCCATACGCGAATGCCTAAAGTACGTGTTGTGTTATCCCATCATTCCTGTAATATGGATACTCTGGGATAAAAACAACCAAAACCTCTATGACAAACTAACAAAAACATTGGTGGTATATAAATAAATATAATATGTATAACTCACGCATTTGTGTGGCTATATACTATAGCGGAGTTTGTTTATGAGTTATGCTTAAGGGTAAAAATCCATCCCACGAGCAAGCCTGCACGTTGGCACTCAAGGCTTAGATTTACTCCAACCTAAACACCCAACCCCAACCCCTTTTTAGCTTTTTCCATTTCAGTGATTAGGGCAGCCTCACCCAAAAACACCGGTGTTTTTTGATGGAGTTCGGTCGTTTGGAGGGCAAGTATGGAGGCATCGCCGTTTGACGATTTTCCGCCTACCGCTGCCAACACATACGCCATGGGAATGGCTTCATACACCAGGCGTAAATGCCCCTTGACATAGCCCGGTCTTTTGTCGCTAGGGTATGAGAAAATACCGCCTTCCAAAAGAAGTCGTTTGATTTCAGAAACCATAGATGCATACCACCTAAGGTTAAACGAATTGCCGTTTTCATCCTCATGGTTGATCAGCCCGTCAAAATAATCTTGCAGCCAAGGGTTCCATTTGGTTCTATTAGAGGCATTAATGGCTATCATTTTCTTGGTGGGCATGTCAGGTAATCTCCTAAACGTCCAGCTGTTGGTACAGGCATCCCAAACGCCTGTTGTAGCGGCGCCATGCAGCGAAAAATAAACTTCTAGGTTTATGCCAAAAACAAAAAAACCACCCATTACGATGTGCTGCCCGTTAAAATCTGAAATTTGCTGTGCATCCTTAAAGACGCCAAAAATGGCACCCGGCGGAATACCCACCGCAGCCGATTTGGAACCGTCCAACGGATCGAGGGAAACGCTGTAATCTCCATTGCCGTAAGCCACTAAATTTGGACGTTCTTCAGAAACAATATACCTCACTTGGGTGTTGCTGGCAAGCGTATCTTGAAAATAGCTGTCTGCAAGTACGTCTAGTGTCAATTGGCTGTCACCTGAAACATTTGATACAGCTGTAACATCTAGGCCATTTCCCGATTTCACCTCCTCATGTATTTGAACTGCTGCGACAAGAAGCGCGTCGAGGATGCATTGAAGTTCGCTGTCTTTGATATCGGTCAATGCCGTCATATATGGAAATGCTTTAGGTTTATGTGCTGTTAATGCCTGGCAAAAGTAAGCTACTTGCCCTATATTATGGCTTATCCAAGAATGCTTTTTCGGCAAACGGAAAACAAACATTCTTTTGTACTTTAGTCCCTAGATGCAAACACAGCTTACCCAAACCCTAGAATGTGGTACCGATGAAGCCGGGCGTGGCTGTTTGGCAGGGCCCGTAACTGCAGCTGCTGTGATCCTACCCGCGTCCTATACCCACCCCCTACTCACTGATTCCAAAAAGCTCACCGCAAAACAACGGCATGCCCTAAGAGAAGAAATCAAAAACGTGGCACTGGCCTATGGCATTGCGCACGTATCGCCCCAAAGAATTGACGAAATCAACATACTAAACGCTTCCATAGAAGCCATGCAGCTTGCGATAACCGCCATGGCGTGTGTTCCCGAAACCATCCTCGTTGACGGCAATAAATTCAAGCCCTACCAAGATATTCCGCACCACTGCATCATTGGGGGTGATGGCAAATTCCTCAACATAGCCGCAGCCTCCATACTAGCGAAAACCACTAGAGACGACCTCATGCTCGAATACCACCAAAAGCATCCACACTTCGGTTGGGACACCAACAAAGGTTACCCAACCAGCAAACACCGCAATGGCATCCGAACACATGGGGCTGTTGACATACACCGCAAAACTTTTGCGTTATTACCAAAACAACTCTCTTTAGATTTATAAATTTGCACTATGAATCGATTGTTGCTCTTTACTGCCTGCATCCTTTTGATCGGCTGTCAATCCAAACAAAACACAACAGAATCTCTGCTGGGGTATTTACCAAACAATGCGGTAGTGGTGCTGAAAAGCAGTTCTTTTAAATCGCTGCACGATTACAGTAATCAACAAGATGCTGCTATGGCAGCAGCGACGCTATTGCCGGAATTCTTCGAAGAATTAAATCATATAGCGCCCAACACCGCAGGACAATTGAGCTTTCACACCGAGGGAAAAGGCCAGCTTATTCCGCTGTTGATAAGCCAACAAAAGCCCTTTTACAGCGACTCCGTTACCGTGGACACGCTCCAATACAACAAAACACAGCTGCTCAAAAGAAATGCCAATCCGCCAACTTACTACGCCACTTGGGACAGCCTCCACTTTAGCTCTACTAGCAAGCTGCTATTGGAAAGCAGCATACGGCTTCGGTCAACACCCAACAGCATTGATAGTGAACTCGAGCAGCTTTATGACAACGCCACAGAAGACCATACCTTTTTTGTGTCACAAGACATTGCGCCTTATTTCAATACGCTTTTTAACGACATCAACCCTGTACCTTGGTCGCAGTGGAGTAATTGGACCGCAATCGTGCCAACGGTCAACAGCAACGGTGTTTATATACAAGCCTTTGGCGTGATGGATGCCAATGGTGCCTCCCTCCTTTCTTTCTTCAAAAACCAAGACAGTAGCTTACACGATTTGGCAGCACATATACCAAGTAACGCCAACACGGTTCAAGCGTTTAGCTTTGATCTAGATGCCTACAAAAAAGCCTCACTGCGCTTTAAGGCGGTGCACAATCTGCCCGAAACCCCTATGGATTCGCTGCTGATGGATGCCACGCAACTTGCCCAACTGCAACTGGGAAATGAAAGCGTAGTATTGGTAAATACAAACAAAACACCCGAGGACATCAAGCAAGCCTTGGCGAAGAAATCCAAGGCGCAGTTCACAACGGAGCAACAAACACTCTATGCCTTTTCCGACGAGAACGCCATCGCCAATCTGCTACCGCCAATACTAAAGCAAAACACCTATGCTTTTGCTACACTTCTAAACGAACACCTCTATTTGGGAACTTCCAAGACCGCACTAGAATCGGTGATTTACGCACTTAACAAAGACGATGTTTTGGCGCAAAACGAACGCTTTCAAACCTATATAAAAACGCTTCCCAGCCGCAGTAGTTTCTGGGGGTGGTCTGCACCTGCCTATTTTGAAACGCAAGTAAAAAAAATAGTGCCAACATTGAGCAAAGTAACACTAGGTGCATTTAGGCAAGCAGACTATGTGGGAACGGTTGAAGGCGAGGTGTTTTATGTGGCATTAAGCCTACAGAAACCCAATGATGAGGGCAAGAAAGCGCAAGCCGTTGAACTGGCAGGCACAGCAACGTTTGATACGCCTGTAATTTGGGGGCCCTATGCCGTGCATAACCATAAAACGCAAGCCTTGGAATGGGTGGTGCAAGACGAGGAAAACCAACTCTATTTGTTGGATACTACGGGTGGGATTGTTTGGAAAAAACAACTCGATGGTGCCATTTTAGGCCCCGTAACCCAAGTGGATTTATACCGCAACAAACGACTGCAACTGGCCTTTACAACAGCTAAAAGCTTTCAAGTTTTGGATCGCAACGGCAATGCGGTTTCGGGTTACAGCAAAAAAGGGATGCGCTCTTCCAGCACGCTCGCGGTGTTTGACTACGACAAGCAACGCAACTACCGTCTAGTATTGAGTAGCGGCAACACTCTGAGCATGTATGATAGAAGCATGAAAAAGGTTGGTGGTTGGCGTAAAACCAAACTCAATAGCGCACTGAAATACCCTGCCAAACACATCCGTATTGGTAACCGAGATTATATTGCACTTGTGCAAAAATCAGGAAAAGGAGAGCTGCTGCACCGCACCGGAAAAACACGTATTAAAATACCAACAGACGTCAAATTAACGCAAGACATCTATCCCTATCAAAGTGGTTTTGTGAGCATTGACGACAAGAACAGGCTCGTTCAAATCAGCACCACAGGAAAACTTACCAAAACAGCACTGCCCTTTGAAACACGCTACGCCATAGCGGCAAATCGGAATACGTTGGTCACACTGACTGAAAATAAAGTAAGCATCAACAAGCAATTGGTGGAATTGGATTTTGGGGTCTATGCGCCCCCACAAATTCAAGTGGTGAACAACAGAACCTATATCCTTATTTGGGACAATCAGTCCGACAAGGTTTATGTATTTGATCGAGATGCCAAACTACTGGATAGTTTTCCTGTAATAGGACGCAAATGGGCAATGCTGGGTCAAGCGGTTCCGGGTTCGGCGGTATATTTGGCGGCACAAAACAACAGGCAAGAGCTGCGGTTTTACAAAATGCCCTAGGCCATATCAGCCTCAAAAATTCTGGAAAAGTGTCCCGTAAATTTCTTTATCACTTCTTGCATGGCAACAGCTGCGCCCAATTCCTTTTGCATTGAAGTAATGGACTTATCGGCTATCCCACAGGGAATGATATAATCGAAAAAAGACAAATCGGTATTTACATTTAACGCAAATCCGTGCATGGTTACCCAACGGCTAGTACGAATACCCATGGCACATATCTTGCGAGGATTGGCGCCGTCAACATCTATCCAAACACCCGTTTCGCCCTTACTCCTACTGGCTTCGATATCATAATCAGCAAGGGTAGCAATGATGCATTCTTCCAAAAAGCGCAGATACTTGTGAATGTCTGTAAAAAAACAATCCAAATCCAAAATAGGATAGCCCACCAACTGTCCGGGGCCGTGAAAGGTTATATCGCCGCCGCGGTTGGTTTTGAAAAAGCTTGCACCTTTTTTTTGCAAGGTAGTGTTGTTAACCAATAAGTTGTTTTTATCCCCGCTTTTACCAAGAGTATAGACGGGCGGATGCTCAAGAAAAAGTAAGTGGTTTTGGGTTGGGGTTTGGTCGTCTTGGTTTCGACGGTTGTAGATTTTTTGATCGATGGTTTGCTGAAACAAATCCTGTTGTAAGGCAGTAGCGGCCTCATAAGTGACCAATCCCAATTGACGGACGTGCACCTTTGGCTTAGGGCTCATAATGGAACGGTCGGTTGAGAATGATGAGTGCACCAATAACACCAGGCACCCATGCGCAAAGCGTGAGTAAGAAAACGATAACTATAGAACCGCAGCCTCTATCAAATACGGCGAGTGGGGGAAACAAGATGGCAAGTAGGACTCTAAATAAACTCATGACAGTTCAAAGATACAAATTCGTGATATCTTGAGAACTCATACGCATTGGTTATCTT
>ERZ1048068.1395-NODE-1395-length-18689-cov-12.259794_pt1 | contig 18689 bp, 16 predicted proteins | sample MGYA00383098_ERZ1048068 | MGnify/ENA primary metagenome ERZ1048068 (study PRJEB29581, sample SAMEA5548368) | metagenome | biome: marine; feature: coastal; material: water | depth 1 m | study: Short-term variability in the microbial, nano- and picoplankton... | reverse complement strand
TTATTGAAAAAACATCTCGAAATACATATTAACAGTGACAATATCAACTTTGTTGATATTTCTAGTTTAGCTGAAGCTTTGGTAGGAGACACTGTATCTGCAAATATAATGATGTTAGGTTTAGCTGCTCAAAATGGTTTTTTACCCATTGATATTTCTTCAATAGAAAAAGCAATAGAATTAAATGGAGTTGCAATAAATCAAAATATTACCGCTTTCAGATGGGGTAGATTATTAGCTGAAAATCCCAAACAAGTTTTTCAAGCTGCTGGGTTATTTGAAAAAAAAGAAAAGAAAGAGAGTGTTCAAAACTATATAAGTAATTTTTCTAAAGTACTGGAATTGTATCAAGACAAAGATTACTCAGAAAAATACAATAATATTGTAAAAAAAGTTCTAGATAAAGAATCGAAACTTTTTAAAAATAAAATCGAATTACCTTTAACAAGGAAAGTCGCATTAACATTATTTAGATTAATGAGATATAAAGATGAGTACGAGGTAGCTAGACTTCACACTTCAGGTGATTTTGCAAAACAATTTTTATCCCATAATAAAGAAGCCAAACTAGAATATTACCTTGCACCTCCTCTTTTTTCAAAAATTGATAAAGACACTGGCCATCTTCAAAAACGACGATTTGGTTCGTGGATGTTTAAAGCTTTTAAGATTTTATCAAATTTTAAGTTCTTAAGAGGTACTAAATTTGACTTATTTGGCTATACTGCTGAGCGAAAAAGTGAAAGAGTTTTAGCTCAAAAAATTACGGATACCATTGTTGCCATTACTAAAAATCTAGATCAAAGCAATCATAAAAAAATATTAGATTTTCTTGAAATTCCCTTATCTATAAAAGGCTATGGTCATGTAAAAGAAAAAAATATGAAGATAGCTGAAACGAAATGGGATACATCATTAGAAAAAATTATTAAGAGTACAAATTTAAAAAAATCAGCATAATTTTTATATCAATTTTGCTTCTTCTCTTAGTTTAAATTTCTGAATTTTACCAGTGCTTGTTTTTGGTAATTCTGTGAATTTAAAATATTTAGGAACCTTGAAACCTGCTAATAAAGATTTACAGTGATCCCTCAATTCTAATTCATTTATATTAGATTCTTTGCTTATCTCAACAAAAGCACAAGGTGTTTCTCCCCATTTATCGTCTTCCTTAGCGACTACAGCCACAGCAATCACATCTGGATGTTTATATAAAGCGTCTTCAACCTCTATAGATGAAATATTCTCACCACCAGATATTATAATATCTTTAGACCTATCTTTTAATTGAATATATCCGTCTTCATGCCAAACGCCAAGATCACCTGTATGAAACCAGCCGTTTTCAAAAGCCTCTTCAGTTGCTTTCTTATTTTTTAAATACCCTTTCATTGTAATATTACCCTTTATTAATACTTCTCCTAAGGTAATACCATCCTTGGGGACATCCCTGTTTGTATCCGTATCAATAATTTTCATATTTTCTTGAACTGAATATACAACTCCTTGCCTTGCTTTCAACTTAGCTTGCTCTGAAGCATCTAATTGGCTCCATTCTGGATGCCAAGCACAGACTACAGCTGGCCCATAAATTTCAGTCAAACCATAAACATGTATGACTTCAATTCCACAAGAAGCCATTTTACTCAAAACAGCTTCAGGAGGAGGAGCTCCTGCCGTCATCATTTTAATATCGGTTTTAAGAGATATATTATTTTGCAATAAATGATCAGCTACCATTTGCATGACTATAGGTGCTCCGCATAAATGGGTTATTTTATGTTTTTCAAAAGCCTCAACAATCAAATTGCCTGCAGGTTGCCTTAAACATACATGAGTGCCTGCTCGCTCAGTGATAGTCCAAGGAAAACACCAGCCATTACAATGGAACATTGGCAATGTCCATAAATACTTTGGATGCATTGGAAGATCCCATGTAAGAGTATTGCCAATTGCATTTAAATAAGCTCCTCTGTGATGGTATACAACTCCTTTTGGATTACCTGTAGTTCCAGATGTATAATTTAATGCTATAGAATTCCATTCATCACTTGGAAGAAAATGCTCATATTCTTTACCTATAAATTTATTTATTTCAGTTTCATAATCTAAACAATGTTTTAGATCTGCAAAATCAGATCTTTTATTTCCAGCAACTTTATCTACATATTCAATTAAAATAGGAGGATTACTTACATCTTCTAAAGCTTTTTGAATAATTTCACTATACTCAGAGTCATAGATGAATAATTTAGCTTCGCCGTGATTTAAAATAAATTTTACAGTGTTACTATCAAGCCTTGTATTAATAGCATTCATAACTCCTAAGGCCATTGGAATTCCAAAATGACATTCCCACATCACTGGAATGTTTGGGAGCATGACAGCTATAGTGTTTCCAGACATAATATTGTTGTTAATGAGTAAATTAGCTAGAGCGTCACACCTTAAGCCAGCTTCTTGATAAGTTAATGTATAATCTCTATACTCGATCGCAGTATGATTTGGAAATGTCTTTCTTGTCCTTTCTAGAAATGATAAAGGGCTCAAAGAAGCAAAGTTTGCTTGATTTTTACTTAGACCATCTTCAAAAATTGACATATTTGATTTCCTCCTTATTTTATTCATAATAGTTAGGTTATATTTTATCAACTATGAAAATTAATTTGGAGTTTTAATGCCTTATTCATCGCCATTAGAAGATACAAAGTTTGTACTAGAAAACCTTTTACAACCACATAATGATTTAGACGACACTACAATTGATGCTGTTCTAAGCGAAGCAGGAAAATTAGCTGACAATTATTTAGCACCTCTTAACCATTTTGGAGATAAAAATAATCCTGTTTTAAGACAAGATCATGAAGTTGAAACACCAAATGGATTTAGCCATGCTTTTAAAGAGATAGCTAAAGGAGGATGGATTGGGGTTGCAAGCGATTCTAATTATAACGGAATGGGGTTACCCTTAAGAATGAGCGCTGCAATTAATGAATATTGGCAAGGTGCAAATTTATCATTTTCTCTATGTAGTTTGTTAACCCAAGGGTTAATTGACGCCTTTACTTTAGTTGGAACTGAAGAAGAGAAAAAAACATATTTACCTAAATTCAACTCTGGTGAGTGGACAGGCACAATGAATTTAACAGAACCACAGTCTGGAACGGATTTAGCTACGATTAAAACTAAAGCAGAACATGATGGAAAAAATTGGAGAATCAAAGGCCAAAAAATATATATCACATATGGTGAGCATGATATGTCAGAAAATATTATTCACCTAGTCTTGGCTCGAACAGAAGGAGCCCCAGAAGGAATAAAGGGTATATCCACATTTATAATACCTAAATTTTTAAAGGATGAAGAGGGTCAATATACAAAAAGGAACGACTTAAAGTGTATTTCTATTGAGCATAAAATGGGTATTAAGGCGAGCCCTACAGCTGTCATGGCATATGGTGAAGAAGATGGCGCCATAGGATACATGCTTGGAGAAGAAGGCAGAGGTATCGAATATATGTTTATAATGATGAACAGGGCAAGGTTTGATGTTGGCCTTCAAGGTATGGCAATTTCTGAAGCGGCAAGACAAAAAGCATATGAATATGCAAATATTAGAATTCAAGGTACGCCTATTAATAGAGAAAAAGGAACTCCTATAATAGGTCATGGCGATGTAAGAAGATTACTTTTATCAATGAGAAGCCTTACAGAAGCAATGAGAGCTCTAATCCTAGTTTCCTCTGAAATTATGGAAAGAGCACATAGTGGTGATGAGGAATGCAAAACAAGAGAAGAATTTCTAATTCCAATTATTAAAGGTTGGTCAACAGAATTGGCCCAGGAAGTAACAAGCAATGGTGTTCAAATTCATGGTGGCATGGGTTTTATTGAAGAAACAGGCGCTGCTCAATATATGCGAGATGCTAGAATATTACCAATTTACGAGGGAACAAATGCAATTCAAGCTAACGATTTCATGTTTAGGAAAACCATAAAAGATAATGGTTTAACAGCTAAAATCTTTTTGGATGAAATGGTTAAGGATTGTAAAGATAACACTCAAATGAGCAATATGATAAATATAGCAATTGAAACTTTAGACTATATTTTGAATAATAGGGACGATTATGAAAAATTATCATGTATTACTTTTGATTACATGATGGGATTTGGATATTTAATTGGTGGCTGGCTCATGCATAAGGCAAAAATAAAAGCTATGTTAAAATTATCTAATGAAAATCAAAATGAGATTTTTTTGAAAAGTAAAATTGTTTCTAGTGACTTTTATAACCTTCATATCCTTCCAAGAATACAATCTCATTTTCAAATTGTCTTGAACGGCGCAGAAGTGATTCAGTCCACTAATGATTCTTATATTTAACAAGTAAAATATTTTTTTAGATGTTTTGTAAAAAAAAACAATATAAGTGACTGAAAATATTCAATTAAAAAAAAAATTTTTTTTAATCAACTTTATGTTGCTTTTAACTATTTTTTGGATAGCCTATAAATAATGTAGTGGGGGCTACTTGATTTTAAGTTTGATCTCATGATTTATTTTTTTGCTTTTAGTTGCTTTGCTAAAGTAAAAATAAAAAGACAATATTAGATGAGTTTAAACTTAAAGGGAAAAATGACTAATTATCCAGATATAAAAATTCATAATACACTTCCTAAAATTCTAAGACACAGATCTATCTCAATGCCAGATACAGTCGCTCTTCGAGATAAAGATCTAGGCATTTGGAACGAAATTACATGGAAGCAATATAACAATAATGTTTCATATCTAGCGCTTGCTCTGTCAAAAAGAGGATTCAAAACAGGTGATGTAATTGGTCTTATTGGAGACAATAAACCCTCCTGGCTATATTTTGAACTTGCTGCACAAGCAGTTGGAGGCATGAGTCTAGGAATATATAGAGATACTCTTGATGAAGAAGTAGGATACTTAATAAACGCTGCTAAGGTGAATTTTGTTTACGCTGAAGATCAAGAACAAGTTGATAAAATTTTAACTATAAAAAGACCAAAAAATAGTCAAATAACTATGTTTTATGAAGATAGCCGTGGTTTAAAAGAATTAAATGATCCACACATTGTCGATATGCTTGAATTAATGAATGAAGGTCAAGCTATAGCAAATAAGACACCTAATAAATATAATCAGATGATTGATAAGGTGTCAGATAAACAAGAGGCAATATTATGCACTACATCTGGAACCACCTCTAATCCAAAGTTAGCAATGTTACCAGGCGGAAAGTTTGTTGAACATGTTCTCAGATACTTAAATGTTGACCCAAAGACTGTTACTGACGAATACGTATCTGTGCTTCCATTTCCATGGATAATGGAGCAAATTTATGGAGTTGGTTTTAACATTATTGGAGGGATGAAAGTAAATTTTCCAGAAAGACCTGAAACAGCAATGGAAGATTTACGTGAGGTCGGTCCAACTTTCATGCTTGGTGCACCAAGATTATGGGAGCAAATAGCTGCAGACATGCGTTCCAGAATTTTAGATGCACCCAAGATAACACAATGGCTTTTCAATGTAATGGTTGAGCGAGGGTTAAAAGCAGTTGATCAAGGTAAAAGAGATTTTCTTGCGGACAAACTTCTTTTCTCAGCTTTAAAAGATAGATTAGGTTTTAGTAAAGTTACATCAGCAGCGACTGGTGGGTCAGCCATTGGCCCTGAAACTTTTAAATTTTTCTTAGCCATGGGTATCCCTTTGAGACAACTCTATGGACAAACAGAATTAATGGGCGCTTATACCTTACAAGATGTTCCACAGGGAACTATGGATTGCGAAACCGTTGGAGTTCCTTTTCCTGATTGTGAAGTTAAAATCATAGACCCTGATCCTAATGGACTAGGCGAGATTATTACGAAGCATCCCAGCATGTTTTCGGGTTATTTTAATAATCAAAAAGCTTATAAAGACACCATTAAAAAAGGTTGGATGCAAACTGGTGACGCAGGTTTCTTTGACGAAAAAGGAAGGTTAAATGTTCTCGATAGGGTCAATGATATTGCTGTAAAATCAGATGGTGTAAAATTTTCACCACAAAACATAGAGAATAAACTTAAATTTTCTCCTTATGTTGGTGAAGCTGTCGTTATTGGATCTGATAAACCTTATTTGACTGCAATTATATGCATAAGATTTTCAATTGTTTCAAAATTAGCAGAAAAATGGCAATTGGCATTTACTTCCTATACTGGATTAGCTGCAGATAAAAAAATATATTCACTTATAGAGGAAGAAATTTCCAAGGTAAATTCACAACTACCTGATAATACAAAAATCGCAAAATTTTTGTTATTATTTAAAGAATTAGAGGCTGATGACGGTGAACTAACAAGAACCAGAAAAGTAAGAAGAAGCGTAATAAATAGCAGGTATAAAGATATTATTAAAGATCTGTATTTAGATAAAGATAAAGCCTCGATTAATACTGAGTTCACTCTTGAAGACGGAAGAAAAAGTAAGATAAGTGCTACTATGGAAATTAGACATTTAATCAAAATAAAAGATATAAAAGCCAAAAAATCTCCATCTAAAGTTAAAAAACCTAGTAGAGGTAAAAAATAAATGAGTTTAAAAGATTTAAAAAATATACCGTATGGTAAGAAAGCAATTGAACTCAAAAATATATTTCTAGCTTTTGGTGGTGTTAAAGCACTTACAGATGTTTCCTTTGATGTAAGAAAGGGAGAAGTTTTTGCAATTATAGGCCCTAATGGAGCTGGCAAATCTTCAATGTTGAATGTTATTAATGGTTTTTACAAACCAACTAGTGGCACTATAAATTTTGCTGGAACTGATAGAAGTGAGATGGAGCCAGAATTTGCTGCCAAAAGTGGTATAGCGAGAACTTTTCAAAACATTGCTCTTTTTAAGGGAATGAGCACACTAGACAATTTAATGACTGGACGATTGTTAAAGCAAAAACAAAACTTTTTAATGCAAGCTCTTTACTATGGTCCTGCTGAAAAAGAGGAAGAAGAACATAGGGAAAAAGTTGAACGAGTAATAGATTTCTTAGATTTACAATCAATAAGACGTACTCCTGTTGGCTCACTTCCATATGGTTTACAAAAAAGAGTGGAGTTGGGACGAGCTTTGGCAATGGAACCTGAAATACTTTTGCTTGATGAGCCGATGGCAGGAATGAATGTCGAAGAAAAACAAGACATGAGTAGATTTGTGTTAACTGTCAATAATGAATTAAAAACAACTATAGTTTTAATTGAACATGATATGGGTGTTGTCATGGATATATCTGATAGAATAGTTGTTTTAGATTATGGTAAAAAAATAGGGTCTGGTTTACCTAGCGAAATCAGAAACAACAAAGCTGTTATTGATGCTTATTTAGGAGTGTCTGATGATTAATAAGGAATTTATTTTATGAGTATAGATTTATTAAACTTTATTGAAACTGTCCTAAACGGACTAATGTCTGGGGTAATGTATTCACTAGTAGCTTTAGGTTTTGTTTTAATTTTTAAAGCATCTGGTGTTTTTAATTTTGCTCAAGGTGTATTCGCTCTTTTTGCAGCGCTTACTCTTGTTGGCTACCAAACAGGCCAAGTCCCCTTTGCTCATTTAATAAACGAACTTTTTGGAACTAATTATCACAACTGGTATGCCTCAATGCCAAATTTCTTAGCTATTATCTTAACTATGATCACCATGATTGCACTTGCGTGGATTATAGAACGGCTAGTGCTGAAACATCTTGTAAACCAAGATCCTATAATATTATTTATGGCTACAATTGGTCTGGCTTTCGTACTTGAAGGAGTTGGAGATCTTATGTGGGGCTCAGATGTGAAAGTTTTAGACGTTGGAATTCCAAGTGGTGGATCTATGTGGTTAGAAGAAGCAACCATAGGTCTCGCAGCTGAAGGAAGTGACTATTACGGGATGTATATAGATGTCCTTAATGTTTGGGCAACTGTTATTGCTGTTATATTAGTTATTACTCTTGCTCTTTTTTCTCAATATACAAAAACAGGAAGAGCTCTTAGAGCAGTTGCAGATGACCATCAAGCAGCTTTATCAGTAGGTATTTCTCTAAGAACAATCTGGATATTAGTGTGGGCTATCTCTGGTTTTATTGCCATGGTTGCTGGTATTATGTGGGGCACTGAATCGGGTGTTCAATTTTCACTATCTCTTATTGCTTTAAAGGCATTACCAGTTCTTATACTTGGTGGATTTACTTCAATTCCTGGTGCCATAATTGGAGGACTGTTAATAGGAGTTGGTGAAAAACTAGCAGAAATTTATATTGGTGGTTACTTTGAAACAGGCGCCCTAGAAAATTGGTTTGCCTATGTCATGGCATTAGTGTTTTTATTATTTCGTCCACAAGGATTGTTTGGCGATAAAATTATCGAGAGGGTTTAACTTAAATGCTTTACAAAGAAACTGGTCAATATAAATCTTCATATAAATCAGATCATGCTATATTTCCTCTTCTACAGGACAAGGTTGCTTTTAGCATATTGATGATTGTTGCTTTTTTAATAATCCCTTTTGTTATTGATAGTTATTGGGAAAAGGCCATCTTAGTTCCATTCTTAATTTTTTCGTTAGCTGCAATAGGTCTTAATATTTTAACTGGGTATTGTGGTCAGGTTTCTCTTGGAACTGGAGGTTTTATGGCTGTTGGTGCTTTTTCAACCTATAAAATTATGACTTATTTCCCAGATTTAAATATTATGATTATTGTCTTAATCTCTGGTTTAATTACAGCGGCGGTTGGTATTCTTTTTGGACTACCCTCCCTAAGAATAAAGGGATTTTATCTTGCAGTTGCCACACTTGCATCTCAATTTTTCCTTGTTTGGCTTTTTAATAAAGTTCCATGGTTTTACAACTATTCTGACACTGGACAAATCACTGTATCAGAAAGATTGATGTTTGGTATACCGGTTACAGGTGCAACAGCTCCTCCATACGCTACATATTTATTTTGTTTAATTTTAGTTGTTTTATTAGGCTTTGCAGCAAAAAACTTAATAAGAAGTAAAACAGGACGGTCTTGGATGGCCATTAGAGATATGGATATTGCTGCAGAAATTATTGGGGTGCCACCACTTAAAACTAAGTTATCTGCTTTCGCAATAAGTTCTTTTTATATAGGTGTGGCAGGAGCATTGTATTTTGCCGTTTTCCTTGGGGCAATTGAAGTTACTGAATCGTTTGACATTATGACAATTTCATTCCCTGTATTGTTTATGATTATTATAGGAGGACTTGGCTCTATGTTAGGTTCATTCCTAGGTGCGGGCTTTATTGTTACTCTTCCAATTGGTCTTAAGTATGTAATGGTCGACCTAGTTGGTCTATCAGCAGTTACAGCCAAGCATTTTGAAATAACAATCTGGGGATTGTTAATGATTATTTTTCTAATTGTAGAGCCTCATGGCCTTGCAAGACTCTGGTCCATCGCAAAGGAAAAGTTAAGACGATGGCCTTTCCCCTACTAAATGGTATTTAGTAGATTATGTTAATATTTCTCTAAGGGAGGATCTAATGAGAATAAAACAACTTTTAATTGGAATAACAGCCTCTGTTATTGCTATTTCTAGTTATGTAGAAATTGCAGTAGCTGACTTAAAATTTCCAATGTTAGTTTACCGAACAGGAGCTTATGCACCTAATGGTATTCCAAACGCTGACGGTTTTGTAGATTATTACAAAATGATAAACGCCAGAGATGGTGGAATTGGTGGTGAAAAAATAGCTCACCCTGAGTGTGAAACTGGTTACAAAACTCAAGTTGGCGTTGAGTGTTACGAAAAAAATAAAAAAGATGCTATGGTTTTCCAACCGATGTCTACTGGTATTACCTACCAATTAATTCCTAAAGCAACAGCTGACGGCGTTACTGTTTATTCAACAGGATATGGAAGAACATCTGCAGCTAATGGTAAAGTCTTCAAATGGATATTTAACGCTCCTGTTACATACTGGGATGGAGCTTCTATTGCTGTAAGACACATACTTAAGCAGAACCTTGGTAATATTAAGGGTAAAAAAATCGCGCTTGTTTACCATAACTCTGCATATGGTAAAGAGCCAATTAGAACCCTACAAACACTAAGTAAAAAACATGGTTTTAAGTTAATGTTATTACCTGTTGATCATCCAGGACAAGAGCAAAAAGCTACGTGGTTAAAAATACGTAAAGCTCGTCCTGATAATGTTCTTATGTGGGGTTGGGGAGTTATGAATCAAGTTGCAGTTAAGTCTGCAGCATCTATTAAATTTCCAATGGATAAGTTTATTGGTATTTGGTGGTCAGGTTCAGAAAATGATGTTTTACCAGCTGGTCAAGGAGCGCACGGTTATAAGTCTTTAACTTTCAACGCCCCAGGCGACGATTACCAAGTTCATAAAGATATTAAAAAATATGTTCATGACAAGGGTGAAGCTTCTGGAGATGGATCACATTTTGGAACAGTCTTATATAATAGAGGATTATTTCAAGCAATGGTTCAGGTAGAGGCTGCCGTAGTTGCACAAAGAATACATGGTACTTCTAAAATTACACCAGCTATGTACAGAGATGGTATGGAAAATGTTGATTTAAGTGCTGAGAGAATGGCAGAATTAGGTTTTAAAGACTTTGCTCCTGCATTTAAAAATACTTGTGAAAACCATGGTGGTAGTGGACTTGCTGCAGTTCAGCAGTGGGACGCTAAGGCTAAAAAATGGAACATGATTACTGAGTATATGTATGGTGACTCCGATGTAGTTCAAAAGTTAATTGCAGAAGATTCTTCAAAATATGCTGCTGAGCAAAAAATTGCTGAGCGTTGTAACTAAAAAAATTGAGAGCCTAATTCGTTAGGCTCTCTTTCTCTATTAGGAATAAAAAAATGGATGACATTAAAGTAGCAAAAAATAAAAAATCTAATGCAGTTGAAGATGTATTAGTTGTTAATAATATAGAAGTTGTTTACAGCCATGTTATTCTGGTTTTGAAAGGTGTGAGTTTAAAGGTTAAAAAGGGAGGAATAACAGCTTTACTTGGCGGTAACGGAGCTGGGAAAAGTACCACTTTGAAATCAATCTCTAATTTGCTGGCTTCTGAAAGGGGCGAAGTAACAAAGGGATCTGTAACATTTAACAATGAATACATACATGACCTTGATCCAGCACAATTAGTTAAAAAAGGTGTCATTCAAGTTATGGAAGGCAGGCATTGTTTTGAGCATTTAACAGTCGAAGAAAATTTACTTACTGGCGCTTACACTAGAAATAATTCTAAAGAAGTTAAGAATGATTTGGAAAGAGTTTATAACTATTTCCCAAGGCTCCGTGAAAGAAGAACCTCATTGGCAGGTTATACTTCTGGAGGAGAACAACAAATGATAGCAATTGGAAGGGCATTAATGGCTCATCCTACAATGATATTACTAGACGAGCCATCTATGGGTCTGGCTCCACAATTAGTTAAACAAATATTTGAAATAGTGGCTGAAATAAACAAAAAAGAGGGTGTTACAATTTTGCTTGCTGAGCAGAACACTAATGTAGCTCTTCAATATGCAGAATATGCATATATACTTGAAAATGGACGTGTCGTTATGGAAGGATCCGCAGAATCTATGAGAGACAACGAAGATGTTAAAGAGTTTTATCTTGGTATCTCAGGTGAAGGACGACAATCTTTTAAAGATGTTAAACAATATAGACGTAGAAAAAGATGGCTATAAAATTAAATGAAAAAAAATGATTTTTTTGATGGTTTAGAAATTAGAACCTACGACGAAAGAAATTTAGATCATTTAAACAAAGTTAACCAATTAATTGAACAAGCTCTAAACAATAAAAATCAGTCTTTAAGGTTAAATGGTAAACTCAATGATTTAAATGATTTATCATCTATTCCACTATTGAGAAAATCTGAATTAACAAACAAACAAAGTAAAAATCTACCTTTTGCTAATCTTAATGTGAGTGAAATTAAAAATTTTGCTCATATTTATAGGTCTCCCGGTCCTATATATGACCTTGATGGTCATTCCCAAAACTGGTGGCGATTTGCTAGAGCTTTACATGCAGCTGATTTTGGATATGGAGACATTGTTCAAAATTGTTTTTCTTATCATTTCACACCTGCAGGTGCAATGTTTGAAGAAGCAGCTAAAATTTTAAAATGTACAGTCTTCCCCGCTGGAGGAGATAATACAGACCTTCAACTGGAAGTGATGCACACTATTGGAACTACTGCCTATGTAGGCGTCCCAGATTTTTTGAAAATAATCTTGGAAAAAGCTGACGAAATGAAGATAGCACTTCCTAAATTAAAAAAAGCAATGGTAACAGGTGGACCTCTTTTTCCAGCCGTTGCTAATAACCTTAAAGAACGAAATATTTTAACTCGCCAATGTTATGGCACAGCTGATTTAGGTTTAGTAGCTTATGAAGCTGCCGAAGATGACGGCATGATTGTTGATGAAGGTGTTATATTAGAGATAGTCAAACCTGGCACCGGGAATCCTCTTAAAGATGGTGAAGTTGGTGAGGTTGTAGTTACAGTACTTAATAATTTTGAGTTACCTATTATACGATTTGCTACAGGTGATCTATCAGCAATTTTAGAGGGTGAAAGTTCAACTGGTCGAACTAATAAAAGAATTAAAGGTTGGATGGGAAGAGCTGATCAGACTACAAAAGTAAAGGGTATGTTTGTACAACCATCTCAAATAAATCAAATCTTAGAAAACCTAAAAATTAAAAATAATGCACGCATGATAGTAAGTAGGAAAAATGATAGAGATGAATTACTTCTTAAAGTTGAATCTAATATTGCAAACTCATCAGATATAGATTCTATACAAAACAAAATTTCTGATGAAATAAAAACTGTTATAAATTTAAAAGGAACATCTGAAATAGTTCCCGTTAACAGTTTACCTAATGATGGAAAAGTGATAGATGATATTCGAGATTTTGGAGGATAAAAATGATACTTAAAAATGTTAAAGCTGTAATTACAGGAGCTGGCAGTGGCCTTGGTGAAGGTACTGCACGATACCTCAAAGAAAAAGGAGCGGAGCTTTTATTAATAGATTTAAATGCAGATGGATTGAAAAGCGTTGCAGACGAGATAGGTGCTCAATATTGTGTTGGTGACGTTTCTAACGAAGAAGAAATGAAAAATGCCATAACTGATTTTAATGGTCTTAACTGTTTAGTTAATTGTGCAGGAATTGCCGTTGGAGCCAAAGTTGTATCAAGTAGAGGAATGCATGATTTAAACTTGTTTGAAAAAGTACTTAAAGTGAATTTAATTGGAAGCTTTAACATGCTTAGATTATGTGCTGATAAGATGCAATCTAATGAACCTGATCACGAAGGTGAAAAAGGTGTTGTAATCAACACAGCTTCAGTAGCAGCTTATGATGGACAAATTGGACAGGCTGCTTATTCTGCCTCCAAGGGTGGTATTGTGGGCATGACATTACCAATAGCACGTGAATTAGCTTCAAATGGAATAAGAGTTAATACTATAGCACCAGGTTTATTTGCAACTGCTATGCTATCAGGCATGAGTGAGGAAGTTCAACAAAGTTTAATAGCTACAACTGTATTTCCAAAACGTCTTGGAACGCCATTGGAATACGCTATGTTAGTTGAAAGTATTCTAACTAATGTTTTATTAAACGGTGAAACAATTAGACTTGATGGATCAGTCAGATTAGCACCAAGATAAGTATTTTTTGAAGATCTTAAAAAAATGAAAATAAAACCTAAGTACTTTGACGATTTCCGTGTTGGTGAATCTTTTGAAACTGAACCTAATTTTGTTTCAAAAGATGAAATCATTGACTTTGCATCTAAGTATGATCCACAAGCTTTTCACCTTGATGAAGAGGCCGCTAAAAATGGTCCTTTTGGACAACTAACTTCAAGTGGGTTTATGACACTAGGAAAGTCATTCACTCAAATATTTAACACTGATGTTTTCAATGGTTCTAGTATGGGAGCCTGGGGATTAGATGAATTAAGATGGACTAAACCCGTATATCCTGGGGACACTCTTAAAACTAAAGTTGAAGTGTTAGAAAAAAAATTATCTTCAAAAAACCCAATCAAAGGGACCGTAAGGTTAAAACAAACCGTTTCAAACCAAAACGGTGACATAGTTATGACTTGGATATCAAACTCAATGATTAAAGTTAAAACTAATTAATTCAAATTCATACAAATGCTTTAATCGCAGCTATTAAAGCTACACCATAGATAAACATCATAATAAGCATAGTATTTAAAGAAAAGCCCTTCATAAAAGAAGCTTTAGCTAATTGGCTAGCATGAAAGATTAAGTCTGGCCAAGTATATGATACAAAATCTCCTTGAGTAAAAATAACTTTAATTTTTCCCTTTTCATCTACCACTGGAAGTCTTCGAAACCTGTCATTCGACATAATTCTTAACCAATCTAACACGTCGTCATTTTCGTTTGCCACTCTAGGGTTAGGTGTCATAATCTCTTCCAGTTTTGTTGTTTTAGGCGACATGTTATTTTTTACTAGTTTTTTTACAATATCTCTTTCAGTTACAATTCCTATAACTTTGTCTTTATCGTCAACTATAACTACTGATCCATAATTTTTTTCTGACATTATTTCAATAGCTTGAAAAACTTTATCTTTCTTTAAAAAAGTAATTGGGACAGGTTTTGTTTTAAATTCTGGTCTATCAATAAGCCTAGTGCCTTTACGTATATCCAATGTTTTACCCCGTAATATTTATTAAATTGATTGTGATTATCGTTATCACAATTTAACCTTTATAGAAACTTAATTTAATTTTTTATCCAACCAGAATAACCTTCATCCATACTTAAGACTTTCTCAAATCCATGTTGTACAAAAAAATTAGCAGCTGATTTACTTGAATTACCATGATAACAATATATCAATATGGCTTCACTTTTATTTTTTTTATTAATAAAACTGTCTATATCTAAATTTTCAACATGAATTGCATTATCTATATGACCCTGTGAGAAAGAATTATAATCTCTGATGTCAATAATAGTTAAATTATTTTCATCAATGATTTTTTTTGCTTCGTCGACAGATATACATTGAAAAGACATATTAATTTTATAGTGCTTCGATAATAACAGCTATGCCTTGACCACCACCAATACACATTGTGGCAAGACCATATTTTCCTTTACGCTGTCTTAATTCATAAATAAGCTTTGTCATAATTATTGCGCCTGTTGCTCCAACAGGATGTCCAAGTGCAATCGCCCCACCATTAACGTTAACTTTTTCTGGGTCAAGACCTAATTGTTTATTTACAGCACAAGCTTGTGCAGCAAAAGCCTCATTTGATTCAATTAAATCTAGGTCTGATACATCCAAACCAGCTTTGTTTAAAGCCATTTTAGTAGCTGGAACAGGTCCCATTCCCATTTCGTCTGGGTCAACTCCACCAAAACCATAAGAAACAATTCTAGCTAATGGCTTTCCTTTTTTAGCTTTTTCTTCATTGGCAAGAATTAAAGCGGATGCACCATCATTTATTCCTGAAGCATTTCCAGCGGTAACAACACCGTCTTTTTTAAAAGCTGTTCTTAGTCCAGACAGGCTTTCCATAGTAGTATTTGGTTTGAGGTGTTCATCTATTTGAAAAATATCAATACCTTTTCTTGTTTTAATTTCAATTGGAAGAATTTGGTCTTTGAAAACGCCATCTTCGATAGCTTTACTGGCTCTCTGCTGGCTAGTTAATGCAAACTGATCTTGCATATCTCTGCTGATTTGATATCTACTAGATATATTCTCAGCAGTAATACCCATATGCCCGTGACCAAATGGATCATGAAGAGCACCTAACATCATATCATGGACCTTTCCGTCACCCATTCTTGCTCCCCATCGAAATCCATCAATAATATGTGCTCCATTTGACATAACCTCAACACCACCAGCCATTGTAATAGAAGCATCTTCGAGAGCTAAAAGTTGAATGGCACTTATTATTGCTTGAAGACCAGAACCACACAGCCGATTTACAGTTAATGCTGCAGAATCCTTGCTTAACCCAGATTGAAGAGCAATGACCCTACTTACATACATATCTCTTGGTTCGGTATGAATTACATTTCCAAAAACAGCATGATCAATTTCTTTTGGATCATAACCAGATCGCGAAATAGCCTCTTTAGCAACTAAAGTTCCTAAATCAACCGGACAGAAACCCTTTAATGTTCCCCCAAACCCTCCAATGGCAGATCTATTTGCAGACATTATGTAAACATTTTTCATATAAAACTTCCCTTCTAATATATCTATATTTTAATTTTCTAGAACTAAATCTAGATCGTCTAAACTTTTAAAAAACTCATCCACTCTACTTTCATCTACATCATTTATACTTGATGGTGACCAATTAGGTTTCCTATCTTTATCAACTAGCATAGCTCTTACGCCTTCAAAAAAGTCACCTATTTTCAAACACTTTTGTACCATTCTATATTCCATAATTAATTCGTCCTTTAAGCTCATTTGACTTGCTTCTCGAATTTGTTTTAAAGAAATTTTTAAAGATGTTGGTGATTTATGTTTCAACTCTTCAAATTGAGTATTGAAGAATTTATTATTCAATTTTGATAACGTTTCACACCTTTCAAAAATATCTTCAATTTTATCAAACGAGAACGCATCTTTAATGATTTCTTCATGTGCTAATAAAACACTATCTTCAGTTTTTGGATTTGAGGATAAACTATTTATAACTGAAGTAACCTTATCGTTAGTATCTGGCGAGGATGTGATTAATAAGTTTTTTAATTTCTCTATTTCTGTAGAAGCGACATAGTTAGTTGCAAGATTTAATGAAATCAAATCGTACGCTTTTAACTTTGCGCCAACAAGAGATAACCAGGCACCTATTCCTTTATCTAATTGTCCTAGTAACCAACCTCCTCCAACATCAGGAAAAAGTCCAATAGCAGTTTCAGGCATTGCAAACATTGTCTTTTCTGATGCAACCACATGGCTTCCATGCATTGAAATACCAACACCTCCACCCATAGTGAAACCGTTGATTAACGCAATAAAAGGCTTTTTAAAATTACTTATTTTATAATTCAAAGTATATTCATCATAAAAAAATGATTTTGATAATTGAGTAGGTGGACCACCATCAGCAAGAACTTCTTTTCTTAATTTAACAACATCTCCACCTGCGCAAAAAGATCTATCTCCAGCCCCTTCTATTATAACACAATTAATTTCTTCCTTTACTTCCCATAAATTAAGATATTGATTTAATTTTTGAACCATTGGATAAGTTAGAGCATTTAGTCTATCAGGCCTGTTAAGCGTTATAACACCTACACCATTGTTCTCATTAAATATTACTTCTTCTAACATTTTCATATTGTCCTTTTTATCTTAATTATTTTTTAAATGCCGTGAAATTATTACTCTCATAATTTCGTTAGTTCCCTCTAAAATTTGATGTACCCTCAAATCTCTAACAAGTCTTTCTAAGGGAAAGTCTTTTAAGTACCCATAACCACCATGAATTTGTAACGCCGTATTACATATTTCCGAACATATATCAGTAGTAAATCTTTTGGCCATTGCACAAAGTTTTGTAGCTTGAGGATCTTTATTATCTAAACTTGAAGCCGCTCTATACACCATTAACCTAGATGCTTCTAATTCTGTGGCCATATCAGCTAATTTAAACTGCGTAACTTGAAATTGATCAATTGATTTACCAAACTGTTTTCTTTCTGCTGAATATGTAATAGACGCTTCTAATGCAGCTCTTGCTCCGCCTAATGAGCAAGCGGCTATATTTATTCTTCCACCATCAAGACCTTTCATAGCAATTTTGAAACCATCACCCTCATTACCAACTATATTATCAATTGGGATTTCACAATTATCAAAATTAACCATTGAAGTATGTTGACTATTCCAACCCATCTTCTTTTCCTGTTTACCAAAAGATAATCCTTTAGTTCCCTTCTCAACTAATAAACAAGAAACTCCATTTGCACCCTCGCCACCTGTTCTACACATCACGGCAAAAACATCGCTAGTTGGTCCACCAGAAATAAAGCTTTTAGATCCATTTAATAAGTAGTGACTATTTCCTTTTTTTAACGCTGTAGTTTTTAACGCAGCTGCATCAGACCCCGAACCAGCCTCCGTTAGACAATAACTGGACATTATATCCATTGTAGATAATTTTTTGATAAATTTTTCTTTTAAATTTTCTGATCCATGAGAATCAATCATCCATGTTACCATATTGTGTATAGTCAAATAAGCAGCAGTAGAGACACACCCTCTTGATAACTCTTCAAACACAATTGCTGCGTCTAGTCGACTAAGTCCTGAACCACCATGCTTTTCATTAACGTATATTGCCGCCAATCCAAGTTCAGCAGCTTTTTTTAGAGCCTCAACCGGAAAGATCTCTTTCTGATCCCATTCAGATGCATAAGGTTTGAATTCAGTTTCAGAAAAATTTTTAGCCATTTCTTTGATTGCTAACTGGTCTTCATTATATTCAAAATTCATCTAATGCCTCATTCAAATTATACATTTAATAGATATTAAATTTAATTAGAATTCAATATCATTTCTGATGCTTTTTCTGCAATCATTAA
>ERZ1048068.1389-NODE-1389-length-18702-cov-6.128278_pt1 | contig 18702 bp, 35 predicted proteins | sample MGYA00383098_ERZ1048068 | MGnify/ENA primary metagenome ERZ1048068 (study PRJEB29581, sample SAMEA5548368) | metagenome | biome: marine; feature: coastal; material: water | depth 1 m | study: Short-term variability in the microbial, nano- and picoplankton... | reverse complement strand
ATAATGTTAAATCCCTCTGCATATGCTTGCATTATACCGTATTCTATGCCATTGTGAACCATCTTCACAAAATGTCCTGCTCCAGGATCACCACAATGCATCCAACCAAATTCTTCGGGATACATTACATAGGAACCATCCCCTGTGCGTGGGGCAGCACTGATTCCTGGAGCGAGTGCATCGAAGAGAGAACGGCAGATGGATATTGCAGTATCTGAACCACCAACCATAAGACAGTATCCACGCTCCAAACCGTAAACACCACCGCTAGTACCACAGTCAAGATACGCGACACCCAACTTTGAACAATACTCTGCCCGTCTCCGACTGTCTTTAAAATTGCTATTGCCATGATCAATAATAATATCTCCTTCACCACAAAATTGTAGTAACTCATTGAGTGTATCCTCTACTGATTCTGCTGGTACAACCATCATAAAGATGCCTGGTTGTTGTGTAACGATTGTCTCTCCAGATTTTTCCCCGTAGATACATTCTTTTTGTTTTACTACGTGAACAAGAGTTTCCACAGAAGTGGTACATCCACTGATATAACCCTTCTCATATTGTTCTTCAGATTTTGCATAGTTGTTGCGATAACCATGTACTTCATGACCTGCTGCAATAAGACGACGGGACATACCTTCCCCCATTCGTCCAAGTCCAATGATTCCAACTTTCATAATTACCTATTCAATACATGCTATTAGAGGTTTGTTCTAGACCATTGGATGACCAAAAATCATTCCAATCTTGCTCAGATGCCTCGGTAATACTACTATCATAGTTTTTGATTGCAGTAATAACCTCAGTATACTCATTATACCATCTGCTATTGCAAACTTCATGAGTACGACGTGCCTCCAATGCTTTAATAATGAGACTTAATTGATATTTACTCAATTCTGGCATAGTTGTGTCACCCTCAAACGGTTCCAGTCTACCATATGTATCACAGTAAGCAAGCAATTGTCAGTCAACCTGCATATTTGCTATAGACTTAATTGTTTCCGTTTGCTTTAAATATAGTTTGACGTAAGATCTGAGCATATTCTTAAGCACACTGGGATCATTACAACTCTCAATTTCACGAGAGATCTTCTCATATGCAAACAAATTGGTGGTAGTATTCAGTTTTATATCATCTGGATTCATGTTCTTATTGATCTAAATTTACATCTCGCTTAGTATTTAATTTACTACTAGATATCTGAGTAAATGGATCATTTTCGTAGTATGATTCCCATTCTTGAGGTCTCCAAGAGTTTACATCTTTACGAATCTCCTCAATCTTCTCCTCAATTTCTTTGAGTTTATATTCAATACGTTCCCAAGCTTGCATTTATTCCCAGCATATGCCCATATATTATAAGACCCCCATGACACCTATGTCAAGGGGAGCAAATACTATACTAATTTCTTTAAGTGAGTTACTACCTCAAGAATACCATTACGGAACAAAAGATTACATTCTGGATATGGTGCATAGTAAGCATCCCACTTCTCTGGCATCACTCTCATTCTACCAGAGTAATAAAATGGTTTACACTTACCGTGATTACCGTTCTTTATCCACTTAAAGTGTTTACTTGGATCATCTTGATCTTCATAAAAATCGTGAGTTCCATCACATTCTATCAACCACAATCGAGCTGAAGGATCTAAAAAGAATACTCTCATCAATGGGGTCTCACTGATAGACCTTGTATGCAAAGTTCTCTTATACCAACCAGCACCAATATCATAGTAATTTAGAACTGTATCATACATTCCAGTCTCTAACATTTCAAAAATTCTCCTATTGAGGATCTTTATTTAAATAAAATCCTTGCCAATCGCATATTCTAATGCACTCATCAAGGTCCCAGTGTACAGTTTTATCTGCGCTTTTGCCTTTAACTCTATGTACCCTGGATGTAGTAAAATCTACAAAGGCATGAGGTATTAACTCAATCTCATCATCTATTCTACAGATCTTAAAATACTTTTTATTGCGCTTCTCACAATCTATAACAAAAGAACCTATCTCTAAGTTGTTATTAATCTCCCTCTTCTTGAACTTTGTCTCCAAAGATTCCCCCTCTGATGCTTCAATTCTACTGATGCGCCAGAGGTTCTCTCTTCGGTAGTCTCTATTCAAGGCAAGGCATAAAAGACCAACTTTGTTGAGAACTGCTCTCTTTTTATCATTCCATTCCATAGATCACTATCGTAATATAATATCTATGCAGACTCCTTCCACACTTCTTTGTATTTAAACCTCTCCTTCAAATCAAAGTACATACGGTGAGTCTCTGTTTGAACGTAGTAACCAGTTAGATTCTTGCCATCATCAGTCCAACCATAACCAATGACACACTCATCAATATCTTGCAAATCCAATTTTCTAGGAGTGTGCAGATAGTGATTGAACTTTTGATGGAGATTGACTGGCATGGGCACCTCACTGGAGTATGTTCATATTCTAACATTATCTATACAAGGTTCAGAATTTCTTTAGGATCGCTTTAGGATTGCTAATGTTTGTAAAGAATCATTCGCCCATGTCAGTCAGTGGTCCCCAGCGACCAGAGTCTCCATTCTCGCGACGATCCAACTTGTCAAAAATATCTTCAATTGTAGTCATATTATCAATGCTAGCAATCATTTCAGCAATACCTTTACACACATGAGGTTTTTCACCACGAGCAGCAAATGCCAAAGCATTACGAAGTGATGCAGATGCATCTTCAAGTGAGTCTTTAACAGATTGGGACAGCGCCATTAATTAATCTCCTTTTTTACTATTATAGCATCAAGTAAACCAAGTTACAATAGAGTATCGTGTTCCTTCAGTAACATCTGTAATCTCATGAGGATACATGAAGTTTGCAGGGAATAACACAACACTACCAGTACCACCCCTGATCTGTGTCTCTTGATCAAAAAATGCTAAATTGCCACCAAGATAGTCATCATTTAGATTAATAGACACTGCAAGTGTTCTTGGTTGCTCTTTAAAACTATCAGTATGTTGTCTATAGTAACCACCAGTTTTGTATCTCAGTAGATCATATCCACTATCGGACTTAAGGAAGCAATTTGGGAATTCCTTCATATATCTTTGCGCTGCTTTATCAACACATTTAAAGATTGTCTTATCAATCATGACACGATGCAATCTATTCTTATTGATAGTATCGGGCGTAGATATACCAATAATGTCACAATTACGGACAGAAGTATTTGCCACCGAATGAGAACTGACAGTTGCTGGTTTCCAATGATCAGAATTCATATATTCATCAAGAATCATCTTACACTCCTCGGGTGTAAAAATGTCTTCATAGACTCTGATATATCCGTTTAATGGACCCACAGTGGTTGCCTTTGGTTGTGCCTTCACTTTAACAGGATCATCCTTATATCGGTGATCTTTGTCAAAGTATCTCTTAAAATTGATGCCATTAGACCTGACATAGTGCAAAAACACCTGAGTACACTCTTCTCCATCGAAGGGTCCTCTGCCATGTCTCGCGTCACAACCCAGGTACACCATAGCATCTCCTGGTTTAAGACAAACCTCGTTTAATCCAGTATCATTATAAATCCCAATGATCCAGTCATTATCTCCAGATAGATTTACTGTTAGAGAAATCTCACACTCTGGTTTGTCAACATGATACGGCAATACATTACCCTTACCATATATCCTTGCATAAGAATATGTTGGTAGGACAGTCTCTCCCACCAACTGTGATACATTTATACTCTTCTCTACAAGTAATTCTACAAAAGGTATAAAATCAAACTTAGATGCTATACAATTTGGAACTTGTGGATCTGCAGGCAATTCATGATTATCTGCATATTCTTTAAATTTATTTGATAACTCCTCTGCTTTTGTTGATGATATAAAGTTAGGGACAACAAGATATTTGTCCCTGATCAATTGTTCATTCATCTTCACTCACTTCTTGTACTAGACTATCCAAAACGGCTCCACTTTCATCTTCCGTAATCAATTTCTCAATGTCAGCAACCACTTGCTCATCAGCATTATCTTCAAATAACAATTCCAGATTAAATTCACTATCAAGAATACTCAGATCAACATCATCAAAGTCTTTTTTAGGTTGTTCATCCATTGCCTTCTCAACTATACCATCAATCTTCTCAACACTACCATCAATCTTCTCAGGTTCAAGATCAAAGTGACTTGAGTCGATGATATCATCAAACAAACTATTGTCCACATTACCATCAAATAAAGTAATATCTTCAGGAGTATTCTCGTAACGAGTCTCTTGATTCTCTACAACATCTTGACCGTAGAACAATTCTTCATGTTGACGTTCAATTTCTTTATGAACTGTATCCATTTGTTGATCATGATCCTTCATCATCTCCATAAGAGACTCTGCATGTCTATCTTCCTGCTCAAGCATCTGTTGAGTAAGACGATCATGTAATTGTTTATCTTTTTCCTGACTATCTGTCAAAGTTTGTGAATGCCTTTCTTGCATATCTTCTATCTGAGATTCAAGTTCACGCATTGCTTCTGCCCATGATAAAGCATCTTTATCCGCTTTATTCTGTTGCTCTTCATTCTCTGCAATTTGTCTATCAATCTCCGTTTGCCATGCTTCAACATAACGTTCAATACACTCTTTGGTGCAGGGATCATTTTGTCTATCGGCAGAGTCATATTCAATATGACCAACTCCATCTGGAGTTCCGTCATCTCTCCACTGAATAGACCATAGATGTTCAATTTCAGGGAATGGCCAAGACTCTTCAGTAAACCAAATGCCTTTACCATCTACGTTAATATATCTGTCTTGTTCAACTAGAGAGAACTTTTTCATGTGTCAACCTCTTCTACTTTCGCTGGGATTACTTTTGTAGTTCTTGCTTCATGAAGCATTTGTGCAGCAGATGATAGAACATTAATGTTCGTTTCATTTGCTTTTACCATCTCATTCCTAAAAGATTCAACAGCAGCACTTGTAGATCTCTGCTGATTAGAATTCTCAATTGCCAACATGGGCATCCATGTGACAGCACATCCCCATTCATCTACAGGTTCGCCTGTTTGTGGATGCATTCCTCTGATCTGAGTATACCAAGAACACTCAAGACCAATACAATCTTTGCCAATTAAAGGACAAAATTTACCTACCTCAAGTTTTGCCATGATAACCTCAAATTATAATAATTATACCATATTTAGTTTAATGAGCAGATGATAACATCCACATAAGTAACAGCTAAATCTAGATCTAGTATAGGTGTCTGATTAACTGCAATACTTCCACTAAAAGGGTGATCGTGAGATCCACCACCACCAGCAGGAACCATTCCTCCTGTTAGAACATCACCGTCTATCATGCGAGCACCAGTATTACTAAATGGTGTGGCATTTGCACCACCAGCAGGACCCAACAAAGAAGTATGAGTGTGGTCAGGTAATTGTCGTACAGATAATGTGTGATTACCTATACTACCTGAGATAGTATATGTATCGTTAATAGGAACACTCAGAGAGTTACTTGCACTTAATACTGCACTAAAATTAGTGCTTCCACCTGTTCCACCACCAGAACCATTTACAACACGAAGTCCCTTATCTCCACCCATAGATGTATCTTGTGTCCATCCAGTTGGTGCTGTTGCTTGCCAAAAAACCTTCCTAGTACCAGCAGGATACATCCAATAAAAGGATTCTATTTTATTATCTGGATCTAATAAGTCGAATAAGATCCCATCGCTTGTTAATCTTGCCATATCATGCGAACGAACAGAGGATTACATCAACATACTGAAGTCTAAGATCAAGAGTACCAGATCCGTTCACATTAAATTGAATACTTCCACTAAATGGGTGATCGTGTGCTTGACCAATACCTTGTGGAGAGGTAACACCACCTGTTTGATTGCTACCAGGAACTCTAAAGTTAGAACCACCACCAGATGCAGAGGCAGTACCACCAGTTTGGGAATCGTGAGTATGGTCAGGAATCTCAGAAGTAGATAGAGAGTGTCCACCAACTGTTCCTGATACGGGAACTGTAGAATTAAAATTAACTGTTACTCCAGCGGTGCTATTAGGAAATGTTTGCGTAAAAGAATTACCCCCACCTCCTGATGTACCACCAAAACCAAATCCTCCACCAGTTCCATTAACCAAGCGGAGTGCTTTGTCATTATGTGCAGTTACCTGAGACCACCCAGTTGGTGCTGCTGCCTGGTAAAATACACTTACAGTATTTTGATCTAAAACGGAATACTTAGAAGATAATGATGTACCATCACTAAAAGTAACCCCAGTGGCGGTTAGTTGAGCTGCCATCTTACAAACATACTTCCTTTATTTACTTATTTATCAACTGCATTTAATCCAGAATCCATCACCAGTAAACTCCCACCCATCTGCAAGAACTTCTTGATAACTATCATATTTTTCTTTGAACCCCTCAGGAACATATGGAGGCCACTGTTCTCTGTAAAATTGTTGCGTCCATCCATCATTATATGGGGATGTTGCTTGAATCTGATTCATAATATCGGGGTAGATCTGACGCCTTGGTTCATTACTACCCACCTCGCGTTCATAAACTGTTTTGCCACCATCAGGAGACTCATAGATTTTAGCAGTCATTGTTCACTCATCAAATACTTTACACATGGGAGAACCAGGATGGTCATCACAGAATTTATCTAGAACCTTATCTTGGTGACGATTCTTTGGATCAGCAATCTTACCTTCTGTCTTTGGATCCCACTCATCAGGAGCATGTGTCTCGTTACAGTGTAGATCTACCTTGTATTCATTCCACTTATCAGTGGGATCATAAAGTGGATCGGATGGATCTTTTTGGCGTGGTTGTGACATGATTCAGCAGTCCTTATTTTTGAATTGTTTACGACATAATTTAACTTCTTTGAGTTCATCCTTAATCATCTGATAGGCATCTTCAGATGATATTTTACGTGAGATTTCCATAGCAGTGATGATCTCAACTCTTGTCCCGAAGTGCTTAAGTGCTTCTTCAAAACAATTTAGTTCTTCATACATTACTCAGTGCTTCCAGAGATGCATCATAATCACGTTGGAAGATAGCAAGTCCCTCACGAGTCAACACACTGTCATACATTGCATTGAATACTTTGGTTGGCATGGTAACAATGTCAGAACCATACATGAAGCAGCGAGAGACATGATGTGCGTCACGCAAAGATGCAGAGAGCACTTCAGTCTTCATGCCATGGACAGAACGACAAGTTGCAATGGCACGAACCAATTCAACACCACTGAAGGAGTTATCATTACAACGTCCAACAAAAGGAGACAGATAAGTTGCACCCGCCTTCATTGCCATCACTGCCTGTGCGACAGAGAATACAAGAGTCACATTGGTTTTGATACCCAATTTGGTCAAATCTTTGCAGACCATGAGACCATCAGGAGTGCATGGGAGTTTAATAGTGGCAGGAGCACCAAACTTCTCAGAAAGACGAACGCCATCATCATACATCTCACCCACAGTACCAACAACTTCCATACTGATATCGGGAACACCAATATCAATCATCTCCTGATACACTTCCTCAGGATTACGACCCGCCTTGCGAATCAGAGAGGGGTTAGTGGTGACACCATCAACAAGTCCTGTAGCAAAATATTTACGGACTTCTTCAGTATCTGCAGTATCAAGGAAGATTTTCATTTGTCTCCAAGGGAATAGTTGTCAAGATTATATTTGGGCAGTGTGATTTTGTCAATGATATTTTCCAATTCACGCACACGAGTCTCTAACTGTTCAATGCGCTTATCGAGCGTAATATATTCAAAGTCGTATTGTATCATCGATAAATGTATGGGTCACGATTCCTGGTCTTACGCTTTTGAACAAGATCTCTGATCTTATTCTTCAAAGCATTAAGTAGTTTCCTCATCTCTACTTCCTCATAGGTTGATGATCTTTCATGCCATCATGATTACCATCACCTGGCAGTTTTCCATGTGCAAGATACTCTGCTACTTGCAATGACCCTTGCAATCTGTCTAGGTCTTTACATACCTGCACATACTCAGCATATGCCTCATACAATTCATCTGCCCTAGCATTTAATTGTACAGTCCTTTTAGTAAATCTCTCTATCAGTTGTTCATAGTCTTCAGTTGATTTCACAATTTACCATCCACAAAAGAACTACCAACAACCCTAGTATACAAATCGAGAGTTCCTTCCTGCTCACACTTAAGATGCCAGCGTGTCATAACAGTGACACCATCTTTAGTAGCACCAGTCATCATCTGACGACCTTGCTTTGTCATTGTAGAATACAGTCCATACCTAGTTTCCCAGACGTAGAAGCATTCATCGATGAGTTCTGCATTGTCAGGGATAATTACTTGATCAGTCGCTGTCTGAATCATTTGAATCCTCTTTCTTTTTGTTAAAACCAAAAGGTCCTTCTTTTTCTTCCATCTTCAGTCTCAGGGCAACTGCGCCAATAGACTCAAGAATTTTCAAGATGTCCTCTGCTTTGGCACCTTCACCAAGTTCTTTGGCAACGTACCAATACTTAGGCCAGAAGGTCTCGCCTGCCTTCTCGTAATCTTCAAGAGTTAGTAATTTCATTCTTATAAGGTTGTGGTTTGTTCAGTTTAGTATCCACAGAAGAGATACGAAGTTGTTTAAGTGCTGCAACAACCTCAGGAGTTTCATCATACTCCCAAGTTTCACCTTTACTATTTACAAATTGTTTTTTAGTCATAGTTCTCTCTTGACTGTCTAGATTTTATCATAAACTCAACTTAGATGCAACATGTTCAGCAATACCTTTGCAAGTTTTAGTGCCTGGATGAACCAGATCCCTAGCACAATCTTCCTGCTTTATAAACTCACACTCTGGTATTACTCTCTGATTTGAAGGAAATACTGTAAAATCCGTATAAGGAATTTCACTCCATAACTGTTTAATACACAGTCTAGTAAATCTTTGATGCATGATAGTATTAGAGTCGAATCTTCTCCAAGCCTTACCCAATCCACTCATATCATCGGTCCATGCACCACAATGAATTGGAATGAAAGAATCTCCCTCTGGTAAAAACAATGCACACCTAGATGCATCAGGAATATCTACAACTACTGCTTTTGGTTTAGGATATAACTTTTTAAACATTGCAGAGTTATACATTGAATACTGAAGACTAGAACCAGGTATTCCTAAATTTATTGATGGAATACCTGTTAGCGCAGTAAATTGTGCAGGAATAGTATCTTTTATTGCAAGACCAACTCCAAACATATTAGAACATCCGAACATAACCACAGTTTGATCCCAAGGAATTTTATCAAACTCTATGGTTCTATATCCATCAGTATTCATATTATATGTAATATTCTTATCATAATATTCCCAAGAAGATCCAAGTTGCTTCAAACTTCTTTTGAACAACTCTTCACTATCATTATCAAAGAATCTATTATTATCATCACCATAATCAGTTACTGGTAATAACTTATCAGCGTACTTCATGAGAACACCTTCACGTTGTTCACCTTTGACCAACGATATGCATCATCTTCGGTGTTTACAATAGGTTCTCCCTTTATATTCAAACTAGTATTCAATAAAACTGGAACACCAGTTTCTTTACCCCAACGCATCAAGAGATCATGAAGTTTAGGTGCATCTGACTTCTTCACAGTTTGCACTCTGCTAGTCCCATCAACATGAATCACACCATGCAATAGATTTGGTGTTTTACACTTAACGGCATATTGCATAAATGGACTCTCCATCATATCATTATGCATATCAAAGTATTTTGAAGCATATTCAAGCGGAACTACTGGTGAGAATGGTCTGAATTCTTGTCGCTTCTTTATCTCATTTACTTGGTCTTTAATACCAGGGAACGTTGGATCTGCCAGCAGACTTCTAGCACCAAGTGCTCTTGGTCCAAACTCTGCCCTACCTCTCGCCAGTCCACAGACTTTATTGTCTTTTAAATAGTCAACAATACAATTATTTGAATTATGATGTAGGATCTTATATCCCAGATATGGAGAGAATTTGATCTTTTTCTTCTTATGCGCTAAGACAGCACCAATGGCAGAACCAGCATCACCAGGTGAAGGCATAATCCATACATCTTTAAAGTAATCATATACATGCCTATTAGCAACACAATTCAAAGCACATCCACCCATGAGAACCAAGTTAGATGATCTTACCAACTTACTTGCTTTACTCAATGCTTCAATAAACAACATTTCATAGACATGCTGAGTTGCAGCAGCAATATCTTCATCACTCTCGCCTGGTGCCCAATCAAGACATCCACGGTGTAAATTACGCTTCGATATAAAATCCAGTCCAATCAACTCATTAAGCATTTTAGTAGTGAGTTTAGTTCTATCGCCATAAGATGACAGCGCCATCAGAATATATTCTTCTTCATTTGGTTTTAAACCAATTCTCTGTGTCATGGCAGAATACCACAACCCAATGCTGTTTGGATACTTTAATTCATATACCAATTTAATCTTATCATCAAAAGCATCCCAAATACTTAAAGTTTGAAACTCCCCAATAGCATCAATGACAACAATTGCACATTGATGAAATTTACTAGTGTAGTATCCAGCACAAGCATGACTGTAGTGATGATCAATAAACTTGTGATTACAGTCAAAATACTTTGTGAAGTTATTGATGAATGGTCCTTGACCTGCCTTAATCTGCCTCCATCTCTTGCGAAGAGGATTCTCATACCAACAAACTAAGTCTGGTTGACCCCACTTCAAAGCATAAGATATCAATTCATCATTCAAGACAGGATCATTCTTTACCCCACTAAACCTCTCACTCTCACTAGCAAACATAAGGGAGTCATTACAAAATACTGCTAGAGCAGCATTGTGACTATTCGATGATATCCCCCATGTGATCATATTTTTGCTCCCAATAACTGACTGGTAATGTAGGGTCTTGTTTAATAATTGGATCTAATTTTTTAGCAGGGCACATTGAACAATAAGACTCATGCTCTCTACTTAAAAACTCTTTTAGTTCTTCATCAGTACAATCAATGTTTAATGGTTTATATTTTAGATATGGACTCCACTTCTCGCTGAGTTTATACTTTTTTGCTTGCATTGGTAGATATGCAAGTGCAGGGCACTTCCATAGTTTATTCTCATGAAGTTGTAGTGCATGTTTAGATACACAATGATTCCAACTTTGTTGAGGATCATTATCTTCATATGGTGCCATCATAGCACCATATCCAGTATATTGGGGAATCCAATGCTTATTTGTAAAATCCCAAAATTCTACTCTGACGCCTCTTGAATGACGCCACTCTTTTGCTAAATTGTATCCTCTCTTAAATCTTTTGCCATAATTAGGATCTTTTATACTATGAATAGATATCGCTAGTGTCGTGTTTGTTGCTTTTAATGCTTCTGGAAGATTTGGATGATTGTGTAAAAATGATGCGTTGGATACAAGGTCTATCTTGGTATAAGGATCGGGATACATCATCCTAACCATGTAAACCATATCAACCAAATCTTTATGGAGTGTTGGTTCTCCACCAAGTATGACAAAATGTTTTGGTTTTACTCTCCGACTCCACTTATATAGCCACTCGGTAGCATCTTCTACACTTATAGTGCCAGAATGACCATGATTGGAGTAATGCGAACAACCTTCACAAGTAAAATTACATGTGTGAGTTACATGAAATTCTAACTGTCTTGTTGTAAACATGAGAAGAATTCTTCTTTGGTTGCTCCTACTCTCCCACCCAAATAATTGAAGTTGATAAGAATTCTACGATCCTTATCAGTGCAACTGGTCCCAGTGTGCTTCATATTTGATGGGAATTTAAGTAGTCTATTAGTCACACTCTCCACTCTAGTTCCATCTTCAAACAAAGTATATCCATCACAAGTATTGATGTAATAGATTGCTGTTGTCAAGTCACCCATGGTGGGAGCAAAATCACAATGAAATGCATGTTCAAATACCATCAACTCTTCTGTCCTGGTGATGGAGTTTGCCTTAATCCTAGCAATAGCAATTGCTTCTTCCTTCTCAAGAATAGGTCTCACCAATGGCCAAGCAGGACTGATAATGGTATGATTTGAAAATATTTGATGAACATGTTGAAAGTGTCCATCACCTTTATAACTTATTCCATCGTTAAAATTCCAACAGCATGAGTTGGCAATGTCACCTGTATCATAATTACCCATAAAGTAATTACACAAGTCCTCATGTTCTTTAGGACCTAAAAAATCATCAATTACCTCAATCATCTGCAAAACATCCCGTAGATTTTAGTACCTCAGCAGCTTGTTCAAAATCATCATAAGGTAAAGTCACGCTAATACACTTACGATTGACTGGACCAGGTTCAAATGGCAGTATAGCATGAGGAGTTGAAACATTCAATAAGTATGCATCACCAGAATATGCCATGAACCTATCTTCCTTCTCTAAATTAGGTTCATAAAATATGACATCACCAGCATCACTAGCATGAAAGTCTGATGGATAGTAAAATTGAGTAATACATTTGGTAGTATTAAGATAAAAATTTATTACCAAACGAACATCATCACTATGAGGTGGGATCTTGTAATTAATATCTAAAAGAGATACCTTACACTCATCCACATCACAATCAGGGATTGCTTCGTAGATATCCGCATCAACATTTACATCATAATATCTCATTCCCCTAAATCCAAGAGGACTATCTATTCCATATTCTCTTTGCAGATTACCTCTGGAATATTGTTTAATAGTAAATTCGCGATCTAATTTTAAATAATTCATTTTACCCGTAAGAATACTCCCTCCATTCTTCAACATTAGATTCTGCAAGATCAATAGCAACCGTATTAAACGGTGGTCTTGGTTGCTTCCTAAGTTTCATTTTAGTTTGTTCAAGCAATTTGTCACTCTTTTTTACATTGCATGTTGAGCACGCCACCACCAAATTTTCCCAGGTGTCTTGCCCCCCCTTACTTCTTGGGACTACATGATCAATAGTTAACTTAGTGGTTGCTCCACAATATTGACATGAATTTTTATCTCTCTTGTAAATTTGACTCCTGGTTGGACGATCAGACATAATACTCCTCAAAGGTATTCTAATGTAATTCAACAATCTGACAACTCTACCTGATAAAACCTGAACCTTTTCTTTTAGTACAAGAACAATTGCTCGCTTCCAATTAGTAAAGTTAATTGGTTCATAACTTGAATTCAGAACTAATACAGTCTGATTAGGTGCTATCTTTAAGTGCTCCATACAAGTTACTTAGTTAAGGACAGTCTATCACTTATACATGTTATCTGACAAATTTAATAAAAACAAAATCTCTTCCACAGTATCTTGTTGACCAGGACACTTACGAAGTATCTCTCTTCTGTGTCGCTCAGTTTTAATATTAGAAATCACATCTGGATGATCTTGCAACCATTGAACTTCTTCACTATTTAATAAACTAAAATCACCCTGATTTACTTTACTTACTACACTAAAATATTTTATTCTATCGTATGCATTCATAGTTTTGATTTGTGCTTAAAATCTACAACAATTACACATCTATGAGATTTATTTGCTACCTGTGGTGGTGGCATAACTGGTTGATGATTTACCTCAGAGTGATGTATCAATAAAGAATTTTCGTCACCAGGGATTATAATCTCACGATTAGCATTCTCAATCAAAGTTCCATATATCCTTGAAGGATTCCTAAGGTAATAGATCATTCCAAGATCAAAATCCTCATGACTATGAGAGTTTTTATAACTTGGGTACAATTGCTGCTCATAATCAACATCATTGTTTCCCTTCATCCTCTTTGCCCAATATGATGCCACTTTGTAATCCTTGATTCCAGAATCTCCAACAATTTCTGCGTAATTATATAGATGCTTCTTGATCAATCCAAAAAATATATACCAACTGGATTTATACCATAACTTTCTATTTGACAATCTGTTTGTTGCTTCAACACTTCTATCCCATTTATCATCTCCACGTAACTCATGATCAATCTCTTCTTCTATCTGATTTGCAACATGAGGTGTTAAAACATTATATGCCCGATAAATGGTATTACCCATAAAGTTGAAGTGATTGACTGTCCTCTTGTCAGTAAAGTCATCATCACTAAGAGTACTATCATTCTGTATTACTCTGAATGTCCGAATATACTCATCATCGATAATCTCATCCAATTTAATACTAGGAGAAGTTCTAGACCTCTCCGCCAACTTATTAACTTTATCTTCTTGCTCATTATCCAATAATAAGCGTTTTTTAGGTGTCATATTTCTTCTTCCAATAATTTACTGGTTTAAGAGGACTATCTGGGGTGAAGTAGTGTTCAGCATTAGGGCACATTTTACAAAATGATTCTTCCTTACGAGTAAAGAAGTCCCTCAATTCTTTCTCATCACATTCTTGATCAAGCGGAACATACGTTAGATAAGGATCCCACTTCTCAGATAAATTATATTTGTCTGCCTGCATAGGAAGATACGCTAATGCAGGACACTTCCACAATTTACCTTCATGAAGTTGAACGCACAACTTAGATACACAATACTTCCAACTATTCTTTGGATCATTATCTTCATAGGGTTCCATAGTATTACCAAACCCTTTGTATTGTCTAATCCAATGTTGAATTGATGGTCTTACCTCAATTTCAGCACCCTTATCCATCCATTCTCTCATCAGTTTATATACGGGTACAAACCTTTTTTCATACTCAGGAGATTCATGATGAATAGATACACCCAGAACAGTTCTTGTCTTCCGTAATGCCTCACATAGATCAGGATGTCTATGCAGAAAAAATCCATTAGATATGACCTCAATATATGAATTAGGCCACATCTTCCTGGACAAGTATACAAACTTCGTAAGATCGGGGTGAAGTGCTGGTTCTCCACCCATAAGAGTAAACCGTTGAGGGATAACTCTCCTTCTCCATGCCCACATCCACTCAGTAGCAGTCTCTAAATCAAGATTACCAGTATGACCTTGATTCATGTAATGAGTACATCCCTCACAAGTTAAGTTGCAAGTATGTGTTACATGCAACTGAATTTCATGTGGAACTTTTAACATTATTTGTCTCCAAATTCTATATTTCCTGCCAAAATCATACGCTCTTCATCATCTTGATTGGTTGGTGCATAATGATTTAGAGCAGATGGGAATACAATCATAGAACCCTCCTGCACATCACTTGGACAATATTCCAACACATTACCATCAGTAAGACTGTTATATGGTGCCATGAATGAAGTTGGGTGGTGCTTCCCTGGAACAAAATTAAGATACGCCACCATACTTAGATGTGGTGCCACACCATGATTATGCATTGGATGATGCATCCCAAGTTGATATGTTTGAAACCAAGCACTGTTAAGGATTGGTGGTGCTGTAAATCCTAATTCATTTACTGCTTGCTGAATATCAGTCCAAAGTATAGCTTGAATAGCAGCGTGATATCCACCACCTCGATTTCCTTCATAATCAGAGAGTTGCTCGGAACCATCCATATTTGGTAAAGCACATGTCTCCCATATTTTAAGGATTGATTTCTTCTTTGCATCCCAATCAGAGATATATGCATGATAAAAAGGAATAACCCAATCTGAGATATAATGTTCAGTCTCAGGCATCAAAACTTCCTTATCGGGAGATGCATTTACATTTTCAACTATAAAATTCATCATTACGACGCTGATCTAAGTAAGCAATAATTTCACCACGCCATTCCATCAATTCGTTATAACACTCTTGGTTATGAGCACATTGACGAAGTTGATGATCTGGCTTTAGAACACTCTCGTAGAATAATCCGAGAGCATCTCTACGTTTTTGTTCTTTAAGGGAATCCATTTACACCTCGGTTTTAACTTTTAACCCACCCACAAAAACTTGTTTACTTTTAGAGTATTCAGATGAATGTGGAATTTCTGAAGAGAACAGTAGTACCTTTCCTTTTTGAGGAATTATTTTATGCCTATTTTCCAGATGAAGCACAGTAGCACCATCAACACAATCGTTTAGATACAGGATAAAACTGTAATCTTCATTGTGTTTGTGTGAATGGATTGACATTATACCGCCATTTGTATAATCCACCATATGCATGTAATGGTAGTTTAAGACTTCATCAATAACTTCTTCAGACTTCTTTAAAAGTCTGCTAGTATAGTTATAAAACTTATCAGGAAGAGAAAAATCTAACAAGTTAAGTGTTGCATTACAACTAGGAGACAACGAACTCTGCTTATTATCAATCACTTCAGGTTTTGCCATACAAACCTTCAGCAACATCAAGAAGTAATTAGTTACCTCTTCGTCCACATCAAATTGTAATATCTTCATCCCCATATACACTCACGTACTTCTGAATCAACGAATCTCTCATTTCATGATATGCTGTGAGATCAGTGTCATATTCATCACCAAAATTCCAGTTATCCCCATGCTGGATAGCAGAAATTGCTGCTTGAATCATTGTTTTAAGACCCTCTTTGTCACAAGTAATTGTAATCAAAGTATCTGGATGCGAATAAGTTGTCATCATTGTTCAATCCTCCAATCAGAGTCATTATGTTTAGATATAGAGAATCGATGTTTGGTGATCGATTCCAGATGATAGATATCAGGATCTTCATGTTTGACCCTGCATGAGTGTAATTGTAGCATATCCAATTCAAAAAAGATACGTGCCTTTGGTGTAATTGGAGATATATAGATAAATTTTGTTCTCATTTAACGAAGACCGTTCCCTTTCTTGCTTGATTTCGATGCTTATTAATAAATGTATGGGCAGACTTCACAGTCCTACATTCCTTCAAATGCTCACAGTTGTAAATGATCATAAAAGACTTTTTACCTGCAATGGGAACAGTAGCGTAACCATCACGGGTTACAAATCCTCTAGAACAATTCTTATAGAAGTTATAAACTTCTTTTAGTTCTTTGTCAGTCGTCATACTTCTGCCCTACAAAAACTGCAAGTAATTCTTGGTTCAATGTGAACTCCCTCATGATAAACTCCTGCGGGAATGTGCAATGCATCACCAGGACTCAAAATGATTTCATCCCCTTCGATAAGGTACTTCATTCTACCATAAGATTGAACAATAGTAACATCCATCGGATCATTGTGATATCCACCAGTCTCTGCTTCTTTTAGTCTACAATAATAGATGTGCATGATCTGATATCCATAATCCTTCTTCATCTTATTCAAAATATTTTGAAGGAGTCCTGGTTCAGATAGTCCACATTCAATCAATAGATCAGTATCATTTCTAGTCTCATAAGTACCCAATTGATCCTCTATCAACTTCTGCCTATCAAGGTGATCCCATCGAATCCCTTTAACAAAATTAAATGCTTTTCTTTGTGTCGTATAGTTCATCGCTTGACTGTGCTGATTGCTGGTTGACCTTCTACAAACACTGTGTTTACTACGTCCTGAAGACGCCTGACGGTGGAGATACCTACATTACTGTAGACAGGAACGTGAACAAGTCCAAAAGACTTCTTGTAGTTATTTAAGTTACCTGGAGTCAGTTCTCCATCCTCAATCCTCTTGATGTCATCAAGATGCAATCGAAGAACACGACCAACAGACTGACACATCTCAATGACATTCATCTGGCGCATCAAGACAAGAGAAGTTAAACCAGGGACAGAGATTCCCTCACTCAAAATAGAGTAGTGAATGACAATAAACTTTTTGTCTGGTTGCTTGCCATACTCATTAACCAATGCAAAGAACTTCTCTCTACTGATCTTGTTATAGTTCTTATATGCACCCTGCCTACTAGTGATCCACAAAACATCATATCCCATCTCCCTTGCCTCTTGAAGGAAAGTGGTCTTAATAATCATATTACCCAAAACTGTAGTGTTAGGGGCAGCAATGAGAACCTTGTCCATATGATCTTCGGTGCGGATAGTCCGCAACAAAGTCATACAGTCCCGCAGTGCTGCCTCATCAACACTCTTCTCACGAACAGCGGGAATTGTGATTGCATTGATCTTTGGAGGCAAGATAGATCCATTCTGAATCAACCTAGGAGCAGGCACATTGTAAATGATGCCTCCATATGCACTGTCATTCATGCCGTGCTTTTTAAGAGTAGCAGAATACTTAGGAGTAGCAGTGAAGAAATAGCAGCGGCGAGCAGCAGAAGTGTAATACCTGGCAGCACCAAAGAAATTCTTTTTGACGGAATTATGCGCCTCATCAAAATAGATGCAATCTACAACTATTTTAGATTCTTGGATACGATGAAGCGAATGATACGTAGTAAAAATTAACTTATGACAAGTAGTATGGTAATCCCACTTGAAAATCATGCTGGGATCAGTAGTGCAATGGTATGGAAGATCATTACCACCAGAGTGAACATGGAGGACAGCAGCATTCTTTATATGCTGAGTAAACTCATTAGACAGTTGACGAGCAAGCAAGAGACGAGGAGCAACCACAACAATGGTCTTGCATCCCTCCATCTTGTCCATCTCACGCATTGCGTCAGCAACAGCAATAAAAGTCTTGCCCCCACCAGTCGGAACCACAACGATGCCTTTGGACTTCTGATCCATAACATCAAGTGCTTCTGCCTGGTGGGGAC
>ERZ1048068.1383-NODE-1383-length-18788-cov-10.031602_pt1 | contig 18788 bp, 19 predicted proteins | sample MGYA00383098_ERZ1048068 | MGnify/ENA primary metagenome ERZ1048068 (study PRJEB29581, sample SAMEA5548368) | metagenome | biome: marine; feature: coastal; material: water | depth 1 m | study: Short-term variability in the microbial, nano- and picoplankton... | reverse complement strand
TGCTCGCGGCCCCGGTGCCGACGACCGCCAACTTAATTTGGCGTGCAGCGTATTCATAAACGTCCATGCCTCGGTGAACGCAGGCAGCCATTGCTGTGCCTCGGGCATGCCCGAGCTTCAGTGCTGAATCGGGGTTTCGCGCCAAAAAGACCTCCTCGATAGCCAGCTCTTCAGGACGAAATTCATCAATAATGCTGTTCAATGAGGAAAACAGTACACCCAATCTAGGCCCAAGGGGCTGGTCGACTGGCAAGCGTATGATGCCGCTGGTCACGTAGACAGCCGCTGATCCTTCCGTCCTGATGACGCCAAATCCCGTTTTTCTCGAACCGGGGTCTATACCCAGAATCGTGGTCATGGCAACTCCCTTGTCGCTGCCTACATTCTGACTGAAACCGAGCCCAACGTCACAAAAAGCGTAGCAACCGCTTTCTAGTCGTTTTTACCCGCGTCTGACCGTCGCAGTTTGATGCTGAGATCACGAAGCTGACTGTCGCTGACTCGTCCTGGCGCCTCAGTCATCACACAAGATGCAGTTTGCGTTTTGGGAAACGCAATCACGTCTCGGATCGATTGCCCACCGACCATCAGTGTCACCAGTCGATCGAGACCAAATGCCAGACCACCGTGGGGTGGCGCACCGTACTGCAGAGCCGTCAAAAGAAAGCCGAATTTCTCAGCAGCTTCATCCGCCTCAATACTCAGGACATCAAAAACAGCCTGCTGCATATCTGGGCGGTGGATTCTAATTGAGCCCCCCCCAAGTTCAGATCCGTTGAGCACCATGTCGTAGGCGCGTGATAGCGCTTCCGATGGGTTGTCCCGCAATGCGGCTTCGTCGCAAGAAGGCGCAGTGAAGGGATGGTGCAACGGTGTTAACCCACCCTTGCCATCCTCTTCAAACATGGGGAAATCAACAACCCACAAAGGAGCCCAACCTGCTTCGATAAGCCCCAGGTCCTCCGCCACCTTGAGGCGCAAAGCTCCCAAGGACTCGTTGACGACCTTACGCTTGTCGGCGCCAAAGAAAATGATATCGCCATCTTTGGCCTCAAGCCGGTCCATCAACTTGTGGACAACGTCCTCAGGCATGAATTTTAGGATGGGGGATTGCAAGCCTTCCAAACCTTGGGCCAGATCATTTACCTTGACCCACGCCAAGCCTCGAGCGCCATAAACGCTGACATGGCGGGTATAGTCATCAATCTCTTTCCTAGACAGCTTGGCGCCACCAGTCACTTTCAGTGCCGCAACCCGACCGGCTGAATCCTGAGCGGGGCCGCTGAACACCTTGAATTCGACGCCAGCCATCAAGTCGTCAACAGAAACGAGCTCCAGCTGAATGCGAAGGTCGGGTTTGTCTGAACCATAACGCTCCATGGCCTCATGCCACGTCATATGGGGAAATTCGCCGAGTTCCACGTCTAGATGCTCTTTGAAAACCGAGCGAACCAAGCCCTCAGACAGGCCCATAATGTCAGACTCATCCAAAAACGAAGTCTCTAAATCGATCTGCGTGAATTCAGGTTGGCGATCAGCTCGTAAATCCTCATCTCTAAAACATCGGGCTATTTGGTAATACCGATCAAAGCCCGACACCATTAAAAGCTGCTTGAACAACTGAGGAGATTGGGGCAAGGCAAAAAATTCGCCCTCGTGGGTTCGGCTAGGCACTAGATAATCTCGTGCGCCCTCCGGCGTAGCTCGCGTCAAGATGGGAGTTTCAATGTCGAGAAAACCCTGTCCATCCAAGTACTGCCTAATCGATGAGGTCAGTCGAGCCCGAAACATCAGATTGTTCTGCATCTCTGGGCGACGCAAATCCATGTAGCGGAACTTTAACCGCACGTCCTCACCCACCGTGTGATGCGCATCCAGCGGAAAAGGTGGTGTCGCAGACTCGCTCAAGAGTTCAATATCTTTGCCGAGTATCTCAATAGATCCCGTAGCCATGGCGGGATTGACAGTGCCTTCACCTCGAGCACGAACACGACCCGTAATTTTTAGAACATATTCGCTGCGCACACGGTCGGCAAGGGCGAAAGCGGATTCGGTGTCAGGATCAAAAACGACCTGCACAATGCCTTCACGATCACGCATATCTAGGAAGATAACCCCACCGTGGTCACGACGCCGATCAACCCAACCATAAAGCGTTACCGTGTTATCGATATCTGCTTCACCGACTAGGCCGCAGTAATGTGTTCGCATACTCTTTTCACCATGTCCCCGCGGGGACTCAAACGTCCGTTACTTTGTGGTCGTATTATTTGACTGACCGGAAGACTTTTTCCCTTCTCCAGATGTGCCAGACGCACTGCTACTGCCCGTCTTGGAGCCACCCTCACTTTTTACCGCATTCGATGTCTCACCCGAGCTGTTTTTTTCTTTGGTGTCACCCGCCAGGTTCTTCTGGTTTCCCGTCTTAAAGTCGGTCTCATACCAGCCACTGCCCGCCAATCTAAAAGCCGGGGCACTCACTTGCTTACGCAGTGTTTCCTTGCCACATTCAGGGCAGGTTGTAAGCAGTGCATCTGACAGCTTCTGTAAGGCTTCGAGCTGATGTGAGCAGTCACTGCACCGGTAGTCATAAATCGGCACGTCGGTGTCTCCCAACAGGAACAGACAAATCGTTCCAGGCGAATTGAGTGGAAATTTGAAACTTCTGAGGGTGCGCAGAGTACCGGAAAAACAGGCCTGTTTAAACCGGAGTTACCCTTAACGGGGAGAGGGGGTGTTAATAGCCTAACTTTCGACGCGCACAACAGTTCAACTCTCGAGGAAGCGCCTCGAGCTGCGCATCAATACCGTCATGTAAACACTCCCCAAGGGCTAACGCCCCTAGGGAGTCACCGGAAACGCCTACTAGTTGGCGAATTCCTTCATTTTCTTCAACGGGCGAATTTTTACTGCTGTGCTAGCAGGCTTCGCTTTGAACATCGTCTCTTCGCCAGTAAAGGGGTTAATGCCTTTACGAGCCTTTACCGCTGGCTTACGAACCGTGGTGATTTTCATCATACCCGGGATTGTAAATTCCCCGACACCGCGCTTTTTGATACTGCCTTCAATCAACGCGTCCATTTGCTGCATTACGTCAGAGACCTGCTTTTTAGTCAGACCAGTGTTATCAGCAATGGTGCCAACGATCTGTGTTTTGGTCATCTTGGTCGAGATGGCCTTCACCTTTGCAGGAGCTGCCTTTGCGGCCGGCTTTTTAGCGGGCGCCTTCTTAGCTGCTGCTTTTTTCTTTGCGGGTGCTTTCTTTGCTGCTGCTTTTTTGGTTGCCATAGGTCTTTATCACCTTTTAAGTAGTGGTATGGAGACTGGGTAACCGACTCAAAAACCTTAGAATTAAGGCTTCAAAGTGCAGTTCTGCAGATTCAACACGAGAATATGCTGTAAAACAAGGGGTTTTTTTCTTTAAAAACATAAAAACCCCTATTTTTTTAGTATTTTCCCCCGCGCACAAAGTTCTACCAAGCTTACTTCCGCCCATTGCCGACTCTCCGTACAATTGTGGCCTTTGTTTTCGGAGTCGCACTATCATGCGTGCCAGCCAGTTTTTACTATCAACCCTCAAAGAAACACCTGCAGATGCTGAAGTCATTAGTCATCAGCTTATGTTACGAGCCGGACTCATCCGCCGAGTAGCCGCAGGCATATACAACTGGATGCCTCTGGGATTGCGCGTGCTCCGTAGAGTCGAACAGGTAGTTAGAGAGGAAATGTGCCGTGCCGGCGCACTCGAAATCAGCATGCCGGTGGTCCAACCAGCAGAGCTATGGCTGGAATCTGGTCGCTGGGAACAATACGGACCCGAGTTGGCAAGACTTCAAGATCGACACAATCGAGAGTTTTGCCTGGGACCCACCCATGAGGAAATTATTACATCGCTGGGGCGAACTGAGATTAAAAGCTACAAGCAGCTGCCCCTAAATTTCTTCCAAATTCAAACGAAATTTCGCGATGAGATTCGCCCTAGGTTTGGCGTGATGCGATCACGAGAATTTATAATGAAAGACGCTTACTCATTTCATACCGATCAAGCTTCTTTAGAGCAAACCTATTGGCGTATGCACCAGGCATACACAGCTATATTTACCCGACTGGGCCTTAATTTCCGGTCGGTGGAAGCCGACACCGGCTCCATTGGCGGTTCTCACTCACACGAGTTTCATGTACTCGCTGATTCAGGAGAGGATGCTATCGCTTTCTCGGACACTAGCGACTACGCCGCAAATGTCGAACTTGCTCCCGCGCTTGCACCACCGGCTACCGATGCTGAGATCAGCGACTTAACCCAATTTGCGACGCCCGGAGTTAAGACGATCGATGAACTGGTAAAGCAGGCAGGTGTGAGCATATCTGAGACCATAAAGACGCTATTTGTCAAAGGCGAAGCTGATGAGATTGTCGCTTTAGTGCTGCGGGGCGATCACCGGCTAAACGCTTTGAAAGCTGAAAAATTACCCGGCATACACGCACCTCTGGAGTTAGCCGATGAGGCGAAAGTACTGGCGGTTGCAGGTGCAGGGTTTGGCTCTTTGGGGCCTGTAGGACTGAGTGTGCGCGTTGTTGTTGATCAGAGCGCGGCGGCGCTGAACAGTTTTATTTGCGGGGCAAATCAAGATGGTTTTCACCTCCGAGGCGTTAACTGGTCACGGGATGTTGCCAATATTGAAACTGCAGATATCCGAGAGGTCGTTGCCGGCGACGCTAGCCCTTGTGGCCAGGGAAAGCTGGAGATTCGTCGCGGTATCGAGGTCGGCCATATTTTCCAACTGGGCACCAAATACAGTGAGGCCATGAAAGCTGTCGTTCTCAACGAAGAGGGCAAGTCGGTACCCATGGCAATGGGGTGCTATGGCATCGGAGTAACACGAATTGTTGCCGCGGCTATTGAGCAAAATCATGATGAGCACGGCATTGTCTGGCCGGAAGCTATGGCACCCTTTGAAGTCGCATTGGTGCCGTTAAATATGGATAAGTCTGAAGCCGTAGCGGCCGCTACTGAGGCACTTTATGAGCAGCTCATTAATTTGGGCGTGGAAGTTTTCATGGATGATCGCAAGGAGCGGCCAGGCGTGAAATTTGCTCAAATGGAGCTCATTGGCATCCCTGTCCGGGTCACGCTGGGGGACCGGTCTCTTGCTGAGGGCAATATCGAGCTGCAAGGGCGCACCAGCGACCAGAAGCAACTGATACCAATCGCAGAGGCTGCCGATGCGATTATTGCTATGATTCGCGGTGCGTAACCGCATCAAAATCGGCCTGTTGTTAACCTGCTTGTGGTGCTGGCTATTTATTAACGCAGCGCAAGCAGAGCCCGCGGAGCGGGCAGCAATGCGAAGCTTTCTCGAGCAATCCATTGCTGGCGCGACCAGCTTTGAGGATCGATTTGATGCTGAAGTTTGGCTGCTCGACATGCAGACCCGACTGGCACCTTTCATGTCTGACCCTGAAGAGCGCGTGCAGTTTTTGACCCTACTGCATCAAGAAGCACTGGCGGCTAATCTTCCCCCCGAGCTGGTACTCGCGCTTATTGAGGTCGAAAGCCACTTTGACCGGTTCGCAGTATCAAGCGCTGGGGCACAAGGCTACATGCAGGTCATGCCTTTTTGGAAGGATGAGATTGGAAGACCTGAGGACAACCTTACGCGCAGCGATACAAACCTACGTTACGGCTGCAGAATTCTTCAGTTCTACTGGCAGCGAGAATCGGGTGATCTACATCGCGCACTGGCGGCTTACAACGGCTCACTGGGCAGTCGCAAGTACAGCGATAAAGTGTTTCGCGCGTGGCAAAGCCGCTGGCGCAACGCGCCGCTTGACTGGTAGTTTATGGTCAGTCGAATTGGGAGGCGGTGCCCTGATCGGCAAACCCGAGCACTTAAAACGAGAGACTGACTAACTATGGTCAACCTGCAAGCATTTACTCGCTGGAATTCTGATCTCGCAAAAACCGTTGCTGCTATTGGCGGCGACGCGTTTTTCAATCAGCTGTTCTCGGCTCTCGCAGACCAGGTCGCTCATATCTACCCCCAAATTTGGCTGTACCATCGCGACCTGCCACCAAGAATTCTCTATCACGAAATACCCGCTGATGCGGTGGAGCTGCAAATAGACCGGTATCTCGAGGGCCCGTATCGGGAAGATCCCTTTTATCAAATATCGATGAATAGCCCGCGTAGCAGTATTTACAAGTTGGGGCGCCTGACAGGCAATACTTTCGAAGACAGCGGCTACTTCCGTAACTACTACGGTGGCACCGGCACCTGTGATGAGATTACCTTTCTGACGCGCCTAGACGATGGCAGCGTTGTGAATTTTTGTATTATGCGCAAAGCTAGTGACACTCCTTTTAGCGATGAAGACTACGACCTGCTTTACAGCGTGTCTGAAATTGTGGCGTCGCTTATTCAGTCGCACTGTCATCGGGACGATTTCGCGTCGACAAATTTATTACAGCCCGGGCTCGACGCCCAAATTGACATTGCCTTTAAGTCCTTTGGCAGTGATTTTGTGAGTCCAAGAGAGCGTGAGGTACTAGAGCTGATGCTTAGGGGTTATGGCGCAGATACGTCTGCGGAGCGACTTTCGATATCCCTCGAGACCGTGCGGCGACATCGAAAGGCACTCTACAAAAAGTTGGATGTGTCCTGTCAGGCTGATTTATTTGCACTCTTTATCAACACAATGCCCTATATCGCTAGCGCTCAGGGAGGAGATCCGCTGTCCGTTTACATGCAATAACCCGTAAATCTTTGAACTAACTCACAAAAAAGCTCCCTTCACTGCCCTTTTTGGGGCATTGCCTGCCCCAGCGGCGCAGCTCAGACTCCCCTCTTTACAAATTTAGCGGTGATACCCGTGCAACGCGAAGTCGACTTATTCCTGAAGGCCTACCCCTCTGTAGAAATGATTGAGGCGCTGATTACTGACTGTAATGGTGTCGCTAGAGGCAAGTGGATCCCACGTGGAAAAATACAATCTGTGCTCGATGATGGCTTAAAGCTACCCAAGTCTGCTTTGGGTTTAGACATTTGGGGCAGAGATATTCCAGAATTAGCCCATGCCAATGGCGATATTGACGGTTACTGCATGGCCGTTGAGAACTCTTTAAAGCCCGTGCTGACGCCTCGCGGTACCGATCAGGGACAATTGATCATGACCATGATCGATGAAACTGGCGCCCCCTACATGGGTGATCCCCGACAAATTCTTGCCAAGGTTTTGGCGGGATTTACAGAGCGAAATCTGAAGCCTTGTATGGCTGCAGAGCTGGAATTTTACTTGGTGCCTGACCCCGGACGAGACAAGCCGCTTAGAAGCGCCCTCGATAGCCTGGACACGTTGGGCGGCAATCTCTACGCATTAAATGAGCTAGACAACCACAGTGAAATGCTCGATCTACTGAGAGAGACCTTTAAGGTACAGGACCTTCCCTACGAAGGCATTATCAAGGAATCTGCCCCAGCTCAATTCGAAATCAATATGGCCCACAGTGACGATGTGATGCTGATGGCGGATCAAATCATACGCATGCAGCGCTGTATTCGCAGAGTCGCTAGCCAGTGTAATTTGATCGCCAGCTTTATGCCCAAACCCCTTGATGATGAAGCGGGAAATGGCATGCACATTCACTGTAGTGTGCTAGAAGAGCGGGGCCTCAACATTTTTAACGACGGTAATGATGAAGGCAGCCCTCTGTTGAAGCAGGCGATCGCAGGATGCTTGGAGCTGATGCCCGACTCCATGCTGATTTTCGCCCCCAGCTTCAACGCTTATCGACGCTTTCAAGCTGGCAATCATGCCCCGACCGTCCCAACATGGGGCTATGACAATCGCACCACTGCACTTCGCGTTCCCTCTGGGCCACAAACAGCCCTGCGTATCGAGCACCGAGTCGCCGGAGCCGATGCCAACCCCTATTTGGTGATGGCGGTAATGCTGGCCGGAATTCTTCACGGTCTAGAAAATAAAATGGAGCCCCCAGCGGCGATTGAGGGTAACGCCTGGGATATGCAGCATGAAACGCCCGACCTCCCCTGTCTGATGAATGTGGCCGTAGAAAAATTTCTAAACTCACCCCTTATCGAAAAATACCTCAGCGCCGAGTTTCAATTGTTATATGGCAAGACCAAAGCGCAAGAGCTGAACGAATTTCAGCGCCGGGTCACTGATTTTGAGATTGAAACCTATCTCAGGGGTTAAAAATTGTGCTGATCCGCGAAGCCTTATTCCCGTATCATCTAGCATCTATTGACGCCGAGAGAAAAATCCCATGACGACTGCCTATGACTTTCAAGCAAGCGCTGCCAATGGCGATAAAGTCAACTTAGACGACTATCGAGGGCGAGTTTTGCTGATCGTCAATACCGCTTCCAAATGCGGCTTCACCCCTCAATACGAGGGGCTAGAAGCACTTCAAGCCCAATACCACGACAAGGGATTTGATGTGCTGGCATTCCCATGTAACCAGTTTGGCGGCCAAGAGCCCGGCAGCGAAGAGGAGATCGTAGAGTTTTGCACTACGCGATTCAGCTCTACATTTCCTATTTTTGCAAAAATTGAGGTCAATGGCGCGGACACACACCCGCTATACAGTTGGCTGAAGGGTCAGGCCAAAGGCATTATGGGTACCGAGCGCATCAAATGGAATTTCACTAAGTTTCTCATCAATGCCGAAGGAAATGTCGCTAAGCGTTATGGCTCCCAAACAAAGCCCGCAGCCATTGCAAAAGATATTGAAGAACTACTCTGAAGGCTCACAGCAGAGACCCCGCCACAGGCTTACCGTTGTGAGGATCGTTAATTCCACCCGGCCGATTTAGGCTTCTAGGAACACTGTGCGATTAAAAAAGCCTCGAATCTACCCCCTACCCGATGACGCCATCGGCGATGACATTCGCAGCCAGTTGGGCTCGCAGTTCGAAGGACAACACGTTCTCAACGTCTTCCGCACATTGGGAAAATCGTTGAAAGCCTATCGCAGATTCATGGGCTGGGGGGGCTATATTCTCTCATCGGACAACGACCTGAGCCCGCGAGACCGAGAGCTCGTCATTCTTCGCACGGGGTACAACTGGCAGTCGGGATATGAATGGGCTCAGCACGCTCGCATAGGAAGTGCCTGTGGGCTGAGTGATGAAGAGATACAGCGTATTAAGGCTGGTCCTCAAGCCACAGGATGGAGCCATCGCGATCGTGCTTTGCTCAATGCCACAGACAATCTCACTAACGACGCCTTCATCAGCGATACCAACTGGGCGGCCCTAAGCGACTTCTCTGAAAAACAGCGAATGGACCTGGTTATGACCGTGGGGCAATACACCCAAGTATCAATGATGCTAAATAGTTTTGGGGTGCAGCTAGACCCTGGTTACACGCTGGACCCTGACCTAGACGACCGTTGATACATCCCGTTAACGGTTTTGTCATAAAGGCTTGGCGTCACCCAACCGCCACACTCGGGAACACGCCATGCCAACTTAATGCTCTCGAGTCTCCCTGAACTGAATGTCAGGCCAACGCTCCTCCATGAGTGCCAGATTGACCCGCGTCGGCGCCAAATAAGTAAGATAACCGCCGCCATCCTCTGACAGATTATCTTCAGCCTTTTTGCGAAATTCCTCTAACTTACGTGGATCCTCAGCTTCTATCCATCGTGCGGTGTACACGTTAATCGGTTCATAAATCGCTTCGACTTTATATTCATCTTTTAACCGGTAAGCCACGACATCAAACTGCAATTGGCCCACAGCGCCTACGACCAAATCGGTCGACATCAGCGGTGAAAAAACCTGTGTCGAGCCCTCCTCCGACAGCTGTTGAAGGCCTTTTTGCAGCGCCTTCAACTTCATGGGGTCTTTGAGTCGTATACGCCGAAACAGCTCGGGAGCAAAGTGGGGAATCCCTGTGTAGCGAAGGTCTTCGCCGAGGGTAAAGGTATCCCCTATCTGAATAGTCCCGTGATTATGAAGACCAATAATATCCCCGGAGACCGCCTCCTCAACCAATACTCGCTCACCGGCCTTAAAGGTCACTGCATCTGCAATCTTAACGTCTTTGGCCGCGCGAACATGGCGCATCTTCATGCCTTTGGCGTAGCGCCCCGAGCAAATTCGGACAAAGGCAATACGATCGCGATGCTTAGGGTCCATATTGGCTTGTATTTTAAAGACAAACCCCGAAAAGGGTTCTTCCCTAGCATCAACAAGCCGGGTCCGGGTTTCTCGGGGTAAGGGCTTGGGCGCCCACTCGACAAATTTATCGAGCATTTCCCGAACACCAAAATTACCCAGGGCGGTGCCAAAAAATACTGGGCTCAACTTTCCTTGCAGGAAGGCCTCCTGATCAAAAGGATGACTCGCGCCTTTGACCAATTCAATTTCATCACAAATTGACTCATATTCGTCGTCGAGCAGCGCTTTAGCTTCGGGGGAATCCAACCCTTTAATTCGAGTGTCTGGGGGTAATAAAGCGTTGTGGCCCGCCTCAAAAACGTGAATCACGTCATCGTGCAAGTCATAAACACCCTTAAAGTGTTTGCCCATACCGATAGGCCAATTAACCGGCGCACCGGCAATACCCAGGACCGCCTCTATCTCGTCTAGCAACTCGATAGGGTCGCGAATATCCCTGTCCATCTTGTTGACAAAAGATACGATGGGCGTATCCCTCAACCGACAGACATTCATCAGTTTGATGGTTCTATCCTCAACGCCCTTAGCGCCATCAATTACCATCAGCGCCGAATCCACTGCAGTGAGGGTCCTGTAGGTATCCTCCGAGAAGTCCTCGTGCCCAGGGGTATCGAGCAAATTAACCGTGCGATCTTTGTAGGGAAATTGCATCACCGAAGAGGTCACGGAAATGCCGCGCTCCTGTTCAAGGCTCATCCAATCTGACGTCGCATGGGGCCCCCGCTTGCCCTTTACCGAGCCCGCAATTTGGATCGCGTTGCCCAGCAACAGCAGCTTTTCGGTAATCGTCGTTTTACCCGCGTCCGGGTGAGAAATAATGGCAAAGGTGCGCCGTGCTTCAATATCGCGTTTTAAATCTGCCACTGTATCGGACATGTTGGTTCCTCCTGAAGCGCGGGATTATGCCAGTGCCAATGCACCCCCGCCATGAAGTCAGTGATGAAACCACTAGAAAGGCTGTGAAATACCAATAATCCCGGCTCACCCCCTGACACACTCAGGTTGCAGGGCGCGAAAACTCAAACTCCAGGCTATCTAGCAAGGCTTGTCCAATGGCCTCCTTGTCGACAGCGTCAGCACCTAGTAAAGACGCCATCGAAATCACCTCGAGTCCAGCATGTCCGCAGGGGTTTATGCGGCGGAAAGGTTCGAGATCCATATCCACGTTTAGTGACACGCCATGGTAGCTACAACCCCGAGAGACCTTCAATCCAAGCGCCGCGATCTTCCTGCCCTCGACGTAGACGCCGGGAGCTTTTGGGTCAGCCGAGGCCTGAATGCCATAGTTGGCAAGCAGTGCGATAACGGCTCGCTCAATAGCCGTCACCAGCCCCCTCACCGTAAGGCTGCTACGTCGAATATCGAGCAATACGTAGACCACCCACTGCCCGGGCCCGTGGTAGGTCACCTGCCCTCCTCGATCAATTTTCACGACGGGGATATCACCGGGGGCCAGTAAATGTGCTGCCTTACCCGCCACCCCTTGGGTGAACACCGCAGGGTGTTCGAGCAGCCAGAGCTCATCAGGGGTATCTTCGGTTCGATTCTGGGTAAAGGCTTTCATCGCCGAAAACGTTTCGTCGTAATCAACCAGCCCTAAAAGCCGCCGCTCAATCACCGCTCAAATCACCATAGAAACTCGGCCCGTCGCCATCAGATCCTGATGGAGCGCCGCGAGTTGTTCAGGGCCTGTCGCCTCGATAATCAGCGTTAGAGACAAAAAGGTGCCGCCTTTGGAGGGACGACGCTGGGTCAGACTGCGGTCAAAGGCCGGCGCGTGCGTTTCAAAGACCTCGTTAATAACCGCCTCAAAATCATGGCCCGCTCGGCCCAACACCTTGATGGGGTAGCTACAGGGAAACTCTATTTTTGGGGCTTCTGGTTCCATGGGTCTTCCCTAGCAAAACATCAAGGGCTGAATATCTGGGAGAGCCACAGTAGAAAACCATCCCAAAGACGCTTAAAGAACCCTGCGGACTCGACGTTCTGAAGCGCCTGCAGGGGTCTCTCCAACAACAGCTCCCCATCGAGAAAAACTTGCAGCTGACCCACCGCATCTCCCTTGTTGATCGGAGCCTGCAGCGGATCATCGAAGGAGGCAATCACTTCAGGAGTTGCCTGAGTTCTGGGCACAACAACGGTCACAGACTCCAATAGGCCGCCATCAACAACCTCTGTCTTACCTTTCCAGACCCGAGTACTGCCAAGTGACGCTACGCCAGTTACAACTTCCAAATTTTTGTAAAAACGAAACCCGTAATTCAATAGGGAGCGCGTCTCTGCTTTGCGACTGCGCGTACTGTTACTGCCTAAAACCACTGAAATTAAGCGCATACCATCGCGCTCAGCTGAAGCCACAAGGCCATATCCAGCAACACTCGTGTAACCTGTTTTCAGACCATCGACCGAGGGATCTTCGCGCAGCAGATGGTTCCGATTGTGCTGCTTAATATCGTTGTAGGTATAAGACTGCTGGCGATACACCCGGTAGCGTTCTGGGTGATTACGAATCGTTGCGCTGGCAAGCACGCCAAGATCTCGAGCCGTTGTCAGATGATCTGAATTCGGTAAACCGTGAGTATTTTCAAAGTGGGTCGCGGCAAGCCCTAGCTCCTCGGCATAGCGATTCATGAGAGCAACAAACGCCTCTTCACTACCTGCAATGTGCTCGGCAATGGCAACCGTCGCATCATTGCCTGAGGATATGGCGATGCCCTGCTCAAGCTCCCCTACCGTCACTACCTTACCGGGCTCGATCCACATTAAGGATGAGCCGCGAAATTTAGGGTTTTGGGACCAAGCATTCCGGCTGACCGTGACTTCGTCGTCAAGGGACAACCGACCGGCATCGACCTCTTCCGCGAGAATGTAAGACGTCATTAGCTTGGTCAGACTCGCCGGGGGTAGTCGAGTGTCAATGTTGTGCTCTACCAGAATTTCCCCGGTAATAAAGTCTAGCAATAGATAGGCATCGGCATTGATACCCGGAGGCGCCGGCACCAGCGATACCGCCGTGGCAGAGGCGTTGAAAAACAAAGCGATGAGTGCAACAAAAACGGGGTTTTTCATGCGGTCGAAATGCACCGTAGCAACAATAAGGAACGCAATGGTATCAGTGACTCAGTACTAGGGGTAAAAATCAGCGAAAAAAGCGCCCCTTTAGGGCATGGGTTGCCCTTGGGGCAAACCCGCTGCTCGCAGCTGATTTTGAGCCTCACGCAAGTCTGTCTGATTCTCAAAGGGCCCCAAACGAACACGAAAAATCAGGCCACTTGCAATGGTCGCGGGCAGGACATCTGCAGGCACTTTGACGAATCGCTGCGACTCTTCAGCCAGTGCCTGAGCTGCGGCTTCACTCACATAGGCACCCAACTGCAGCGTCCGATACTCAGTAACCGGGTTGTTGCGAAGGTCCGACACTCCCATGACCTCAACGGTATCAATGCGAACTGTTGCAGTGCCTTGATCAGCAAAACCCAGACGCACTGCAGCTCCGTAGGAAAGGTCTATGATTCGATCCGGGTGAAAGGGACCCCGATCATTCACCCTGAGGATCATGCTGGCTTGATTCTCAAGGTTTGTGACACGAACATAGGTAGGGATGGGCAGGGAACGATGGGCTGCAGTTGGCTCATAGGCACTAAAACGCTCGCCATTTGCGGTGGCACGGCCATGAAATTTCAACCCATACCATGATGCAATACCCTCTGCGGAGTAATTGTCGGCACTTTCCAAAACAGTGTAGGTCTGACCGTTTACCGTGTACGGACTGCTGTTGCCCGCCCTGGTAATAGGTTCTGCAATCGGAATCGCATCTGGCACTGCACCCGGAGAGATCGGCGGTGGTGCCCTGTCCGCCACCTCAATCGTCTGTGTACAACCCTCTAGCAGCAGGAGACTTACTGCGATCAAAACTCTCAAACGGTTAGCCATCTGCAGCCAAGCTCTCGATCTCCTGGCTGAGTTGCCAGACACTCAGGGCATACATCGCACTATGGTTATAGCGAGTAATGACATAAAAGTTTTCAAGACAGAGCCAATATTCGAAACCCTCATCACCCTGCAGCCGCAGTGGGGTCGCCACCATAGAGACATCGGTGGCGGTGTGAGGCGCAAAGCCCTGTTCGGCGAGCTCGCCCACTGTCATCGTCGGCTTAAGGCCTCCTTCAAACAATTCAGAGCTAGCGCCGTCGTAATTGGCGGGAACGACGACAAGAGCCCCCGGTTGCCAGCCATGACGAACAAAGTAATTGGCGACGCTAGCTATGGCATCCTCGGCATTACCCCATATATCAGCAACGCCATCGCCATCATGATCTACAGCATAGGCTCGGTAGCTTGAAGGCATAAACTGGCCATACCCCATAGCTCCTGCATAAGAACCTTTCAACGCGAGAGGGTCTTTACCACTTTCGTAAGCCAAAATGAGAAAGTTTTCGAGCTCTCGAGTAAAGAATGGCGACCGTTTAGGGTAATCAAATGCGAGTGTTGCCAGCGCATCAATGACCCTGTAGCTGCCGGTAATGCGGCCATAAAAAGTTTCGACCCCTATGATGGCGGTAATCACAGATTCGGGTACACCCGTACTGGTGCTGACTTCTGTGAGTGTGTCGGCGTATTGTTTGGCAAACGCCACGCCTTCCTGAGCGCGTTTATCTGTCAAAAATATCTTGCGGTAGTCGTACCATGGCTTGGTCTTTTCTGCGGGCCTCGAAATAGCGTCCAAAATACTCTGCTGGCGCTCGGCTTGATTCAACAACGCAACCGCCCAGTCTCGATCGACACCCTGCTCAACAACATCGGCAAGAACTTGCTCGAGCTCAGCTCGTTCTGAATACTCTCCCGCAAAGCTCACGCTGGGCGAGACCAGTGCGAACACCATCAAAAAAAATACGTGAACCGGCGATGCCATTCTGCTTCCTCTTACCATGAATAAAATTTAAGTTTACTGCCTAATCACTCGCTTTTCGGCGCTGACAGCCATTAACACGCCAAAACCCAGCATCAACGTCACAATCGACGTTCCCCCCGCACTGACTAGGGGCAGCGGGACACCCACCACTGGGAGAATACCCGCCACCATACCCATATTGACGAAAACGTAGACAAAAAAGGTGAGCGTGATCGATGACGCAAGCAAACGCCCAAATCCGGTTTGAGCGCGTACGCTAATGGCAAACCCACGCCAGATGATCAACGCATAAATTATCAGCAGAAGCACAACCCCTCGGAGGCCCAATTCTTCAGCCAACACAGCAATAATAAAATCTGTTTGGCTTTCAGGTAAGAAATCGAGATGCGATTGCGTACCCGATAACCAGCCCTTACCCGACCAGCCCCCTGACCCAATGGCTGTCTTAGACTGAATAATATTCCACCCCGCCCCTAATTTATCGGACTCGGGATCCAGTAAAGTCAGGATTCTCTGCTTTTGATAATCCTTGAGAACAAACAACCAAGCAGGCCACGCACTCATTAAAAACAATGTGGCTGCGCCTGCGATGTACCACCAACTGACCCCCGCCATAAACACCACAAACAGACCGCTCGCTGCCACCAGTAATGAGGTTCCTAAATCGGGCTGAATGACAATAAGACCCGCGGGGAGCGCGATGATCATCAGCGCTCCCAATAAGGACCTAGGTCGCGGCGGTATGCCCTGGCGACTAAACCAAGAAGCGACCATCAGCGGCATCGCCAACTTCATAAGCTCTGATGGCTGAAAACGAATGACGCCTAAGCTGAGCCAGCGCTGCGCACCTTTTGCGCCGACACCAAAAAGCGGCACCGCCACCAAAAGCAACAATGCCGCAACATAAAACAAAGGGGCCCATCGATAGTACGTATCTAATCGGATTTGGCTGGCAACCAGCATAGCCACCGTCGCAATAGCGAAGTTCCGCGCCTGTCTTATTAGGGCGGCCTGACTACCATCCGAAGCACTAAACAGCACAAAAAAACCATAAGTAACCAGTGCGACTAACAAGGCCAGTAACCAGCCATCTAAATGCAATGCATTTAATACAGAATTTCGGTGCTTGAAATCACCGCGACTGTCTTCGGTAAGGTAGCGATCGTATTCAGCCATCCTGATCCCTCGTCAGCCAAGCATCCATAACGGCTCTAGCGACAGGGTAGGCCGCACTGCTACCGCCACCATTTTCAGCCAATACTGCTATTGCTATACGCGGGCTATCGACCGGTGCAAATGCCATAAACCAGCCGTGATTGCGGTGGCGGGCGTTAATATTCTCCTCGTCATAAACAGCATCTTGTGCAATACCAATGACCTGAGAGGTACCCGTCTTACCCGCAATGGTATAGGCAAGATCTTTACCAATCGCTGAAGCGGTGCCTGCGGGGTTGTGCACGACATCCATCATTGCTGCAATGACTGCTGACCAATGTGCTGGACTAGCAACAACCTGCTCGCGGCGAGGTGACACCCGCGCCTCGCCATCAACACGGCTTACCAACGTCGGTGAGTAGGCGAAGCCTCGATTGGCCACGACCATCGCCGCCTGCGCCAACTGTAACGGCGTCGCCAGCATATAACCTTGGCCAATACCGACACTGAGGGTTTCTCCGGGATACCAAGGCTGATCAAGCTTCTCTCGCTTCCATGCCCGCGACGGTAGGATACCCCGCTGCTCGCTTGTGATATCGATGCCGGTCACTTGACCAAACCCGTAAGGGGCCAACCCCTCAGACAACCGATCGATGCCTAAATTTCGGGCAAGGTCGTAGTAATAAACGTCGCAGGACTCGGCAATCGCCATGCGCATATCAACCTCTGGCGCATGTCCGGTACCACGTATACGAAGAATCCAGTCACGGTAACGACGAGAGTCGCCCGGGATTTGATACCACCCGGGGTCCTTAACCGTGGTCTCCGGTGTGATAAGCCCAAGCTCAAGGCCGGCCAGCGCCAGCATAGGCTTCACCGTTGAACCCGGGGGATACTGACCCTGAATGGCCCTGTTTAACAAGGGCGTGTCAGGAGAGTCACGAAGTTCGCTGTAAGCTTTTGCGCTGATGCCGTTGACGAATAAGTTGCCGTCAAAACCGGGCTTTGATACCAGCGCTAAAACACCTCCGTTACGCGGATCTAACGCAACAACCGCTCCGCGCTGCTCCCCCAGCGCCGCCGCCGCAACCCGCTGAAGCTCCAAATCGAGATGCAATTTTAGATCTTTACCGGGAAAAGGTGCCTCTTGATCCAGTACCCGCAGAACTCGGCCGTGGGCATTGGCTTCGATATTTTGATTGCCAACCCGCCCCAACAAAACATCCTCATAATATTTTTCCAACCCCACCTTGCCGATGTGAAATGTCCCTCGATAGCGGTCCTCGGCAATTCGTAGGGTTTCCTGTTGGTTAATACGCCCTACGTAACCTAAAACGTGACTGAGCAAATCACCATGAGGATAGGCTCGCGTTAATTGCGCCTCGATAGTGGCTCCGGGCAGCGTATGACGATGAACACCGATAACAGCGGTCTCCTCATCGGACAGACGCAACTTCAGGGGCACCGCGTCGTAAGGTCGACTGCGCCGGCGCCGCTCCTGAAAGCGCGCACGCTCCTCTGCATCTAGGCCTATTAGCGATTCAATGCGATCCAATAAGATCGATAAATCATCGGCCCGCTCCACGACAACCGCCAAAAGCTGGCTGGGTTCATTACTGGCAAGTAGCTGGCCATTGCGATCGAAAATAAGCCCTCTTGTGGGAGGAAGGGCCTCAAGACGGACGCGATTGCGCTCTGACTGCGTCAGGAATTGCTGATAGTTATCAATTTGAAGCCCGTAATAACGGTAGAACAGTACCGACAGCGCCAGCAGCACAATCACTGAAGCTGTTAACACACGGCCTCGATGTATCTCGGCCTCGCGACCTGTGTCTCGGATGGCTTCCCTGGGCGCCATTAAAAATCAGGCTCGGTGGTAGGGATGACGAGCATTGATAGACCAGGCTCGGTACAGCTGTTCAGCCAACACAACGCGAACTAGAGGGTGGGGCAGCGTGATCCTCCCGAGTGACCATCTTGCATCTGCACGGTTTAATAAATCAGCATCAATACCGTCCGGGCCACCAATCAAAATAGCCATGGATGCCCCTTTATGCTGGCTGATGGAAAAACTTTCCGCCATATCCTCAGTCCGAACCAGGCTGCCCCGCACATCCAAAGCCACCACCGTATCGTCATCTTTTATTTGCTTCGACAGAGCAGTGGCTTCCTGAGCCCTGAATTTGTCGCTGTTGTTACCCTGACGCTTGGCAGGAGCTATTTCAACCCACTCCACGCGGAAATCCCTGGGCAGACGCTTGCAGTACTCGGAGACGCCAGCTACGACCCACGGCGGCATTCGCGTCCCTACCGCCAGCACTCTTATGCGCATTACTCAGCGCTAGGGGGCGCGGTCCATAACCGCTCAAGATCGTAGAAACTGCGCGTCGCCGGTTGCATCACATGCACCACAACATCGCCAAAATCGACCAGCACCCACTCACCCACCGTTTCACCTTCAATACCGATAGGTCGCATAGCTTCAGTTTTGGCCCGCATAATGACGTTATCAGCCA
>ERZ1048068.1382-NODE-1382-length-18816-cov-6.272640_pt1 | contig 18816 bp, 19 predicted proteins | sample MGYA00383098_ERZ1048068 | MGnify/ENA primary metagenome ERZ1048068 (study PRJEB29581, sample SAMEA5548368) | metagenome | biome: marine; feature: coastal; material: water | depth 1 m | study: Short-term variability in the microbial, nano- and picoplankton... | reverse complement strand
TTCGCTCACGGGAAAAGGCAGAGGCCGACCTCGCCAACACCGGTAAGAATGGAAATCCGGCGAAAGACCTCAACCGTTTCTTCGGTCCCCAAGTTGAGATTGAAGCGTCTCCCGGACAAGCAGGATACATTTACGGCGAAGCAACTGGTCGCGGGTGGCTTTCTCCTGAACCACAGGACAAAGAGCACTCCCATGATTTCATGAAAAATGGTGAGTGGAACAAGTTCCGCATCATTGCTAATGGCGTTCGGATTCAGGCCTTTATTAATGGCAACGCCGTGGCTGACCTCTCTGACGAAGGGATCTACGAGACGCATCCCAAGGGCCACATTGGCTTGCAGGTGCACGGTATCAAAAAAGGGACCGGTCCGTTTGACGTTTCCTGGAAGAACATTCGCATCAAGGAACTGAAGTAGAATCTTTCTCCCTTCCGAGTCGAACCGCGTTGGTGCGAGTGATCGTGCTAACGCGTTTTTTGTGCCCTCTTCTATTCGCCCCAGGCTCTCACCAATTCGGGTGCGATACTCCCAACAATGTTGTTGTGCCCGGCTCCGCGAACGGATTGGAATTGAATTTTTGTGTTCGATTTGTCTCTGGCAGCCAGCTCTCGTCCCATCGAGTCGGGAATGAGATTGTCGGAGTCTCCGTGAAAGATCGTCAAATCGAACTGGCGGCCGGAGCCGAGCAGTTTGTCGACGGATTTTTCGTTGTCGTATCGATGGCGAAGGAGAGGAACGACAACCGGCCCCATCTGCTTACGAGCCATCGCCGCCATCGTTGTGAAGGGGGCAATGGCAATAACTCGATTTAGCCCGTAACGTTGTGCGAAGTCGAGGGCGACGGCACAACCGAGAGAGTGCCCGGTCGCGCTGGAGCGCTGGAGAAGGTCGTTCTCGGACAGGTCGAAACTTTCTGCGACTGCGGGGATGGCGGCATCGATAGATCTCGCGATCCGGTCCGGACTGGCACTACCCTTGTTGAATCCGTATCCGGGATAATCGAAGAGAACGAATGCGACTTCGGGATTTTTGACGGCTTCGGTCAGCCCGAGCCAGTCAAGACCGACAGATCCGTTTCCGCTGAAGATCCACCAGATTCGTTTCGGTGACACGTTGCCTTCCCGATTGGGCAGAAGAAGATACTGTTTCTTTCCGCCCGACAAGAAAGACAGGGCCTTTACTCGAGCAAGACCTTCTGTTGAAGAGTGATACTTTCGCGGAAAGTAAATGAAGCGACCCTGACAAAGATATATCACAACGACGAAAAAGAGAGCCAGTCCGAGAACGGTCAGCAGCAGCCCCTTCATCCGGATTTACTTCTTCCTTTTGAAAATCGCAACATGGCGATCCACGGATTTCCCTTCCGTTATCAGTTCCCGGGTCTCGGAGTTGAATTCGGAACTAATGAGTTCGCCGCCGAGTCGCTTGATCGCTTCCAGCGCGAGCTCGTGCTCCTTATCGAAATAACTCGTGATGATGAGACGACCTTCGTCATCCAGTTTTCCCAGGGCCTGATCGTAAATTTCTTCCCAGGTCTTTGCGCCATTCCAGTAGTTCTGGTGGCGCATGAATACGAAGTCGAAGTTTTCTCCCAGTTCCGCGTGTTGATCCAGCTTGCTTGCGTCTCCAGTGAGGAATTCGCACTCGCGAGTGCCGGGGCGGTTTTCCAAATCCCGCTTTCCGCCGAAGCGTCGCTGGGCGTCTTCGATTTCCCGCGCCCGGACATCCATTCCCGTGAGACGAACTTCTCCGTCTTTGTTGCCACGGAGGTCAGCGATGAAGTCGGTTAGCACCTCAGCTTCCCGACATTCCCCGCAGGCGATGTCGAGAATGCGAGTCTCGTCGCGGCTCTCGAGTCGCCGACGAACCTGAGCCTCATCGTCTCCGAGCACCTTTCGGAGCATCTTCTTGAGACGGATGAGGTCCTCTTCGTCTTCGGATCGGAATTTTGCCGACATGAAAGGCTTGCCCTTGGATTATTCAGCCTTTTTCTCTTCGTGGTGCTTCTGATAGTGTTCTTTCAGCACATCGCGACCGAAGTCACCATCGAAGTCACGCCAGACCGCATGAACATGGCTGGCGTCGTTCTGTGTGTTGGCATATTCGAGAAGGAAGGTGGGACCCTGGACGCGGTAGTAGTGGGGATCTCCTTTTTCCGTTCCACCGGCCCAGGCGAAAATGATCTTGTCGAGCCCGGCTTCTTCAATCTTGGCGAGCTCGTCTCTCGCGACCTTGTCGCGGGTGCGCTTTACGTAGACGCGAATGAGTTGCTGCAAATTTTGCTGCTGCTCCTCATTGAGAGCGGACTGGGCAATGCCAGCGTCGCCAAGAGACTCCACGGTCGACTCGGCTGCGGTGAGAATATCGCGCGGGGCTTTTTCCTCAACGATCGCTTTGGCGCGCTGTTCGTCGTTCAGTGATTGGACGAGGCGGCGGGCGACATTTTCTTCCCGAGCGAGAACCTGGAGGCCTTTGCGCTGGCCCTTGGGAATTTTGCCGGGGTTCGATGCGAAGAAACTGGGCGTAACCGAAGTGACTTTTCCATCGGCGATTGTGAAATTGAGCGAAAGGTGGTGGCCCTCCATTTTCCATCCCCAGGCCTTTGCGCCGGGTTCACCAAAAACGGTGAAGTAGTACATCTCCGTATCGCGCTTTGCATCCTGCTCCATCTCCCAGAGGACATGCTCGAGGCTCATGATCTGCGTGCTAGTAAGATACCCTCGGTGGCTCAGACCCGTGCTGAGCAATGCATAGGCGAGGTGGCGCTGCTGGGGCTCCATATCCTTGAGGGTGAGACCAATCCGCATTTCCTCACCTTCGAAAGGCTTCGGAATGAAATGCCAGTTTTCCCGTTCTTCAGCGGTGAGTTTGTAGGTGGCCTGAGCTTTTTGTTCCGCAGAGAGTGCCTGCAGCCAGACTTTTGCGGCATCGGCCATTTCTTTGGCCGCCTCGTGAGCGGAGAGTGTGGAGCTGCCAAAAAGAGCAACAAGGGTCAAAAAGGAAAACAATGGTTTCATGGTCGCGTAGTTAGCCAAGGATTTCGGGAAAGGGCAAGGGGGCAATTCGCGCCTCAGTGATTTCTATTTGTACCAAAAAAGCCTCTCACCTCTGTAACGGAGCCTTTCCCGGCATCGTCTTTCCCTGTGAATAACCTTGGGAGAAATCCCAAACTTTCGCTATCTTCTCATAGATTGGGAATCGCCCGATGGAGAACTGGTAGACCATGTTCTTTTTTGAAACAGCCTGGACCAAGTATCACGTGGAAACCGAAAATACGGAGACCAGACCTGATGAGTCCGAATTGGCAGGCCTCGCACAGCGTGGAGACGAAGACGCGTTTGTCGAGCTAGCGAAACGCTATCGTCCCAAGGTCTGGTCGACGGCATCCCGGTTTGCTCGTTCGCGGGCGGAGTTGGAGGATCTGACGCAGGATCTCTTTCTGAAGATCTGGAAAGGAATACCAGGCTATCGAGCGGACTCTCCGTTCGAGAATTGGCTGATGACGGTGACGGTTCGGGGCTGCTATGATTTTCTTCGCAAGCATCGCCGACGCCGCGAGACAGAAACCCTGGTAGATCCGCAGGAAAGTCGGGAAGCTCACGATGAAACGACTGAGCGTGACCAAAACCGTCGCGATGCCTGGGAAGCCGTTCAGGTTTTGCTATCCCACCTGAATGCAAAAGACAGGACGATCATCACATTACTCGATCTGGAGGAACGAGGAGTTAGAGAAACCGCGCGACTCACCGGTTGGAGCGAATCCAATGTAAAAGTTCGGGCTCATCGAGCGCGGAAAAAGATGAAGACAATTTTTGAAGAACTGGGAATGGAATCATGAAAGAAGAAAATTCTATGGAACACCTGTTTGAAAAGGCAAAAGAGATCCTGCCCTTTGGCGAAGCCGGAGAATTCGGATTTGAGACGCGGCTGCGAGCCGCGATGGCAGATGCCTCGCTGGGCTTTTCCGAGACGATCGCACGGTTTTCGTGGCGGTTTTCTTTTGCCGTATTGCCGGTCGCGATTGGCATCGCTGTCTTTCTCGCCTTTCAGCAACAGGGAGTTTTGCCGGAGGGGCTCGGTGGGCTCATGGTTCAGTGGTCTCAGTATTTTCCTGTCGAAATCTAGGTATGGCTGAAAAAACCAAACTGAAAGCAGGATGCGGCGTAGCCTTGGTATTCGCAGGAGGTTTTCTCTGCGGAGTCATCGCGCTGTTTATCCTGATGGTGAAAGTAATTCCCCTCAGCGAAGGATGGCGCGACGAGGAATCAAAGGAGTTTGTGGTAAACCACCTCGCAAATCAGCTGAATTTAACGGAAGAACAGCTCGTCAAAGCGACTCCGATTATTCACGAAGCTTTGGATAAAAGATATCGGCATCGTAAGACCTACGTAGAGGCCGATATCGAATTGACGCGGGCGGCATTTGAAAGCCTCCGGCCTATTCTGAATGAAGATCAGATCGAAAACGCTGAACGGAAACTCAAGAATTGGATAGCGGGTAAAGAGCGCTTTTTGATCGGCGTTGAGAGTGAGGAAAAGATGGAGAAGGGCGCTGTGCTGAAGGACTGATATCGATCAGCCGTCCCTGCTATCGCACGTAAGCGGGAGCTTGCCCCTCCCCGCTTCGCGCTGGCGATGCGGGAGAGGCATTTGAAATTAAATCATTGAAGCAATCACGAGCGCAACGACGCTCATCAGCTTCAGAAGAATGTTCAGCGATGGTCCCGAAGTATCCTTGAACGGATCTCCGACGGTATCACCGACAACGGCTGCCTTGTGAGCCTCGGTACCTTTTCCAAGCTGCTCACCATTCACTTCGAAACCTTCTTCGATCATCTTCTTCGCGTTGTCCCAGGCGCCACCAGCGTTGGATTGGAAGAGGGCGAGAAGAACTCCGGTAACGGTGACTCCGGCGAGCAGTCCACCAAGCATTTCGGCTCCACCAATGAATCCAACCAGCACAGGCGCAGCAACAGCAAGCAGTCCTGGTTTGATCATTTCGCGAATCGCGGCCTTGGTCGAAATCTCAACACACTTGCCATATTCGGCTTCGGAAATGGCCTGGTCGAAAATGCCACGATCCTCTTCGGACCATTCATCCATGGACTTATCTTCGTTGCGATTCATCGCGTCGAGACCGGCTTTGAGTCCTGGGATCTCACGGAACTGACGGCGCACCTCTTCAATCATGGACATGGCAGCGCGACCGACGGCTTCCATGGAGAAAGCCGAGAAAAGGAAAGGCAGCATGCCTCCGACAAAAAGGGCAGCGACCACTTTCGGGTCGGTTACCTCAATGCTTAACTTGGCATCGTGAGTTGCCTCCCAGGTTGTTTTGAAGGCAGCAAAAAGTGCGAGAGCAGTAAGCGCAGCTGATCCGATCGCGAATCCTTTTCCGATCGCGGCTGTCGTATTTCCAACTGCATCGAGCTTGTCTGTGCGCTGGCGAACTTCCGGCTCGAGTTCGCTCATCTCTGCGATACCACCGGCATTGTCCGAGATGGGACCGTAGGCGTCGACAGCGAGCTGGATGCCGGTATTGCTTAGCATGCCGACCGCTGCGATTGCGATACCGTAAAGACCAGCAAGGTGATACGAAGCTAGGATCGTCGAAGCGAGAACAATGATGGGCAGGGCGGTGGAAATCATTCCCACACCGAGTCCGGCGATGATATTCGTAGCCGATCCGGTTAAGGACTGGCGGACAATGCCGATGACAGGCTTCGTTCCGGTTCCGGTGTAGTGTTCGGTGATGTAACCAATCGCGATCCCGGAGACGAGACCGAGAGCGATCGCTCCGAAAACACCCATGGAAGTGAATTCCTTTCCATCGACGGTCCATTTATCAGGAAGAACCTGTCCGATGATGATGAATGCACCGATGAGGAGAATGACCCCGGCGGTAATTTCTCCAATATTCAGGGCGCGGTGTGGACTGCCGCCTTCTTTGACACGGACGAGGAAAGTTCCAATGATGGAGGACACGATTCCGAGAGCCGCAAGCAGGAGGGGAAGAACTACGCCGCCAAGAGGCAGTTCGGAGTATTCCGGAAGAACCATGAAGACACTTCCCAGGACCATTGTTCCGATGATCGATCCGACATAGGACTCGAAAAGGTCAGCTCCCATACCGGCCACGTCGCCCACATTGTCACCCACGTTATCCGCGATCGTTGCGGGGTTGAGCGGGTGATCCTCTGGGATTCCGGCTTCCACTTTTCCGACGAGGTCGGCGCCGACGTCAGCCGCTTTGGTGTAGATACCGCCACCGACACGAGCAAAGAGAGCGATGGACGAAGCACCGAAAGAGAAACCGGTGATGATTGTCATCAGCTTCCCAATGGAACCAGCATCGGTTCCGATTATGCTTCCGAAAATGAGAATCAGTGATCCGAGACCGAGCAATCCTAGACCGACAACGCCGAGTCCCATGACCGATCCGCCGGCAAAGGCGATCTTCAGACCCTCGCCAAGACTGACTCGAGCACCGTTAGTGGTGCGGACGTTCGCTTTTGTCGCAACCCGCATTCCAATGAATCCAGCCAGAGCCGAGCAGACCGCTCCGACGATGAAGGAGACAGCAACCAGCGGAGAATTGTTCTCCGGATCACGAAATCCCATGAAAGCGAGAAGGACGGCGATGCAGACGACGAAGATCGCAAGGACCTTGTATTCGGCCCGGAGGAAGGCCATGGCACCGACAGCGATATTGTCGGCGATCTTCTTCATCGTGTCAGTTCCCGGATCCTGTTTGCTGACCCAGGAAGAGCGCCAGAAGGTGAAGCCAAGAGCAATGATTCCGAAGATTGGTATGATTACCAAGAGAGTGTTCATGAGTGCGGTTGTAACGGTGGGGGTTTGTATAGTGTGAATTGGAATATAAAATTGTATACAACGCAAGACCCGTAATTAGCAAAATGCGTATCAAAAGTAGTGGGCCTGATTGATATCAGGGCAGTTATCTCACCCGCCGCTCGTTCTGAAAACGGTTCTGCCGAATTCCTTTTGGAGCCTCCTTCGCGTCGGCAATACGTTGGTGAAGCTTCTCAGAAAGTTCAGAGATCACACCGACGAAATCTTTGCCACCGGAGTGCGCGAGATTTTTCAGTTCCTCCGGATCATCCTGACAACCATACAACTCGACACCTTCTGCGCCTTTTTCGCCCCATTCCGTGTAGCGAAAGCGCTCTGTGCGAATGGAGTAGCCCTGCATGTATTGGCTCAGGGCTGACTCCCGTGGCTTCACAGAGGAATTATCCATTGATGCCGCGAGGCTCACCCCGGAGAGGAAATCGGGAGCCTCCAGTCCGCTCAATTCTGCCAGCGTCGGATAGATGTCGACCATCTCGACCGGCGAAGTTACAACGCCGCCTTTGTCTCTCTGGTCGGGAGAAGAAATGATCAGCGGAACGCGGGTCGCATTTTCAAAAAGCGTCGTTTTCTGCCAGTGACCGTGCTCGCCCATGTGGTAGCCGTGGTCCGAAGTGAAAACGACTACCGTGTCCTTCGCCAGTCCCGTAGTTTCCAGTGTCTCTAACACTTTACCAACCTGAGCATCGGCAAAACTGATCGTAGCGTAGTAAGCCTGGATCGCCTGCTTTGCGAGGTCATCAGCGAGATTGATCTGTTCCTTTTTTCGACGAACTGATTTGAGAGCCGGCTCAGGAATCGTCTTGTCGTATCCTTCCGGAACTTCGGGCACGACGATCTGATCAAGGGGGTACATGTCGAAATACTTCTTCGGGGCGACATATGGAGTGTGGGGACGGAACAATCCGACGGCGAGGAAGAAGGGGCGGTCTTCACGGTGGTAGCGTTGCAGTTCTGCCACTGCCGCGTCGGCGATCATGCCGTCGGTTTGCTCTTCGTCAGTTCCTTCTGCTGCAAGCCAACTCAGCGTCGCGCCGAAGGTGCCGGGCTTGAGAGTGAAAATTTTGGACTCCTCTTCGACATCACGGCCTCGCGGATTGATCGTGTAGTTCCACGAGTAGGGATCGTCGTGGCCACTCGTGCCGATGTGCTTCGGGACGTTGTAGTGATAGAGTTTTCCGATCCGTGTCGCAAAGAAACCGTTGTTCCGATACATCTGAGAAACTGTCGTCACATTGGGAATGTGCTCGCGAATGTAAATCGCATTTTTGTGGATCAGGGTTTGGTCAGGATACAAGCCGGTGAGAAATGAAGCCCGGCTTGGACCGCAGAGAGCATACTGACAATAGGCTCGATCGAAGCGAGTTCCCTGTTCAGCGAGCCGATCAATATTCGGAGTCTTTACCAGCGGGTGGCCGTAACTCCCGAGGTCGCAGTTGAGATCGTCACAGATCAGGAAAACAACGTTCTTTTTCTCCGCGGCCATTGCCGGGAGAAGAAATCCAATGAGAAAGAGAGATGTAAGAAAGCGATTCATCGCTGCGAGAATAGAAGCCCGATTGCCGACAAGCAAGACCCACGATTAGACAGGGTATGGTCGGTGATCAAACAGAGCCAGGTCATCCACCCAACCCTGTTTGGTATCGCAGGGGACACAATCTGATTGCGCATCCCCATATTTTTGTCGTTAGATGGCGGCATGCTGAATTGGATCTGGATGGGAATGATCGTCGTCGGAGTGATCGTGGCGGCGTTGCTGGATCAATTGACCGGCTCGAACGGAATTGTGGAGGGCATGTTCTCCATGGTGAAGGTGGGGGTGGTAAACATCGTCATTCCTCTCAGTGCCATCATGATGCTCTGGTTGGGGATCATGCGCCTCGCAGAAGTATCGGGTGCGATCCAGGCCGTTTCCCGGTTTGTCAGGCCAATTATGACGCGGCTTTTTCCGGATGTTCCGAACGATCACCCTGCCATGAGCGCGATGGTGATGAACATGGCGGCGAACATGCTGGGCTTGGGTAATGCAGCGACGCCTCTGGGATTGAAAGCGATGCAACACCTCGACGAGCTGAATCCGGAAAAAGGCACGGCTACCAACGCGATGTGCACCTTTCTTGCGATCAATACCAGTTCCGTAACATTGATTCCGGCTACGGCGATTGGATTGCTTGCTGCGCAGGGCATTGCTGAGCCCTACGCGATTGTAGGAACGACAATTGGAGCGACACTTTTCTCCACTATCGTAGCGATCCTTGCGGTGAAGACTTTTGAAAAGATGCCCATCTTCAATCGAGTATCGGCTATTTCGGGCGGAGAGGCAGATGCAGGAGGTGAGAAAGAATCGAGTGCGAAAGATCGAACCATATCCGGGCGCGGCAGAGTAATTCTCGGGCTGATCCTCGCGATCTTTCTCGGGATCGTATTGTTGGAGATGTTTCCCGAGAAACGCGTCGCCTTACAGGAGACCCTGGGACTTCGGGAAATTGCGATTCAACTCGATGCCGAAGGAGCGACTTTGGAAGAAGAAGACCTTGATAAAACGCGATCAGGTTTTCAGCGGTTTCTTTCGGCGATTTCCGTTGCTGCGATTCCTTTCGTACTTGTCTTTTTTGTGGTGTTTGCCGCTTTGAAGCGAATCCCCGTTTACGAAGAATTTGTCGAGGGGGCGAAGGAAGGGTGGAACGTCGCGGTGAGGATCATGCCGTTCATTGTGGCTATGTTAGCTGCGCTCGCGATGCTGCGAAATTCGGGTGCATTGTTCCTCTTTCAGAATTTGCTTCGGCCTGTGCTGGAGTTCGTGAAGTTTCCACCCGAGCTTGTGCCGATGGCATTGATGCGACCCCTCAGCGGTAGCGGAAGCCAGGGAGTGCTCGTCGAAATTTTGACCAATGAAGGGCTTTCCGAGACGATCAAGTATACGGCGGCAACCATGTTCGGTTCTACCGAAACGACGTTCTACGTCCTCGCCGTTTACTTCGGCTCGGTTGCTGTGCGCCGCACTCGCCACGCGCTTGCAGCGGGGCTTTGTGCGGACCTTGCCGGGGTGATCGCGGCGGTCGTGATTTGCCGCGCGATGTTCGGGTAGACTGCCTGCCAAAAGGAATTCACCCTTCGGTTCGCGTCAGCAAGAATGGGCCGACGAACTGGTGGGCACGAAAGAGATCCATCATCGCTGCTACTTTACTGCCTCGATTAAAGAAGCGTTACCCCGGAGGATTTTGCTACTTGTCCAACACCAGGATTTCCACTTTCCGGAATTCAACGGGGTGGCTCTCTGACTGCAGAGAAATCGTCCCGGAGCTCAGCTCGATTTTTCCGCCGGCTTTCTCGATCATTTTCTCGGATTCCGGATGAGTACCATCGAGGACTGGCTTCTGATACTTGAGAACGGTTTCGCCTTCGATGATGTGGTGGATCACTTCATGCCCCCGCACTTCGACCTCCGCAGTGACCCACTGATCGCCATGATAGGTTTTCGAATTCGACTTCGTGCAGTGGGGTTTGAATAACTTGCCATCCATAAAAACATGCGTCCCCGGTGTGCAGAGGTTTCCCGTTGTTCGATCTGCTTTGCCGTCCCCTCCGAGAAGCTGGACTTCGATTGAGACCGGAAAGTCCTGGTCTTCAACCATCGTCGCTGGATCCTGACCGTGCACCATGATCCCGCTGTTCCGATATGCCCAGCCCGGTCCTCCCTTTACCTGATCACCGGTGAAGCGATACTCGAGACGGAGGCGGTAGTTGGAGTAGGGAGTCTTGTAAAAGAGATGGCCAAAGGTTTCGTTGAACTCCTCATAGTTCTCGTAGCCTGCCTTGAGAACTCCATCCTCGACTCGGAATGTTTTTCGCGAATCTTCCCCGTACTTTTCATAACGGATCTTCGGCGTCCAGCCGTCCAGGTTTTTGCCATTAAACAAGGATATCCATTTTTCATCGGATGCCTTGTCATCAGTGAGGGCAACGGTCGTAATAAACGCGATAGCGAGTAAAGCGATGAGTTGGGGGGTAAAGGAGAAAACTTTCATGAGGATATTTCTAACTCATACCGGGGAAGGCAGGCATCTACCAGCCCGAATTAAGTCCAGGCTCTTTGCCTGCTGATTGCACTAATCAGGTTTTCGGGAATTCCTAACTCCCCCATTTCTTCGAGAGCTGTCTTGTCCAGCCACTCAGTCGTCCCTGCCGGATTGATTTATGGGGAAAAAGGCATCCCAGCGGAATGGCTCGAGGTGCTGGTGAAGCGGGAGGAACTCGACGATCTCAGCAAACGCTTCGCTGCATTCTGCAGGCAGAAATCCCGCACTTTGTCAGCCCCGCTCTCTACCACATGATTTTCATGAACTGGAATTCGGAGTGGGCCAGGCCGGGCATGACAAGAGGACAGCGCGTGCCAGATCGCAGGGCCGATCACGTGGATACTCTCTCGACATTTCCGTCTGCGAAGTATGACACGGAAACAGGCCGGTATGACAGCGACTCGCCTTTCCCTGATTCCCTTCTCATTGTTTGGTGGAGGCATGGAAGAGAAGATTGATATCGAGGCGATTTCGCGACGGCATATCTACAGCATCGACAAACTCTACCGGATGCATGGAGGACTTTCCTCGGACTTGGTCTCCTATGATTCTGGTGTCATCGAACTGGAGATCCGCAAAGGGAAGCGGTGGCCGAAGCCCCCTGAGGTCACGGCCCGACAACTCGCCGAATGCTGGAAGTCCCGCAATCGGGAACTCTCCGATGCGGTGGCCTTTGTCGTCCACATTTACGAACACAAGGCGCCCACGGGATTCTCCGTGCCCGCTGACCTGCTCAAGAACAAAGACGCCATTTCGGCTCTTGCCGAAAGCATTCGCCAAACGATCAAGGCTCCAAAGGCAGATATCCTCATCGCCACGGTGCGGGGTCGTTTCGATCACCCCCGCCCCACGAGTTCGTAAACTCGCCACCCGGCAAGCGCATGCTCCGATCCATCCGTCACATTCCCCACAGCAGCACGGAAATTCCGGCGCAGTATCGGGAGCCGTTTCTGCTTTCCGACGCCGGACTGGAGCGGGAGCTCCTGCGGATGACGGATTCTTACACCGATGAACTCTTCGGCGGAGACGCCGAAGGCGCCCACGTGTTCCCGGTATCCAGGCTGCTCGTGGACGTGGAGCGCTTTGAGAATGACGAGGAGGAAGTCATGGCCGCCCGGGGAATGGGGGCACTCTACACAAGAACGCATGAGCTCCAGCCCCTCCGACGTGACTTGATTCCCGGAGCGCGGGAAGAGCTACTCTCCCGCTACTATCGACCGCATCACGCGAAGCTGGAGGCGATGGTGGAGGATTCCCTGGAGAGATTCGGTCAGGCACTGATCATCGATTGCCACAGTTTTCCATCACGACGTTTGCCCTACGAGATTGCAGCAGAGGGAGACACACGACCGGAAATCTGCATCGGGACCGATTCGTTCCACACGCCTGAGTGGCTCCGCGACGCAGCAGTGGAATGCTTCGCGAAGGCAGGGTTCACCGTGGGGATCGATACCCCCTTTTCCGGCGCACTGACCCCGGCCAAGCACTACCGTCAGGAGAAGAGAATCTGCTCGCTCATGATCGAGGTGCGGCGGGACCTGTATATGGATGAGGAGACCGGGGAAAAGTCAGCACGCTTCTCAGGCGTAAGAAAGATTCTCGAGACAGTGATTCAAAGGCTGGAGGACGAGAACAAGGGGGAAATCCCCGCCTAGTTTGCCCTCATCCGCCTCGGAGCCCCGTTCATTCCAATCCCCGACCACTCCGTCACCCAAAGCCTCCGAACTGGATTCGGATCCGAGCGGATTGGATCGATCCTTTCTTAAAAGGAACTCAACCGTGGAAAGGAGTAGCGCGTGATGTCATCAAGTTGGAGGAGAGGGAGTCACGCTGGTAGCCAATGACTTCCTCAAACTGGCGAAGCATGCCGTTAAAAAGTGAGTCCAAGACGAGTCCTGCGGGGACTTGGGGACACAAAAAAAGAGCTGCGCGATTTGCGCAACTCTTTAATTGCAAAAGAAGTGGGCAGGAGAGGATTCGAACCTCTGAAGGCATAGCCAGCAGATTTACAGTCTGCCCCGTTTGACCGCTTCGGTACCTACCCGAAATGCATGGGAATTTTCCCGTTTGCAGGGCGCTAAAATGACGGGAAAGCCACCTTTTGCAAGAGATTTCTTCTCTCTGAACCAAGCAGGGAAAACACTTCTGCTCACTCAATTCCGCGATGCGGAAGGAAATTACGTCAGGTCCTCTGCCACGACGGAGTTCTGCTCACGTGTGGAGAGTGCTTTGGCCTGCGCGACAACGGTGTCGGCGTCGATCTCAAAACGATAGGCATGACAGTTAGGACAGATGTTCACCTTGCTGGCAACGATGGAGTCACATCCCATACACACCATGTAAAGTGCAGGGTTGCGGACGATTCGACGAGCCCTCTTGGCGCGGTCTGCTAAAGCGGTGTTCTCCTTTGTCATGTTTGAAAAAATCTATTCTGTTTGAGAGTTTTTTGCAAGAATGAAATTAAAAAATTGCACTTTTCTCATAATTTTTAGAAAATTACTTCGATAGTTCATAGAGCTTAATCACTTATTCTCAGATTTGATCTGAAAACGGATGGCAAGGGTGTGGATTTTCCCGGGATGAAGGAAACGCGAATGGAAAAGAACGGCCTTTGGCCTCGCAAATGCCCACGAATTCGGGGCATGGAACGCTGGTTTTTCACTTCGTTACGAAGTGCAGCACAAAAAGCAGACTGAGGACGCCGAGGAACCAGTGCAGTTTCCGCGTTTTTCCGGACAGAATCATGAGCACGGTGTAGACGATGTATCCGCCTGCGATTTCTTCAGCGATTTGAAAGTTGAGCGGAATCAGGCTAGATGCCGCTGACATGCGAGTCGCAATTTTTCTCGCCACAACAATAAGCCCTTGCAAAGATTCCGACATGGCTTCGTCGATCGATCCCGTCGATAATATGTTTGGGACTGGAGTTACCCTACTTCAGCGCATCCTGATTGGTTTTGCGGCGGGATGGTTTGGCAATTTGCTCAGCCGAATTTGCGCGTCGATTACGAGTTGGGATAATGTGCTGAGTCCGATGACGATTGTGAATGAGATCTTCGGGGACTTCGGCGCTTTTGAAGTTCTCGGCTTTGTGATGTGGCCATTGGTCCTTGTCTATTATCTCATGAAAATTCCGGTCTACGCTTTGCTCGTCGGGCCAATCCTGATTTTCTTTCTCGTCCGTATCGTGTTCACGGATGACCCGGTTCTGTTCTGGACTCTTGGCATCATTGCCGCATTGGCACCGGGTCTGGTCATTACTGAGGGGAACTGGTGGTCGGTGATTCCTCTCGCCTTTATGTATATCGGTCTCGGTGCCGGACTCTGGTGGTCGCTGAACTACGAGCACGGAGAATGGATCGACGAAGTGAAGTCGTGGTTTGAAAAGGACGAGTCCTGACAGAGCCGCCAATCAAACAGGGTTAGGTATTCCGACACCGGCTACCATCTCGTCGGGCCTCCGGCCTTCTCTTGGCAGAATCTGCCAAGCGATGTGACTTAACCCTGCTGGGTTTCTTCAGGGTTCGACTTTGGTGCTTTCTTTCACGGAGGCCTGGGAAGCGTTTTACCCAAAATCGGAAATGGTGAAATAGAATTGCATCGTGTCATAATGCGATTTTTTCTGGAACTCATCGTCCGGAGAGCGTACGAAACAGCACGATGAAACGATTTCTCCTTACTTGTCTCCTGCTCGCTCTGGCTGGCCCGGTTTTCTCTGACACCGATAAACCGAATATCATCTACATCATGGCTGATGACCTCGGCTGGGCGGAACTCGGGAGCTACGGTCAGAAGAAAATCAAAACGCCGAACCTCGACCGTCTTGCTGCCGAGGGGATGCGCTTCACGCAACACTACACATCGGCTCCCGTTTGCGCCCCGGCCCGGTTTTCCCTGATGACGGGAAAGCATGGCGGTCATTCCTATGTTCGCAACAATCACGAAATCGGTGAGTGGGATTCCCATCAAGGACAGCTTCCGATGCCGGAGGGCGAGATCACGATTGCGGAAATGCTTAAGGAAAAGGGCTATGCCACAGGCGCTTTTGGAAAATGGGGAATCGGCCGTCCGGGCTCGGAAGGGGATCCGCTCAACCAGGGCTTTGATCGATTTTTCGGATACAACTGTCAGCGCCATGCTCACAATCTGTTCCCCGAATACATTATCGACCAGGGAGAGCGCGTTCCATTGGAAGGCAATACGGCGACTGTCTACGGCAAGACCTACGCTCCGCAGAAAATCGCCGATGCTGCGATCCAGTTCGTCGAGGACACTCACGAGAAGCCATTTTTTGTCTACTATCCAACCATTATTCCTCACCTCGCCCTGCAGGTGCCTTACGACGAGTTGGCACCCTACATTAACGAGTGGGACGAGACTCCCTACACGGGAAAAAGTTATCAGCCGCACCCGACTCCCAAGGCTGCCTACGCCGCGATGATATCGCACATGGACATGCAGATCGGACGCCTTCTCGATAAGCTGGAAGAGCTGGGAGTCGCCGACAACACGGTCGTATTTTTCACCTCCGACAATGGAACGACGATGCTGAAAGCTCAGGTCGACTACGAGTTTTTTGAGAGTGTCGCCAACTTGCGCGGATTGAAGGGTGAGGTCTACGAAGGTGGAGTTCGTGTTCCGATGCTGGTTCGTTGGCCCGGAAAGGTGAAGCCGGGAACGGTGACGGATCATATCAGTGCTCACTACGATGCGCTCGCGACGATCGCGGACATCGTCGACATCGATGCAGAGCAGGCGCACGACGGAATCAGCTACCTACCCACTTTGCTTGGCGAGAAGCAGCCGCAGCACGACTATCTTTTCTGGGACTTCGGTGGCTACGGAGGCCAGGTCGCGATGCGCCAGGGTGAGTGGAAGGCTGTTCTGAGGAATCTCCACAAAAATCCCAATGCGGAACTGGAGCTGTATCACTTGGGGAACGATCCGTCCGAATCCAAAGATCTCGCGAAAGAGAATCCTGACAAAGCAACGGCTTTTCTCAAAGCGATGATTGAAGCTCGCGACGAGCCGGAGGTGGAGAAGTTTCGCTTCTGGAAATACGAATGATCTTCCATCGCCATGCCTGAACTCGCCGAGGTAGAATATTTCCGCAAACGATGGGACCCCGGACTTGGGAGTCGCATCGATCGCGTCCTCACAAATCCCAAGGCGCGAATCTACCGGGACATTCCCGCCGTTGCAGTTCAACGCGGATTGGGCGGCAGGAAACTGCTCGGCAGCGCCACGCATGGAAAACAAATGCTCTTTGAGTTTTCCGATGGGGCCTGGCTCGGGCTGCATCTGGGAATGACGGGCAAGCTTGTCTTTGAAACCCCGGTCTATGAGCCGGTGAAAAGCGACCACCTTGTTCTGGAAACTGCGGATGGAAAACTGGTCTTCAGTGACTACCGGATGTTCGGAAAGCTGACTCTCGACCTAACCGATAATGTCGGTCCGCCCAGGTGGTGGCGCGATTTGCCTCCACGAACTCTCGACAAACGCTTTACCAAAAAGGCCCATGCGACTTTCGTTCGTCGATTTCCGAAAACACCGCTGAAAACTCTGCTACTGGACCAGCGGGGATTTCCTGGAATCGGGAATTGGATGGCCGACGAAATTTGCTGGCGATTGCAAATTCCACCTGCAACGAGAAGCGGCGAGCTCACCGATGAACAACTGGATGCGGTCTGGAAAATCACCCGCCAGGTTTCACGCGATGCCCTGCGAGTGATCGGGGACGATTGGAATACGCCTCCGAACTCGTGGTTGTTCAATCACCGTTGGAAAGATGGCGGGAACTGTCCGCGTCGAGGCTGTGGAACCGGATTGGAGAGAGCTGATTTGCGAGGGCGGACAACCTGCTGGTGCCCGCAATGCCAGGCGTAGTTATTCTCCGCTCAGCTCTGTCAACAACTCGAGCGCTGCCGCGCGAATTTTCGTTTCTGCATCGACTTCCAGATTGGCGGATCGAGCGGGCCAGGTTTCGTAGCCTCCCCAGGTATGCTGCTTAGCAGTGGGAAGGTAGCCGTGGTAGCCACTGGCGAGCTCCATCACGAAAGTGTGAGGAAATATTTTCGCTGCTTTGATCGCGAGTCCGGTTTCCGCAAAGACCTCGCAGGGAATTCCGATGATCGCGAGATCACCGATGCGAACAGCCTGGAGCCGCACCTCTGCGGTATCGGGGTAGTATGCGAGGGCGAGTGTTTCGCGTGCGTAGACCTGTGGTCGTGTCAGGCGCAACTTGTAGCCGGGGGGAGCCGCTGTTTCTTTGGCCCATGCGATACGGTCTGCATTGGGTTTGCGAACCTTGAGCTTCAACACGGTTTCCACTGCAGAAATCGAGCTATGCTCCCGGTGTTTGATCTTTTTCACAACGGGAGCGGAGCGCTTGGCGAGATCTTCTCCGATGAACTGCATTCGTTCGAATGGCTTAAACTTGCGCGCCGGCGCCGTGAGATCGTTCGCGTTTATATCTCCGCTCGTTCCATTGCTCATGATGCCGACAAACTCGGGACCAGCATCGAGCTCTTTGGCGATCGCGTTGGAAAAGATGCCGAAGTAATCAGCGCTCACATGTCCCCGACTGATTCCCCCCACGTAGTGCAATCCGTAGTTGCCCATCACGGCGATCGGCTTGTTTTCATTCGATTGGACGGAAAGGAGAAAGAGTTCGGTATCGACTGGCCCAGCAGGTTTGATGAGACCTTTCCGTCCCGGATTCATCCCTACGACTTCACCTGTTTCTCCAAAAGGGTTTTGCCTCGTTTCGACACCCTCGACAAACCAACGCCGGTTGTGAACATGCTCGGGAGCGGAAAAGCTTGACCACCCGGCGAGAGCGGGTTGGAGATTCCTGTCGGCAGCGATGACGGCTTTGGCGATGCCATCAGGAAGCGAATCGAGGTAGCTGGCAAAGGCCGGATTATCAATCAGTCCAACCATGCCCCGGGGAGTGCTGTGAGTGTGCGTGGCTGCGAGGATGACGTGGCTGCCCGGAATGCCCGTTTCGGCTTTGATCTTCTTTTTCGCCGCATCGAAGATCGAGTCCGAGATCATCGTGTTGTCGACCGTAGCGAGGGCGACTTTGGTTTTTCCATTCGAAAATACGAGAGCACGAACCTGGATAGGATCATGGATTTGGGAAACCTCCCCGTTCTGGCTGATCGCTCCATCGAGGGGAACGCCCATGGGCGGAATGATGTCGCTGGTCGCTGCACCTGCGGAAAATTCATCGGCGCTCGATCGTGATGCACTGAGCGAAATTGCACCGATCAGGAAAAAGAAAAAGGGTTTCATCGCTGCGATGAAACCCTTTTTTACAAATGACTGCAATTTTGGAGGCAGCGTAATCCAGTAAGGATCAGCCTCGGGCAACGGCCCGGACGTATCCGCCTTTTACTTTGAAATTCACGCGGTTGAGATTCACATCCATAGTGCCCGGTTCAACGACTCCGTCGTTCATGATAACTCGCGTCGTGAGACCACGGGATTGGGCGAGCCCCTCGGCCTCTTGTAGTGACATTCCGATGTAGGCACCATCCCTGTGGGGAAGCTTGGAGAAAGGCCTGCGCCGCTCGGGTGCTGGGGCAGGAGCCAGCGACTCACCTGCGTAGCCCGTTCCCGGGTCGTAGGAAGACTGGTTCGAAGATGATTGGCAGGAGGCCAGAACAAAGGCAAAGGCAAAGGCAAATGCCAAGGCAAGGAGAAGTGTGCTGCGGGTCATGGGGCTAAGATAACCCAATCATCATAGGTTCGTCAATGGCAGGAAATTTGAGAGTGCGAGATCCTGCTCTTAATTCGGGAGCGGAGGCGAGAGAGGGTTTGCTCAGCAACCTGACCCTGTTACGTGATCAGAAACCTCTGACCAAA
>ERZ1048068.1378-NODE-1378-length-18836-cov-13.899313_pt1 | contig 18836 bp, 17 predicted proteins | sample MGYA00383098_ERZ1048068 | MGnify/ENA primary metagenome ERZ1048068 (study PRJEB29581, sample SAMEA5548368) | metagenome | biome: marine; feature: coastal; material: water | depth 1 m | study: Short-term variability in the microbial, nano- and picoplankton... | reverse complement strand
TTAGAGGAAAGAATATTATGTCAAAGATAATTGGAATTGATTTAGGAACAACTAATAGTTGTGTTGCTGTCATAGAAGGGCAACAACAAAAAGTTATTGAGAATGCAGAGGGTGGCAGAACCACTCCTTCAGTCATAGCATATACCGATAATGATGAAGTCTTGGTAGGTTTACCAGCAAAAAGACAGGCGGTAACTAATCCAGAAAACACTCTTTATGCAATTAAAAGATTAATTGGCAGAACATATGATGATGAGGTTGTCAGTAAAGATGCTGACATGGTTCCATATAATATTATCAAAGCTGATAACGGTGATGCATGGGTGGAAGCATCAAATAAAAAACTTGCACCTCCTCAAGTTGCTGCTGAAGTTTTGAAGAAAATGAAAAAAACTGCAGAAGACTATCTAGGCCATGAAGTTAAAGAAGCTGTTATAACAGTACCTGCCTATTTTAATGATTCACAACGACAGGCTACAAAAGATGCTGGAAAGATTGCAGGCCTAGACGTAAAAAGAATTATTAACGAGCCGACTGCCGCTGCCCTTGCGTATGGTCTTGATAAGCATAAAGGTGATTCAACCGTAGCAGTATATGACCTAGGTGGCGGAACTTTCGATATATCTATTATCGAGATTTCTGATGTTGATGGAGAACATCAATTTGAAGTGCTATCTACTAATGGAGATACTTTCTTAGGCGGAGAAGACTTTGATTTAAGATTAATTGATTATTTTGTTGAACAATTTAAAGAAGAATCAGGCTTTGACTTAAAGAGCGATCCTTTAGCATTACAAAGATTAAAAGAAGCTGCTGAAAAAGCTAAAATTGAATTATCCTCTTCTGAACAAACAGAAGTTAATCTCCCATATATAACTGCAGACAGTTCTGGGCCTAAGCATTTTGTTCACAAAATCACCAGAGCTAAACTCGAATCATTAGTTGAAGACTTAGTTGATAAGAGCTTGGAGCCATTAAAAATGGCCCTGAAGGATGCAAAAATTGCAAAAAATGAAATTTCAGAAATATTACTTGTTGGTGGACAGACAAGAATGCCGTTAGTTCAAAAAAAGGTTTCTGAGTTTTTTGGTAAAGATGCTAGAAAAGACTTAAACCCAGATGAAGCAGTAGCTGTTGGGGCTGCCATTCAGGGATCAGTTCTTTCTGGTGACACTACTGATGTATTATTATTAGATGTAACTCCTCTGACTTTAGGAATTGAAACATTGGGAGGAGTAGCAACTCCCCTTATCGAAAAGAATACAACTATTCCTACTCAAAAATCTCAAGTATTTTCAACAGCTGAAGATAATCAGACTGCAGTAACTGTTCATGTAATTCAAGGAGAGAGAACTCAAGCTTCTCAAAATAAATCTCTTGGACAATTTAATCTTGCAGACATACCTCCAGCATCAAGAGGGGTTCCTCAAATTGAAGTTTCATTTGATTTAGATGCAAATGGCATATTGAATGTTTCAGCTAAGGATAAAAATACTGGTAAAGAACAGTCAATTGTTATTAAAGCCTCTAGCGGACTTTCAGATGATGACATTGAAAAAATGGTAAAAGATGCTGAAGCAAATGCTGAAGACGACAAAAAATTTGAAGAACTTGTTAAAACAAAAAATAATGCTGATATGTTAGTTCATGCAACTAGAAAAACTATTGAAGAGTCTGGTGAGAAGCTTACTGATGAAGAAAAATCACAAGTAGAAGATGCTGTTGTTGAGCTTGAAAAGGCAATTAGTTCTGAAGATACAGATTCTATAGAGGCTGCAACAAAAGGTGTCAATGATGTTTTAACTCCTCTCACTCAGAAACTTTATACCCAAGAAGATAATGAACAGCAGGATGAGACTTCAGAAGAAGCGTCTGATAATACTGTTGATGCGGAGTTCGAAGAAGTTAAAGAAGAAGATAAGTAAAATAAATGTCAAAGAGAGACTATTATGAAACTCTAGAAGTCTCTCGTGATGCTTCTGCGCCAGAGCTGAAAAAAGCTTTCAAAAAGAAAGCAATGAAATATCATCCTGATAGAAATCCAGACAATCCTGAAGCAGCAGAAAAGTTTAAAGAAGCTGCCGAGGCTTATGATGTTCTTTCAGACTCTCAAAAGAAATCTGCTTATGACCAATTTGGCCATCAGGGTGTTGAAGGAATGGGTGCTGGTGGACCTAATTTTAATGATATAAATATTAATGATATTTTTGGTGATATTTTTGGTGACGTATTTGGTACCAGATCATCAGGAAGAAGATCAAGAAGAGGCTCAGATCTTCAATATAATTTAGATCTTTCTCTAAAAGAGGCTGTTCTTGGTATTCAAAAGAAAATCAAAATCCCTTCGCACAAGGAATGCCATGACTGCAATGGAACTGGTGCTGCCAAAGGATCTAGTCCTATAACATGTCCAAACTGTAATGGTGCCGGGCAAGTAAGAATGCAACAGGGCTTCTTTTCAGTTCAACAAACATGTTCTAATTGCTCAGGAACGGGACAAATCATTAAAGATAAATGTAAAACTTGCGGAGGACATGGTGCAATAAAAGAAAATAAAACTTTGTCAGTAAACATTCCTGCAGGTGTTGATAATGGTGACAAAGTTCGTCTTAGTGGTGAGGGAGAATGGGAAAAGGGCGGTCAATCTGGAGACTTATATGTTGCGATAAGAGTTTCAGAAAATCCTATCTTTGAAAGAGAAGGTAAAGATTTATATATAGAATCACCAATCCCATTTGAAATATCAATTCTCGGAGGCGCAATCAAAGTACCAACCCTTGAAGGGTCAATTTCATTAAAAATACCTGCGCAAACGCAAACTGGAAAAATTTTTAGGATCAGAGGCAAAGGAGCATCTGTTGTAAGAGATAGCAGAAGAGGCGATATATTATGCAGAGTTATAGTTGAAACACCTTCCAACCTTGATAGAAAGCAACTCAAACTATTAAACGCATTTTCAGAATCTTTATCAAAATCTAAAAACTTTCCAGGAACAGAAGCTTTTATAAAAGCATCTGAAAGAGTAGAAGATTAGATAAGATGTTAAATATTTATGTAAATGGGCTTTCTGGAAAGATGGGATCTTCAATCTTAAATCAAGTATCTAAAATAGAAGATATATTAATCATAGAATCGATAGCAAATTGCGATGTTGTTATTGACTTTTCTAGACCAGAATCCTCCTTAAAAATCTTAAATAAGTGTTTAGAAAATAAAATACCTCTAGTAATTGGTACGACTGGCTTTAATAATGACCAAGTTCAAATAATCAAAGAGGCTTCTAAACATATTCCTCTATTGCTTTCCTACAACATGAGTAAAGGTATTTACGCATTAAAAAAATCAATTAAAGATTTCCTTAGTAAAAATAAAGATATGTATAAATGTAATATTTATGAGGTTCATCATACAGAAAAAGTTGACTCGCCTTCTGGCACTGCAATCGAGTTAAAAGAAATTATCGAAAATAATGATAAATGTAATTTTGTTAGTTCCATTAATATTGAATCTGAGAGAGTATCTAATGTTAATGGGATTCATGAGGTTAGATTTTCTAATAATAAAGACTTAGTAACTTTTAAGCATGAAGCCTTATCAAGAAATATCTTTTCGGATGGAGCTATAGCTATAGCAAAATCCATTATAAAAAAAGAACCCGACTTATATACAGTTAAAGATTTTTTTAATTAAAAATAACTTTAAATTAAAGTGTTTTTTCTATAGAATACAGAAACTTTTAAACACGAAAATCCTAGTTTATTAAAGTTGGGGTGCTCAATATTGAGTCAACTTTATACGGATTGGAGAAATAACCCCAAGGAGAATTAAATTGAGTATAGTTTCAGTAAAAGACCTGCTTCATGCAGGCGTTCATTTCGGTCATCAACAAAGATTTTGGAATCCAAAGATGGAGCAGTATATCTTTGATACGCGAAAACAAATTAGCATAATTAATTTAGATTTGACGCAGGAACATCTAAGTGCTGCTGCTTCTAAGGTTGAAGATATTTGTTCTAAAGGTAACAAAGTTTTATTTGTTGGCACCAAAAGATCTGCGAGCAAAACTGTCAAAGAAGAGGCTTCAGCAATTGGCCTACCATATGTTAATAAAAGATGGTTAGGAGGAACCTTAACCAATTGGAAAACAATTAGAGGCTCTATAAGAAGATTACAAGATATTGAAGAAATGATTTCCTCAGGAAGAATAGAAAAGCTTATAAAAAAAGAAGCTGTTGAAATCCAAAAAGAACATACAAAATTAGAAGCGAGCGTTGGCGGTATCAAGGATATGAAAGGTCTTCCTGATGCAATATTCGTGATTGATGTTAAGTATGAAAAAATTGCAGTTTTAGAAGCAAAAAAAATGGGTATTCCTGTTATTGCACTTGTTGATACAAACTCTGATCCAGATGGGATTGATATGGTTATACCTGGAAATGATGATGCAATTAGATCCATCAGACTTATAACAAAAATAATAGCTGATTCATGTGCTAGAGGTCTAGAATCCTCAAAAGGATATTCTCCAAAAACAGATTCTGAATCCCCGGTGATACAAACAATCAAAAAAGATGAGCCAGTTATAGAAAAAGTTATCTCTGAGGACTTAAAAACTGAAGTAACGAAAAAAGATGAGCCAGTTGTCGAAGAGGTTGTTTTAAAAGAACCATTGGAAGAAGTTGCTAAGGTTGAGGTTGCTGAAGAATCTTCAGAAGAACAAGTAGCTAATAAGGATGAGAAATAAAAATGGAAATTAAAGCATCTCAAGTTAAAGAATTAAGAGATATGACTGGTGTTGCAATGATGGAGTGTAAGAAAGCTCTTTTAGAATGTGAAGGTGACTTAGAGAAAGCATTGGATCTCTTAAGATCTAATAGTGCATTAAAAGCTGAAAAGAAAGCAGCAAGAGTTGCTGCGGATGGTGTTTTAAAAATTTTTGTTGGCAGTGAGTACGCTACTTTAATTGAGATTAATTCCGAAACAGATTTTGCTGCTAAAGACACTAACTTTATAAATTTCACAAATGATGTAAGTGATTATATTGCTGCGAATAAGATATCAGATGTTTCTGAATTCAGTGAGTCTGAAATAGAAGAAAAAAGAAAAGCGCTAATACAAACAATTGGCGAAAACATTCAATTAAGAAGGTGCAACACAAAAGAATTTTCTTCAGACATGAGCGCTGGGTCTTACCTTCATTCTGATTCAAAATTAGGCGCTGTTGTGGTTGTATCTGGAGGTGATGAGTCTCTTGCAAAAGATGTAGCAATGCACGTTGCTGCTTTCAACCCTCTTTGTTTGTCAGAAACTGATCTTGATCCTGAGATTTTAGAAAGAGAAAAAGCAATTTATATGGTTCAGGCAGAAGAGTCTGGAAAACCAAAAGAAATCATGGAAAAAATTATAGAAGGTAAGCTTAAAAGATATTTATCTGAAGTATCTCTGCTGTCTCAAGATTTTGTAAAAGATTCAGAAGTTACAATTCAAGAACTGCTCGACTCCAAGAATGCAAAAATTGAATCATATGCTCGACTAAAGGTTGGCGAAGGTATAGAGGTAGATACAAAAAGTTTTGCTGATGAGGTTGCAGAACAGTTAAAATAAGTTATGTCTAATCTTCTTCATCAACGCATTCTCGTAAAATTTAGCGGAGAATCTGTTGCAGGTGATGACGAGCATGGAATAGATCCTAAAATATTAGATCATATGGCATCGTCTGTTGCAGCATGCAAAGAAATAGGCGCTCAAATTGGTATTGTTATTGGAGGAGGTAATCTTTTTAGAGGTGAAAAGCTTAATAAAGCTGGAATGGATAGGGTTGCTGGGGATCATATGGGTATGTTAGCTACCGTTATGAATGGAATTGCTTTTAGAGATGCTCTAGAAAGAGCTGGAATCAAAACAAGAGTCATGTCAGCTATTTCAATGTCTGGAATTGTTGAACACTATGATAGAAGACTTGCTATTCAACTTTTAAGTGATGGATATGTTGTTATATTTACTGCTGGAACTGGTAATCCATTTTTTACAACTGATACAGCTGGATGCCTTAGGGCAATAGAAACTCAAGCAGATTTAATGCTTAAGGCTACAAGGGTTGATGGGGTCTATGATTCAGATCCAGAAGTTAATTCAGATGCAAAGTTTTATCCCACACTTTCATTTGACGATGCTATATCTCAAAATTTAAAAGTCATGGACGCCACCGCATTAACATTAGCAAGAGATCATAAACTACCTATAAAAGTTTTTAACGTTAACACCCAAAACGCCTTAAAAGATATAATTTGCGGAAAAAAAATAGGCACGTTAATATCATAATATGAATGAGACTATAAATAATGCGACTGCAAGAATGGAAAAATCAATTTCATCTCTTGGGCAAGCTTTTAATAAAATAAGAACTGGCAGAGCTAATCCCGCAATCCTAGATGATATTAAAATTGATTATTATGGAAATCTATCACCATTAAATCAAACAGCCAGTATTAGTGTTGAAGATGGTCGATCACTAGTTATATCGCCCTGGGACAAAAGCTTAATTCCTGAGATTGAAAAAGCAATTATGAACTCTAATTTAGGACTAAATCCGAGCACATCCTCTGATTTAATTAGAATCAGTATGCCGTCTTTGACTGAGGAAACTAGACAGGATTATATTAAACAAGCAAGATCAGAAGCAGAAAACTCAAGAGTATCAATTAGAAATATTAGAAGAGATGCTAATCAGGCTTGCAAAGAAAGCCAAACTTCAGGAGAAATTTCTGAAGATGACCTAAGAAGAATGGAAGATTTGATTCAAAAAGAAACTGATAGGTTTATAGCTCTTGTTGATTCCGAATTAAAATCTAAAGAGTCTGATCTTTTAGAAATTTAAGAGAAGCCATATGGCTAATACAACCAAAAAAATCTCTTTAAATGAAGCTAAAAATGTTGCCGTTATAATGGATGGCAACGGTAGGTGGGCAATATCAAACTCTCTGAATATTAGCAAAGGTCACTCAAAAGGTGTAGAAATCGTCAAGCTCATTGTTGAAGAATCAGTTAAACAAAAGCTATCTTCTTTAACATTATATGCTTTTAGCTCGGAAAATTGGTCGAGACCAAAAGCTGAGGTAGAAGCCATTAAAAGGTTAGTAGTGCTGGCAATAGAAGAACAAGTACCTGATTTAGTTAAACAAAAAGTGAAATTAAAATTCTTTGGAAGAATTGATGATTTTGGCTCTAAAATTATTAATAAAATTAATGATGCTGAAAAAGCAACAGATATAAATAAACCCTCATTATTATTAAACATAGCGCTAGGATATGGTGGAAGACAAGATATAGTTGATATTACTAAAAATATAGCACGTAAGATTCTCACGAAAGACATTAAGGTAGATGATATTGATGAAAATATGATTAACAGATTCTCATCAGTGCCAGTTGACGACATTGATCTTTTAATAAGGACCGGTGGGGATAATAGAATAAGCAACTTTCTTCTATATCAAATAGCTTATACTGAAATTTGTTTTGTTAATAAATATTGGCCTGATTTTACTAAGAAGGATTTTTTAAATTGCATTGAAAGTTTTAAAAAAGTAAACAGACGTTTTGGTAAAAGGATTTAATAAAATTGAGTAAACGATTAACAACATCACTAGCTATCATAGTTCCTTTAATTTTAATAATAGGACTTCAAAATTTTTGGATCTTTTTTTTAATGATTTCTATTGTATGTCTAGTAGCATTTTTTGAATGGAAAAAAAATAATTTTAGACATCCAATACTGTGGGGATTCACACTGATATTTCTATATTTTTGGACTACAGTAAATTTTATAGTTGCTTCATACGCTCACTCAGATGTTGTAAGTAATATTTCAATTTTTTATTTATTTTTTATTTTTATTCTTAATACGGCTATTTTTGATAGTTTTGCATTTTTTGTAGGCTCTAATGTTGGAAAAAATTCTATTGCACCAAAAATAAGTCCTAATAAGACAATAGAAGGCTTAATTGGCGGCTTTATCGGCGTGATTATATTTGGTTTCATAATATGCCACCTTTTTGGATTAAATTTTTGGCTTATCGCTATATGTATCTATGGTGGTTTTCTTGCATTTTTTGGAGATCTTCTAATAAGTTTTCATAAAAGAGAAAAAGGTATTAAAGATACAGGCTCATTACTCCCAGGGCATGGTGGAATTCTAGATAGAATAGATTCTCATTTATTAGCAGCCCCCCAAATGCTCCTTTTAGCAATTTTTATGGGCATTCTATGAAAAATATTCTCTTACTTGGAGCAACGGGAAGTATTGGCGACAGCGTCTTAAGTGTTATAAAGCAAAATAAGCAACAGCTAAATCTTTTTGGAATTGCTTTGAATTCCAATATTTCAAAAGCTACTTCAATTATTGATAACCATAACCCGAATTATGTTTACTTAGATTCTAAAGCATCTTTTAGTGATTTTCAAAACTCAAGTATTGATGATACTAGAGTTCAAATTTTACATGAGAAAGTTGAATTAGAAGAACTCATTAATCACACAGATGTTGATATAATAGTTTCTGCAATTTCTGGTTTTGCAGGCCTAAAAACAACCATAATGGCAGCAAAATCAGGTAAAGTAATTTTGCTAGCAAACAAAGAAAGTGTAGTAGTTGCTGGAGATATATTGCTTCCACTTGCTAAAGATCACAACACCACAATAATTCCTATAGATAGTGAGCATAATGCAATATTTCAATGTCTAGGATCAACAAAAAAAACTACCGATGTTTCAAAGGTTATTATTACAGCATCAGGTGGACCATTCATAAACAAATGCATGAGTGAATTGTCCACTGTTACAAGAGAGGAAGCATTAAATCATCCTAATTGGAGCATGGGCTCAAAAATTACTATAGATTCCGCAACTCTGGTCAATAAATGCTTAGAATTAATTGAAGCAAAATACTTGTTTGATTTAAATGAAAAATTCTTTGAGTTAGTGGTCCATCCCCAAAGCATAGTTCATTCTATTGTGACATACGTAGATGGCTCAAGTATTTGTCAAATGAGTAATCCAGACATGAGGGTGCCAATTTCTCATGCATTATCTTTGGAATCAAAAAGGCTTTCACTAAACTTTTCTGAAATTGATTTTTCTTCATTAAATCTGACTTTCAAAAGTTTTCCTGAAGATAGAATAGGCATTGTAAATATTGCTCGTGAAATATGTAATCAAGGAGGTTTATCAGGAACAGTCTTTAATGCAGCTAATGAAGTTGCCGTGCAAAATTTCTTAGAAAATAAAATTACTTTTAATAAAATATATGATGTTATCTATAGAACTTTTGATGCAATAACCTTGTCTAAAGATGTCAGCATTGATTCCATTTACGAAATAGATAAACAAACACGCATGGAGGCTGAGATGGTGTTAAAATCCATCACTTAAATTATGACTACAACTATTATTTACATAGGATCTTTCATAGCTCTTCTAGGTGTTCTTGTCACCATTCATGAGTATGGACATTTTATCTTTGCAAGGATATTTAAAGTTCATGTTCAAAGGTTTTCTATTGGTATGGGGCCAGTAGTTTATAAGAGAGTTGATAAACACGGATCTGAATTTGCTTTATCTGCATTTCCTTTGGGTGGGTATGTTTCAATGATAACTAATAAATTAATAGAGCTAGAACCTGATATAAAAGAACAACTAACATCAGAGCAAATTAAAAATACTTTTGATTCAAAGCCTAAATGGCAAAGAGCTTTAATAATGGTTGCAGGCCCACTAGCAAATTTTCTTTTATCAATTTTTATATTTTCTTTAATATTTTTGAATACTCCTGATCCTCAAACCACTGCAGTTATAAAAAGTGTTGATTCATCAGTGCTAATGAGTTCATCTTCAGAATCTATACTCTCAGGTGATCAGATATATGCCATAAACTCAGTTGTTATTTCAGAACCAAAAGATATAAGTTTGGAATTATTATCCTATGCTGGTTATTCAGGCATCATAAATATAAGTATTAAAAGACAAGGCATAGAAGATATTGTTGATATTGATGTTGTGGTTAATGATTTTTTACCTAGTGCTGAATCACAGTCAAATCCTGTAGCATATTTAGGACTGGAACTTGAGTATAAAATGAAGCCTATTATTGGATCTTTAGTTCCTTCAGGTCCTGCTGAGATATCCGGGATTAAAGAGGATGACTTAGTTTCTAAGATAGGAAATACAAATATTAGTTATGCTAGTGATATTAGAAATGCAATTTCCAAGATGCCTAATGAGACCATCTTGGTTGATGTTATGAGAGATGGAAATTTGATACAGTTTCCTCTCAAAATAGGCTCATCTCAAAATTTAGATGGTGAGGAAGTGGGGGTTATAGGAGTTGCTTTTGGAACTAACAGATCTTTCTTTGAGTCTTTATCAAAAGGAACCTATGAAACTTATAATTTAAGTATAAAAACTCTCCAATTTATTGGAAAAATGCTAACCGGGAATATGGGCACGGAAAACCTTAGTGGCCCCATTGGTATTGCTCAAATGGCTGGAAATACAGCTCAAGCTGGATTTATACCTTTTATGTACCTAATGGCTTTGCTTAGTATAAGCCTAGGGGTTTTGAACTTATTACCTATTCCTGTTCTTGACGGAGGTCAGCTAACTCTTCTTGGAATTGAAGCTATAAGAGGTAAGCCTCTTTCTGAAAAAACTGAAAACTTCATTTACACGGGCGGAGCTTTGATGGTAGGTGCACTGATGATATTTGCAGTATTTAATGATATTGCTCGTTTTTTTTAGGAAGATAATTGAAAGCATTTAAATTCTATTTTTTAAGTCTTTTTCTAACAACTCAGTTGTTTTCTTTTGATGAATTTCTGGTTAGTGATATAAGAATCATTGGCTTGCAGAGAGTTTCAACTGGAAGTATTTTTAATGTTATACCGATTAGTGTTGGAGATAAGATTGATGCAAGAAAGTCTTCTGATATTACTAGGTCTCTTTTCTCAACAGAGCAATTTGATAACATTCAAATAGCTAAAGATGGAAATACATTAATTATTAGTGTAGTTGAAAGACCTTCTATATCTGCAATTGATATTTCAGGCAACAAAGCACTGAAGACCGAACAGCTTCTTGAAAGTCTAGATGGAGTTGGTATTAAAGAGGGAGAGGTATACAAAAGATCAACTTTGGAGCAAGTTAAATCAGAGTTAGTAAGATCCTATGCATCTAATGGAAGGTATGGTGCTGGTGTTGATATTGAAGAAATTATAAAACCAAGGAATAGGCTTGAAATTAAAATCGTAGTTGATGAGGGTAAAAGTGCAAAAATTGAAAACATTAACATAATTGGTAATGAGGTTTTTAACAACGAAGAATTACTTGAAAGATTTGAATTGTCCAAGGGATCGTTTTTCTCATTTCTAAACAATGACAATGCTTACTCTAGAGAAAAATTAAAAGGCGATATAGAAACTCTAGAATCTTTTTACAGAGATAGAGGCTATCTAAAATTTTCTATTGAATCCTCTCAAATTAGTTTATCAAAGGATATGAAGCAAATTTTTATTACCTTCAATGTGTTTGAGGGTAAAAAATATACGATTTCAGATGCAGAGGTTATTGGCGACATACCTCTTGAAGAAGAGATTTATTCACAAATTATTAACTCTCTTAAAGATCAAACATATTCTCAGGCACAAATAACTTCGATTGAAGATTTTTTTACAAATCTAATGGGTAATCGTGGTTATGCATTTGCTGAGGTAAGTGGAAATCCTGAAATAGATGAAGATTTGAATGAGGTAAAAATTATCTTTTCAGTTCAGCCCGGTAAAAGAACTTATACAAGGAAAATTCTTTTCACTGGAAATAATCTTACACAAGACTTTGTGTTAAGAAGAGAAATGAGGCAGTTTGAGGGAGCATGGTCATCCAATAATAGTATTGAGGCCGGCAAAGTAAGGCTTGAAAGATTGGGTTATTTTAAAGAGGTTGAAGTAGAGACTTCGCCTGTTCCAAATACAGACGATCAGATTGATATAATATATTCTGTTGAAGAAGAAACTACTGGCTCTATAGGGGGCAATGTTGGTTATAGTGATTTCGGGTTAATGCTTGGATTTAATTTACAAGAGCAGAATTTCTTAGGAACAGGTAATACGGTAGGAATTGGGATAAATAAAAATATATATTCTGAAAGCTACAACATATCTTTTCTCGATCCATATGCAACAAAGGATGCGGTGAGTCTTGGATATAATCTCTATTACAGAAAAACTGATTACGGAGAGTTTAATGTTGCAAATTATTTAAGCAATTCTCAAGGTTTTGGCTTACAGTTTGGATATCCAATTTCAGACACTCAAAGAATTAATCTAGGCTTAACCTATGATAAGACTAATATTGATATTGGTTCTCAGCCTGCAAGAGAAATATTTGATTTTATTGATGCAGAAGGCTCTGTATTTGAAACATTAAATATTCAAACATCATGGCAGAGAATTACATTGAATAGAGGGATGTTTCCAACTGATGGATCATCAACTGTTTTAAGTTTATCTTCAACCATTCCTGGTGGCGATATTGATTATGCTAGGTTTAATATTAGGCAAAAATATTATCAACCTATTAGTCAAGATTTAGTATTTGGCTTTAACATTGAATTAGGATATCTAAGTGCATTTGGTGACACTACAGAAACTCCATTTTTTCAAAATTTTTATGCTGGAGGACCAAGATCTCTGAGAGGTTTTGAATCAAATACCTTAGGGCCAAGAAGCACTGAAGCACCATGTTATGAGTTTAACTACTCAGAAGGATCATGCCCAAATTTAATAGATAGCGACGGGGATGGCATACTAGATACTCCCTACTATAATCCTTATGCGAATTCTGAATATAACAAAAGAGTTTCTATTGGAGGTAATATTAAAGTTGAAGGAAGCCTGCAACTTATATTTAGGCTTCCATTTATCGAAGACCAAAGGTCAATGAGATCTGCGTTCTTTTTTGATTTTGGTAATGTTTTTTCAGATAACTGTAAAGAATATCAATACAATTGTTACAAACCTTCTATAGATGATCTAAGGTATTCTTATGGGGTGGGTATAACCTGGATTACAGGTTTTGGGCCTATGAGTTTTGCAATATCAAAACCAACGAATGCTGGTCGTTATGAAGAAACAAAGGAATTTCAATTCACTGTAGGCAACGTATTCTAATTAATATAAAATAACATCACCAAACAGGGGTAATTATGAAAAATTTATATAGACTTAACATATTGGCAGTTTTACTGCTCTCTTTCCCAGCCTTTGCTGTAGATGGAATGGCAGTTATTGATATGAGAACTGCTGTATTATCAACTCAGGCTGCTGCAGATGCCTTTAAAGCTCTTGAAGAAGATGCCGACTATGCTGCAAATCTCGAGGAAGCACAGTCTTTGCAAGCCGAAAGACAGGCTATTGCTGAAAAACTCCAAAAAGATCTTGAAACACTATCCCAAGTTGAAATAGCTGAAATGCAAAAAGACATTCAAGATAAGGGTAAAGATCTTGAGTTCTTGGCTGGCAAGATTCAGCAAGCTCAAGAAGAAACTGCCCAAACGGTATTTGCTGAAAATGGAGCATCAATGCAAAAAATTATTGGTGAGCTAATACAAGCCAAGCAAATAAAAATTCTTCTTCAAAAAAATGAATCTATTCTTTTTAGTGATCCGGCTATGGATTTAACTGATGATGTTACTTCCATGTTGGATGTTGCAGCTTCAGAGGCTAGCACTCAATCCGAGTAGTGTCGCAAAAGAAGGAATATACATTAGCTGAAATAGCAGAAATTACAGGCTCTCAAATTGTTGGCAACAGTTTAGCCGTTGTCAACAATATAGCCACTCTAGAAAATGCTAACAACGATTCTATTTCATTTTTAGCAAATAAAAAATATCAGAAACACATAAAAACAACGTCAGCTAACGCTGTAATTGTCTCAACTTCTTTTGAAATAGATAATCGCCTAAACTATCTTTTATCTGAAGATCCTTATATTGCGTATGCTAAATTAACAACTTTATTCAAAGAATCTATTTTTGAGCTAGACAATCCAATCATCCATCCATCTGCAGTTATTTCAGATGAATCTAAGATTGGACAAGATGTATCTATAGGTGCAAATGTTGTAATTGGGCCAAATTGCATTATTGGAAATAATGTAATCATTAAATCAAATTGCTCTATTGTCCAAGATGTTGAAATTGGGAATTATACAGTCATTCATAATGGTACGGTTTTAGGATCGGATGGATTTGGTTATGCGCCCTCTAAAGATGGGTACGTTAAGATCGAGCAATTAGGTAAACTAGTGATTGGTAAAAATGTTGAAATTGGAGCTTCTTGCACTATTGACAGGGGCGCGCTCGATAATACCGAGATTCATGATGGAGTAAAATTAGATAACCAAATTCAAATTGCTCACAACGTAGTCTTGGGAGCAAATTCAGCAATTGCAGCTTCTTGTGCTATTGCAGGATCGACTGTAATTGGTAAAAATTTTCAAATGGGAGGCCTTTCTGGAGTCTTGGGGCATTTATCAATATGTGACGATGTTATCGTAGGTGCTCACACATTAATTACCAAAAGCATTAATGAATCAGGTAATTATATTGGTATAATGCCGGCTCAAAAACAAAAAGACTGGGCCAAGTCCTCGGTTTTTATAAAAAAAAGAGTCTAATTATGTCAAATCATGCTGAAGAAATTAGTAAATTTCTGCCACATAGGGAACCATTTTTATTTATCGATGAAATAGTTGATATTGAGCTGGGTAAAAAAATACATTGTATTAAAAGAAATTCTTCAAATGAAGATTACTTTAGGGGTCACTTTCCAAATAATCCAGTTATGCCAGGAGTTATTATCTTAGAGGCTTTAGCTCAAGCTTCAGGTATTTTAGGCTTTAAAACCATGAATAAAACACCTGAAGAAGGCTCTATTTATGTTTTTGCTGGAGTAGATAAAGCTAGATTTAGATCACGAGTCGGTCCTGAAGATGTTCTTCATCTGCATAGCGAAGTGGTTAATGAAAAGAAGGGTATTTGGAAGTTTGAAACCAAAGCTTTCGTTGATGATAGACTGGTATGCACAGCAACAATACTTTGTGCTGACAGGAAGGCTTAATGGGTATAGATTCATCATCAATTATTAGCAGTTCAGCTAAAATTCATTCATCTGTTGATATTGGACCTTTCTGTATTATAGATGATGATGTTGAGCTGGGTGAAGGCACTTCTGTATTGAGTCATGCAATCATCAAAGGACCAACTAAAATAGGAAAAAATAATATTATTTATCAATTTTCTTCTATTGGAGAGGATACGCCTGATAAAAAATATAATGGAGAAGATACCAAATTAGTTATTGGTGATAATAATATCTTTAGAGAAGGCGTTACAATTCATAGAGGCACAGCCCAAGATAAAGGCATCACAGAAATTGGTAATAACAATTTGTTAATGGCCTATACTCATGTTGCTCATGATTGTGTAATAGGCAACAATAATGTCTTTGCAAATAATGCTGGACTCGCTGGTCATGTAATAATTGGAGACTATGTTGTCATGGGAGGTTATTCAGCAGTCCATCAATTTTGTAGTCTTGGCGATCATTCTTTTTTAGGTATGAATTCCTCAGTCACAATGGATATTCCTGCATTTCTTAAGGTTGCCTCAAATCCAGCAAGAATAATAGGCTTAAACTCTGTTGGTATGATCAGAAATGAAATTAGTGATGATTCAATAAGTCTTGTTAAGAAAGCTTTCAAATTAGTTTATAAAAAGGAATTAAAATTAAATGAAGCTATGAAAGAACTTGAGATTATGTTGTCTGAAGTAAATGACATTCACCTTGAAACATTCATAAAATCAATCCAAACCTCATCACGAGGTATCTTAAGGTAAGTGGATTTAAAACCAATTATAAAAGTTGGAATTGTTGCCGGTGAGCACTCAGGTGACACGCTTGGAGCTAAAATCATTAACAGCATTGCACTCACCCATGAAGTAAAGCTTTATGGTGTTGGTGGACCAAAGTTAATAAATCAAGGTTTAGAGCCCTTATTTGATTTTAATAAGCTCCATGTAATGGGTCTTATTGAACCTTTATTGAACATAAGAGAGCTAATTAGATTAAGAAAGCAGTTAATTAATTTATTTATTGAAAAAGATATTGATTACTTTCTTGGTGTTGATTCTCCTGACTTCAATATAAGTATTCATAAGGCAATGAAAAATCAAAAAACTTGTAAAAATATTCAAATAGTCAGCCCTTCTGTCTGGGGTTGGAGAGAAAATAGAATAAAACCTATAAAAAAATATGTTGATTTAACAGCCTGTTTATTTAAATTTGAAGATGATTTCTATAAGAAAAAAGATTTGCCCAGTGTTCATTTAGGACATCCTTTTAGCAAGTTATTCCCAAAAAATAAAGAGAGTGTTATTAAAGAATATAACTTAAACCCATCAAAAAAATATATATCTATTCTTCCTGGAAGCCGCGCATCAGAAATCAAAAACTTATTACCAACTTATATCGAATTCATAAAACTGCATTCTAATAAATACCCTGATTATCAATACTTAATTCCCGCATCTGATCAAAAATCATTCAATATGATAAAAGAAAATATTTCGAAAAATCTCCCAATAAAACTCAATAAGAACTGCGCTACAGATTTTTTATCAATTTCTGATTTTTCGGTTGTTACTTCTGGTACAGCTACTTTGGAGTCTGCAGTTCTTGGTGCGAGACCTATTATCTGTTACAAAACTAACCCAATAAATTATTTTATTATTTCAAGAATGTTAAAAATTGATGATGTTGGATTGCCTAATCTTTTATTGGAAAAAAGAGAGTTCCCTGAACTCATCCAAAAATCATGTAATCCACAATCTATATTAAAAGCAGCAGAATCAATGAAAGTTAATATATATACAGACAATATTTCAAATAAACTCAGAGACTTATTACAAGGACTAAGTCCAGAAGAGTCTGCACAAGAAATTCTTTCGCTTTGAAGCCTATTGCTGGCGTAGATGAAGCAGGAAGAGGCTGTTTGGCTGGACCAGTTATAGCATCTGCAGTTATCTTAAAAAAACATATTCCAGGTTTAAAAGATTCTAAGAAACTTTCCCCACCACAAAGAAAAAAGCTATTAGCACTAATTATCCAAAATTCTTTTTATTCCATTGGCTCAGCTTCAGAACAAGAAATAGATGAAATTAATATTCTTCAAGCTTCTTTATTGGCAATGAAAAGAGCTATACTTAACTTATCTGTTGAACCAGGAAAAGTTCTCATTGATGGCACTCATAAACCTGATTTAAACATAGATACTCAGACAATTATTGGGGGAGATTCATTAATCGATGAGATTAGTGCTGCCTCTATAGTTGCAAAAGTTTATAGAGATAATTTAATGATAGAATTTGATAAACAATATCCAAAATATGGATTTTCATCTCATAAGGGCTATGGAACAAAAGATCACAAAGGTGCTATTTTAAAATATGGCCCCACTCCAATTCACAGAATAACTTTTAAAGGAGTTGTTAGTTAGTGGCATGAAAAATATTTTTTCACATCTAAGAATTTCATCAGAATTCAGCATTTCTCAAGGTCTTTTAACCATTAACCAAATTGTAGATTGCGCTCAAAAAAATAATGCTCCATCTGTTGCTTTAACAGATAAGTCAAATATGTTCGCTATGGTGAAGTTTTTTAATAAATGTGAGGCTGCTGGGGTAAAGCCGATATCAGGATCATCAATTAGAGTTATATTCGATGGGGATGATTCATCACATGATTTATTGTGTTTGGCAAAAAATAATCATGGACATAGAAATTTGATGCAAGCAATTTCTTCTGCACACAATAATTATAACTACCAAAGCCCAATAATAAATTTTGATGATTTGAAAACTTTCAAAGATGACATTGTTGTCATTTCTGGTGGGAAGGATAGTCACATTTATGAGCTGTCAAAACAAAATAAATTAGAGGAGATTGAAAATAGAATTGATGATTTTTTAATGGTTTTCAAGGATGATTTTTTCATTGAAGTACAAAAAACAAATAGACCAGATGAAATTGATTATTTTTCTAATATTCTTCCATTATCAAGTCAAAAGGGTGTTCCTTTAATTGCTACAAATGATGTGTTATTTGCAAAAAAAGATGATTATGAAATTCATGAAACTAAAGTATGTATTAATACTGGAAAGACACTGAATGATCCTAACAGAGAAAAACCTTTCTCTGATGAGCAATATTTTAAAAGTTCTGATGAGATGCAAAAATTATTTAATGGCTTTGATGAGCTTATTGATAATACGAATGAAGTTGCAAAAAAATGCAATGTTTCTCTTCATACCAAGGGTTACTTTCTTCCAGAATATCCAGTTCCCAAAGAACATGATTTTGATTCTTTCTTGGTGGACTTGTCTACCAAAAGACTTTCAAGCCTAATTGATAAGTTCGAAAAAGCAAAACAAAAAATATACCTACAAAGGCTCGAATATGAGTTAAATCAGATCAAGAAGATGGGATTCTCAAGTTATTTTTTAATTGTTTATGATTTTATTCAATGGTCAAAAGATAATGATGTTCCCGTTGGACCTGGAAGAGGATCTGGCGCTGGTTCACTGGTTGCTTATTCACTTGGGATCACTACTCTCGATCCCATTGATCACGGTCTTCTCTTTGAGCGTTTTCTTAATCCAGAGAGAATATCAATGCCAGATTTTGATATTGATTTCTGCATGGAAAAAAGAGATAGCGTAATAGATT
>ERZ1048068.1370-NODE-1370-length-18906-cov-4.539176_pt1 | contig 18906 bp, 18 predicted proteins | sample MGYA00383098_ERZ1048068 | MGnify/ENA primary metagenome ERZ1048068 (study PRJEB29581, sample SAMEA5548368) | metagenome | biome: marine; feature: coastal; material: water | depth 1 m | study: Short-term variability in the microbial, nano- and picoplankton... | reverse complement strand
AAAAATTGGGTGCTCTTTACGTTGACCAATCTGAGCATCGACTTGCCTCCGCGGACGCGATGAAGTGGTTACCGAATGACCTGCTTTCTTTCCCCATGAATCGTCGCTCCTTTGTTTCCACTCTCGCGACCGCTGGTGCGGTTGCCGCTACCTCTCCTCGCTTGTTTGGCGCTGAAGCTATCAAGCCGCCTACGATTGGCCTCATTGGCAGTGGCTGGTATGGTGGGGTGAACCTCAACAGCTTGGTCAAAAATACCGGCGGGCGGGTGACGTCGTTGTGTGATGTGAGCACCAAACAATTGAGCGAAACATTGGACTTTGTAGCCGAGCGCCAAAGTCATGTGCCGTGCACCTTCGCGGACTACAACGACATGCTTGCGGCTGATGTTCCCGACATCGTGATCGTGGCGACTCCCGATCATTGGCATGCGATGCCGGCTATCGCGGCGATGCAAGCGGGGGCGGATGTGTTTGTGGAAAAGCCGATCGGAGTCGATGTGATGGAGGGCGAAGCGATGGTCGCCGCGGCGCGCAAATACGACAGCGTGGTGCAGGTCAATACGCAGCGGCGGAGTTATCCGATTTTCCGTCATGTGAAAAAGGAATTCATTCAAGCGGGCCGGCTGGGCGAGATCGCCCAAGTCGAAACTTACGGGTATGTTGGTGGAGGCCGAAAAGGTATCTCTGAAGTCGTGCCCGTGCCGGATTATTTAGACTACGATGCGTGGACCGGCCCCGCGCCGATGCGTCCTTACACTGCGCGCAAAGAAGACCGCGGCTGGCGACGCTATCAGGAATACGGCAATGGTATCATCGGCGATATGGGGGTGCACAAAATTGATGTGGCACGCTGGCTCCTTGATCTGGGTTGGCCGACTAAAATCTATTCAACGGGCGGCATCCGTTTTCCGGAAGGCACCGATGCCAATACCGCCGATCACCAACATGCGATTTTTGAATATCCCGACCTGACACTGTCTTGGGTGCACCGCACGTGGGGCAAGTCACCGATTCCCAATGTGCGCCACTGGTCGGACAATTGGGGAGTGCGGCTGACCGGAACGAAAGGAACGCTCGAGGTGACGATGCTACACTACACGTTTACGCCCAACGGATCGGGCGAAGTGGAAACGTTTCACGAACTCGCGCCCGATGGGAATCCGGCCCACGCCGATTTCAGCGGTGGCACCAAACCGCTCGAAGCCCGCGCGGAAGCCAACCACGCTGCCGACTTCATGGCCGCGCGGGCGAGTCGCAGTCGACCCGTTGCTGATATTGAAGAAGCCCATATTTCCAGCGCCTGTTGCGAGTTGGCGAACGTGTCGATGGAGCTCGGCCGTCCGGTCAGCTACGATCCTGCGACGCGCACCGTGCGAGGTGACGCTGAAGCGACCTCACTACTCGCGCGTGAATACCGCACCGGGTGGGCGCATCCCGATCCGGCAACGGTGTAGGGTTGAGTTGGCCCACGGAATACACGGAACACGCAGAAACCATCAGCCTGCTCGTCGGAAAGGGTGATTGGGTATTATTTTACAGGAGGAAACGGAGGAAAACAGAGCCGTCAGCGGAAAGGTTGCGGACGACACGGAGGTCGTCCCTCCGGAGGAGGAGATGTCGAGGGAGGGACCGGCTTTGTCCGGCCCGTGGTGGAGTGGCTCTGTTCTCTTTGTTTCCTCATGTGAAAAACAGCAAAGGAGTGGGTCAGGTCAGACCGGATTTCGTCGACCAGTCCGCTTCGCATTGCGGGGAGCCGCGGGCGAGGTCGCGGCAGGTTCGAGGACGGTGTTCCTAGATGGCGCATACGAACTGAGTGTCGCCGGTGGAGGTGGCCTCGATTTGTAGCGCGGCGCAGTGTCCCGCGGTCATGCGCATGAAAGCGTGGTTGTTGTTCCAAGTGATCCAGTCTTCGGCCGATTCGCCGAGCCGCGCATGGTCGTCTCCCGTGACAGGCACGTAGTGCTCGGCCCGAGAAAAACAGCAGGCTCCGCACGACAAGCACGCGGGTGGGTGGAAGCTGTCTTCGGAAGAATCCGAAAGGGAGAGAGAAGAGGGATGGGGCAAAGGGCTCGACCGTGAGGTCGAGGGTGCGATCGTATGTCGGGAAATCGAATTCCACGAGCATCGAAACGAGATGAGTTTACAGGATGAGCGTGCAGCCGTTTCAGTGGCGGATTATAGTATGTCCGAAGAACCGACCATCGAAGCTGTGAGTGCCGCCCTTCCCTCGTAGGAAGACTCAACCCGGAAACGCCGTAAGGGCTTGGTGGACCGGGAGCGGCTACGGATCGCACCCGAGTTGCTCAACGCTCCGCTCGCTGCGTGGTGGCAACGGGGTGGTCGATCTGGCGGTGATCGGAGCGTTGTCGTTGTTGGCGAGTCCGGTGCTGGGATCGCTGGCGGGCGCGACTTTGGCGGCGTTGGGCATCAGACGAGAGAGTAAATCCAAAATATGGGGAGTGATGCGCTGGGGGCTGTTGGGGTTGGGTGGGGTGGTGATTCTTCTTTCGGGTTTCGCGCTCGCGGGTAATCCGCTGGTCCGCACGGGGGCTTTCAATTTGGCGGCAGAAAAAGAAGAGCCGGATCTGGCGACGGTCGTGGTGGCACCGGGGACGATGTGACCATGCCCACGATCTGAACCGATTCCGATGCCGGCGGAGGAAGGGACGACGATCGGTCCACCGGTGGGGTGTGATGCGGTGGAACTCCCGGCTGTCGTATGTCCCGTGTGACCTATGTGTCCCATGGTGGGTCGAGTCGCGGTTTGGAGGATCACGCCATTTGCACCTAGGCGAGCCGCCTTCTCCTTGAGCCGTTGGATCGCCTTATCTTGGTGCGACTGTTCGGTGAGGCAGATGGAGTTGAGGCTCGAGGTATCGATCAGAGCGACTTCTTCGTAGGCGGTCGGCGTGCCGAGGGGCGTGTGGAACGTTGTCGAAACGCAGCCGGCGAGCTGGAAGCCGATGATCCCGGTAAGTGTTAAAACTAAGACGCGGCGGGAAAGAAGCTGGGGTAGGGCATTCATGGGGTATGGGGCGGACAGGGGCCAACATTGCAGGTTCCGGCTATATATGAATCTTAACCCCTATAGTTTAGGGAGTTAAGGGTATCCCCCTAGGAGGGTCGAGTCCCCTCCGAATGAGCGGCATTTCCCCACGTTTTGTCCGAAGCCTAAGTCCGCGCTTGATACGTCGCCAATTCCCCGAGTGATGGGCGACACGGGGTGATCACTCCTTTGGCTGTTTCGCGGCCAGCCGAGCTTTCTCTTTCTTCGTCAATTTTTTGGGTGTGCGTAGGCCGGGCTCCGGAGCGCCTTCACGCTGTTGCATGCGTTGAAAGCGATCGGCCAGTTTATGGTCCTTCACTTCGTAGTGATATTTGATGCCCATGGCTTCAGATCGTTGAGTTAGGCTGTTTGTCGCAACCTGAAAACGACAGGCGCTGATTAGCGACTATCGCAACAAGCCGCCAGGAGTCGGTCGTGGACCGCTGTGGCGGGAATGTTGGAGTCGCCGGGCAGGGTGCCGCTGCCGATGAGGACCGGCCATTCGGCGGTGTCAGCCGGGATCGTTCCGTGCGAGCCTTTGACGAGGGACGGATCGAGAGGGATGACATCCATCAGGATGCGGAATCCGACAATTTTGCGCAGGAGTTTTCCGGCGATCTTTAATTTGGGAAACGTGATCGCGGGGTCGACGAAGAGTTCGACGGGATCGTAGCCATACTTGCGGTGAATATCGATGCAGCGGGCGAAGTCGGGAGCTTTACGATCGTCTTCCCAATAGTAGTAAGTGAACCAGCTATCTTCCTCCGAAAATGCGATCAAGTCGCCGGAACGTTCGTGATCAAGACCATCTTCCGACTGTTCAGTGGGATCGATAACGCGGGCCACGCCTTCGACGTTTTCAACGGCGGTCCGCACTTCGGAGAGAATTGCCGGATCGTTGACGTAGATGTGCGCGATTTGGTGGTCGGCGATGGCGAAGGCTTTACTCGCACCACAGTCTAGGAGTTCCAGGCCGAGTTCTTCTTTGATCGTGATCCAGCCTTTCGCGCGGAAGATCCGATTTAAGGCGATGGATCGATTCACGGCGGTGATGCCGTATTCGGACAAGACAATGGGTTTAATTTTACGCTGCTGAAAAAAGTCGATCAAGTCACCGGCGACACGATCAATTTCCCGGTAGTCAGCGGCCATGGCGGGATCATTGGGGCCGAGGCGCTGCAGGTTGTAGTCGAGATGCGGGAGATAGACGAGCGACAGGTCGGGCTGGTGTTGCGCTTCCACCCATTTAGCCGAGTCGGCGATCCATTCCGATGATTTGATTCCCGCCATCGGGCCCCAGAAGGTAGGGAAGGGAAAGTCGCCGAGATCAGACTTCACTGCTTCGCGCAGGCCCATGGGTTGGGTGTAGACATCGAACACTTTTTTCCCGTCGGCGGGATACATTGGACGCGGCGTGATCGACCAGTCGACGTTGGCATACATGTTATACCACCAGAAAAGCTTGGCACAGGTATAGCCGGGAAATTGTTCGCGCAACTTATCCCAAAGTTTTGGACCGGAGACGACGTGATTGGATTGTTTCCAAAATTGATGCTCGGCGAGGGTGCGATCATACCAGCCATTGGCTACGCAACCATGGCCACTAGGTGGAGTGCCGGTGAGGTAAGTGCTCTGCGCGGTGCAGGTGACGGCGGGCAGGACGGGTTTTACCCGGATGAGGCCAGACTGCTCGGCGAGGGCGGAGAGTTTTGGCGTATCCGCACCGAGAATACGAGTGGTGAGTCCGACGACGTTAATGACCGCGGTGCGTGGCTTGCTCATGATTTAGCCGAACCTTTGCTCCAGTTCTTCGACAGCCAGTTTAACGATGGCGCCGTCGACTTCGTGAATTTCCAACCGATCTCCGGGAGCACGGATCATCGGAATACTGAGACGCCCACCCAGATGCTCCCGGAACTCTTCCAAGCCATCCAACATCTCTTGGCGTCCGCTGTCGCCTGGAACTTCGCGAATCGGGGCGAAGAGCTCGAAACCGAGTTGTTGGATAACACTCAAGATCCGCTCGGTCTCCGCCTCGGGCAGGAGTCCTACGCGGCGCGCGTAGATCAGGTCGATCGCCATGCCAACCGCCACGGCCTCGCCATGGCTTACCCGGAATTCGGAAAGCTGTTCGAGTTTGTGGGCCGCCCAGTGACCGAAGTCCAGCGGTCGAGCGGAGCCTTTTTCGAACGGGTCGCCGGCGGTGGCGATGTGCTCCATGTGTTGGCGGGCACTTTCGCGAATGACGGCTTCGAAACTCTCCGGCTCGAATTTGGCCAGCAACTCCACGCGCTCGACGATGAACTCGAAAAATTTGGCGTCACGAATCAGGGCGACTTTCACCGCTTCGATCAGGCCTACGCGGCGTTCGCGAACGGGCAGACCGTGAAGGAGGGCGAGGTCGTTGATGATGGCGTGAGGCACACCGAAGCTGCCGAGCCAGTTTTTCTTACCGAAAAAGTTAACGCCGTTCTTCACGCCGACGCCGCCGTCGCCCTGGCTCAGGCTGGTGGTGGGCATGCGGACGAGGGGGATGCCGCGATGGGCCGTCGATGCCGCAAATCCGACCAGATCGAGCACCGCGCCTCCGCCGATCGCCAGGATGTAGGAATGGCGGCAAAGTCCGGTGGCTTCGATGGTCTGCCAGATGCGTTCAAGCTGCGAAAAGTCGTTCTTCACTTGCTCGCCGCCTGGGAGGGCAACCGGAGCAGCCGCTAACTCGAGTTTATCAGTGTGGGCGGCGAACCAAGCTTCCATTTCGGCTGCGTATTCCGGAAACGGTTGAGCGAGACCTTCATCCCAAAAGACGAGGACGCGGGCACGTTCATCAGCTTCCCGAGGCGTCAGCGTTTCGCTGAGGGTATGATTCTCTACCGAGAAAGCATTGCGCGTGAAAATGAGCCGATGCTCATGCGGAATGGTGATGGGGTAGGAAAGCGCTGATGAAGACTCGGCCATGGACAAGGAGTCAGTAAGCCAAACCGCATGGGCCGACGGCAAGGTCGCAATAGCTTTCGTGGTGAAGTCGCTCCGATCTTAGCCGGAGGCGACTTTGCGTTGGGCCCATTTCCCAAGCGGCACGCTCAGGGCACAGGCGAGCGCGGGGATCCACATCCCGATGTAGACGAGCGGCAGCACGTCCACGAAGGGGATGAAGGCGAGTAGCTTGCGCACGAGTTTACCGAGTTTCTCGGCGGGAGCGCCGGGGTGGTATTCACGGCGCGCGAGTAGGCTTAGAACGACGATGTAGAAGAAGAGTAGGGTGATCCACGCGATGAATATCGGCTGGAACGTGTGACCCGGTAGCGTGGCGATTGTCACGGCGAGCATGACGCGACAACCGGCCATCAGAACCACGGAACCGGTCCATCGTTTGTGGAGCCAGTTGTAGCCCAGAATAGTCGCGGCCAATCCGGCGGCGGCCAGAGTCGAGGCGCCGAGCCAGAGGAGTAGGCCGAGTCCCGCTGCGAGTTGCAGGCTTCCGACCCAACCCGCGGTGGTGCGGGAGACGCGGCCGGTAGGGATGGCGCGTTCGGGGCGATGTTGGCGATCGAAACCGGCGTCGAATACGTCGTTGAGGGTCGTGCCACCGGCGTAGGCCAGACTGCCGGCTACAAACGCGATGGAGATCCAGGAGAGCGATGGCCATGCATCCGATCCGGCTCCCGAGAGGATGAGAGCGGCGAGAACGTTGCTCCAGACGGAGGGGAAATTGCCGGCCCGGGCGAGATCGAGCCAGAGACGAAATGGGGACGGATTGGCCTCGGTCGGTTTCACGCCAGGTTGCGGGCGCGGAGCGAGTCGAGGGTCCACTCATATTCGCGCACGAGTTGATCTTCGATGCCAATGCGCAGATCGGAGGGGAGCACCTCCCACGTGTAGGTCTCCATCTCGGCGTGTTGGCAGGCATCGGGATGGGTCTTCATCCAGTCCAGTGTGTCGAGCAGGTGATCCCGGGTGTCGGAAAATGGAGCGCCGGGCGACGCGTGCAGCGGCAGGTGGAAATGCACGCGCCATTCGTCGTCGGGGAGCGTGGGTTCCGTGTCCGAAAGCGCATCAGGGAGGTCGACGTAGCGACGACGCACTTCACCGGTCGCGGCGTTGCCGACGACGACTTGGTGAAGATAGGTTGGCTCGACAAATGCGGCGACGGCGGCGCGTCCGGTTTCGTCGGGAGTCACGCGCAGCGCGGAGCTGAGATGGATCTTGCTCAGGCGGATACCGGCAGCCGTGAGTGCATCGAGTGACTGGGCGGCGGATTCGAATTCCACGCCGAGGTGGCAGCAATCATAGTTCACACCTACGTGACGCAACAGGCCTTCGGACTCGACGGCGGGGTCGGACGCACGCCAGCCCTTGAAGAAGTCTGTGGTCTCCGGTGTCGTTTCGAAATAGCAACACGGCTCGGGTTCAAGCCCGAGGTGCAGGTCGCGGCCGGTGCGCTCTGAGAGCTCGGCGATGTAGCGGCTGATCTCCGTCATGTTGGCGAAGATGGCGGCGCGGCGCTCGGCGTCGTTTGAGGTCCATGCTTTGAAGGAACCCGGGACGGTGCTCACGCTGCCAGCGACCCCGGTGGGCACGAGGGCGGCGATGAGATCGAACAACTGTTTGGTGTAAGCGAGCCGCTCGGGCGTCGACCAATCCGGAGCGTAGACCTGCTCCTTGACGCGGGTGCCGTGGAAACTGCCGTAAGGGAATCCGTTAATCGTGAAGACGTAGCAATCGTGTTGGTCGAGCCACTCGCGGAAGGCGGCGAGCGTGGCGGGTTGGGCGAGTTCAGCGGCAGCGTTTTGGCCGAGGCGCAATCCGATCGCATAGGGTTCGCCGGCGGCAATGCGTTCGCGCACGACTAGGGTGTGGCGTTCGAGCATCTCGAACGTCTGCGCCCAAGATTCGCCCCGGTGCACGTTGGTGCAGTAGGCGAGGTGAAGACCGTGTTTAAGTATCATGCGGACGGATGAGAGGTTTTCGACCGATGCTCCGCGCTCAGGTTACTGGGACGGAAAAATTGGGGCACTGGGAAAGGAAGCGTACCGGGGTTTGGAAGAGCACCTGGTCGATGAATTCGGGGTCGTAGCCGCGTTGGCGCATTTCGATGGCGGTCTTGGGCACGGCGAGAGGATCACTGATACCCCAGTCGCAGGCGGAGTTGAGCCAGATGCGTTCGCGCCCGCAGATCTCGAGCATATCGACAGCACGGGGTGGTGAGGATTTGGAATCGGGGTAGAGCGTGATGCCGGCCCAGAAACCTTGGTCGAGCACGTGCTGGATGGTGTGCTCTTCAACGTGGTCGATGATGACGCGCTCGGGCTTCACGTCGCTGTGCCCCTTCAGCAGATCGACGATGAGTTTGGTGCCCTTGAGTTTGTCTTCGAGGTGGGGCGTGTGAACGAGAATCAGTTGGTCGTATTTGACGGCGATTTCGATGTGCTGTTCGAGCACCTTCATCTCGTTGCGGGTATTGCGATTCAGGCCGATTTCGCCGATGCCGAGCACGTTGGGTCGGTCGATGAATTCGGGGATCATAGCGAGCACATCCTCCGCTAACTTAAGGTCCTCGGCCTCCTTGGGATTAAGGCAAAGCCAGCAGTAGTGCGGCAGCTTGAACTTGGCCGCGCGGGCCGGTTCATACTCGGTAAGCTGGCGGTAGTAGTCGCGGAAGCCGTCGACCGATCCGCGGTCGAAACCCGCCCAAAATGCGGGTTCGCAAACGGCGGCGCACCCGGCGGTGACCATGGCCTGATAATCGTTGGTGGTGCGGCTCACCATGTGGCCGTGTGGTTCGATGTAGCGCATGGCGTAAATTATTTGGTCGCGGGATTCTGCCAGGCACCGACAGCGGGGTTGCCGGTCGAGATATCATCCGGTTCGGTGGTGGGGTCGCTGAGGCTTTCGAGGATGCGACGGGCGCGCTCGGGTTCACCGTCGAGCAGGACCTGCGCCGCCTTGTTCAAGGCCTGGCACCGGAAATCGTCGTCTACGCCATGCCGTTCGACGCGGTCGAGAAAGGCGGCGACTTCGATGAGTTTGGCACGCACGGGGACGAAGCTGTCATTGACCAGTGCTTGGGCGTCCGGGTTAGCGGGAGGAGAGTCGGGTCGGGGTGGGTGCATGGAGGAGGGATGCAGTGTTGGGCTTTAAAAACAGGATTCAATCCAAACTCGTATTCGCGAGATCAGTCAAACGGCTTGGCGCTTTCGATTATCTGGGTAGGGTTCCGGCGATCCACGCTAGGAATTACCCTTGTTACACCCATGCCTGAACCACTCATCCTCGTAAATGCGCGCAACCGGGCGGTAGGTCGGGCGGGTAAGACAGACGTGCACCAGCAAGGTCTGCTGCACCGGGCGTTTTCGGTTTTTTTAGTCGATGACCAGAAGCGTATTCTTCTTCAGCAGCGAGCATTCGCTAAATACCACTCGGGTGGTTTGTGGGCTAATTCATGTTGTGGACATCCGCGGCCGGGGGAGCTTACCCGCAGCGCGGCGGAGCGCCGGGTGGGCGAGGAGTTGGGAGCGACCACGCGGTTGCAGTTTGGTTTTCGGGCCCACTACGAAGCCAAGTTTGGCAATGGTCTTTCGGAGAACGAAATCGTCTACGTCTACTTTGGCCGTTGTCCGGAGGGAATGGAGCTCAATCCCGATGAGGTGGCATCAACTACCTGGATGAGTTTTGCCGACTTGAAGTGCGACGCCGGCAGCAACCCGGACAAGTATGTATTTTGGCTGAACCACTATCTCACCCAGCACGAAACCGAGATCACTCGAGGGCTGCGCAACATTTAGTGGCGGTTGTCTCGAGCGGAGAGAAAAACTATCCCACCAAGTTTATGAAATTAGCATTATTCTACCTCGGACTTTTAATTCTCGCGATCTCTCTGCGCGGTGCCGAATCCACTGCGTTGGACGTCTGGCCTAATCGAGCGAGTGGAGTCTATCGGGTGGGAGAGTCGGTGACATAGACGGTGAGTCCAGCGAGTGAAGATGCGATATTTCCGGAAGAGTTGAAATATGTGTTCAAGGCCGGTGGGGCGACGGAAGTGGAGAGCGGCACGATCAGATTGAGTGATGACCAGACGGTGCTGACATCCGATTTTATGGGACCCAATACCATGCTCCTCGAGATTTCCTGGGAAATCGATGGCGTGGAGCACCGTGTTTTCGCTGGGGCCGTTGCGGCGCCCGAGCAAATAGAACCAGCGATGGAAGCTCCGGCAGACTTTGACGCATTCTGGGCGGGAAAAATCGCAGAACTCGAAAGCGCTCCGGCCAAACCGCAACTACGTTCAAAGGCGGCGGATCGCGAGGATGTTTATTACTGGTACATCGAGATGGACGGGTTTCGGGAATCCAAAATTCGCGGACAAATTGCCCGGCCAAAATCGGGCCAAGCCTTTCCCGCTCTACTGCGGGTGCAATGGGCCGGGGTTTACGGACTACAACAAGATTGGGTGACGCACCGAGCGGAACAGGGATGGTTAGCACGGAACATATTGCCGCACGATTTGCCGATCGACGAGTCGGATGAATTTTACGCTGAGTAGAAAGAGGGTCCGCTGAATGACTACCTTCGGCGGGATAATGAAGACCGGGAAACAAGCTATTTCCTACGCATGTATCTGTCGTGCTACCGTGCGGTGGAGTATTTGAAATCGAGGCCGGATTGGGATGGCCGGGTGCTGGTGGTCACCGGCACGAGTCAGGGTGGACAACAGACATTTGTGACGGCGGGCCTACACCCAGCGGTCACGGCGGGAATGGCGTTGGTGCCGGCGGGAGCCGATTTCGACGGCGAAGAGGTTGGTCGCTCGGTCGGGTTTCCCTACTGGACGACCAGTGGCCCGGACAAAGACTATGCCGCGATTGCGGAAGCCGGCCGATACTACGACATCGTTAATTTTGCCGGTCGTGTTCGCGTGCCGATGTTGATCGGGGTGGGGTTGGAAGATTTGAGTTGTCCACCGGCGGGGATTTTTGCGGCGGCTAATCAACTTAAGGGTGAACACGAAATGGTGATCCTTCCGCAGTCGGGTCATCAGGAGGTGGATGGATCCCAGCAACCGTTCCGCGATCGGTTCGAACAGGTGTGGTTGCCCGCTCTCCGCGAAGGCCGAACTGCGCCCGTCATAATGCAGTAGTTGGCCACAAAGAGGCGCAAAAGTTGCGTTTGGCAATGCATGGCCCATGGCACCCTTAGGCGCGCGAAAGATGAGGGGAAACAGTGCCTCTCATTGAGGCAGGATTATCAGGATGATTGAGTGAGTTGAGTGGAGCGGCGGTGACTGGAGTGTTTGCGATGACAAGGTCGCTTGATCGATCGTTTGGGGCAGTCCGCGCAGGTGCAGGTGGTTTTGGTGCTGATGATGGCGGGTGCCGGACGCGCTGGTCGGTAGGCGTCGAGCCAATGCGGGCCGGGACCGTTGCCGCGCACGGCGGTGTCATGGCGATGGGTTACGCCGGTCAGGCGTTCGATGACGGCTTCGGCGCGTTCCCAGAAGTTGATGCGTTCCAAGATCGGATTAACCAGATTGGTGACCGGGCAATAGTAGGTGTTCTTGGGGTCGGTGTGATGTAGGCCGTGTTGGTGCGGAGTGAGGAGAATTTTCCAGTCCTGCAGTTTGGAAATGAACGGACCGTTTTCCTTGCGGGTGCGGTGGGAGAGTTTGTGCACGTGATTCGCGTTCACGCTGATCGCGACAAACAGCGCGAGCTGCCACGAAAACCATCCCAGCAAGGCGCTGATGCTGAGCGCCACCCCGCCGACGAACACGAGTAGCTTGGAACTCTCCCAACAACTCAGTTGCGTGAAGTAGCGCGGGAAGTGATGGTGGACGATATTGGGCTTGATCACCCATTGCCCGATGAGGGGCGTGTCCTCCGTGAAGTAGGCGTCCTCGGCCCAGTGAATCAGGCCGGCGACGAAATCCGCCGCCATGGCAATTAATACGACTTGGAAGGCTATGCCGGTGATCGTAAGGAGCAGTTGCATGGGATATAAGGGTTAAGCCGAAGCCGCTGCGAGCGGTTCGATTTTTCCAGTATATCCAAGGTCCCGGATGACCGTGAGTTGATAAACCCAATGCCCCCTATCGACTGAATCAATAGGGACAACTGATACTCTTTATGCCTTGTCAGCCTGTGTTGCGCTGGGCGTTGTAGTCGTTGAGGGCGCTGAGCATCGCGTTGATATTTTCGCGGGGCATGTCGGGGCTTACGCCGCCGCCGACACTGAGGATTATGCGTTCGCCTTCGCTTTTGTTGAGCACATCCGTAGTCGCGCGTTTCACTTCTTCTGACGTGCCGCGCACGGCAATTTCCAAGGGGTTCACGTTGCCCATCAACGTCATCTCGCCGCCGATGCGTTCCTTCACCTCGGTGATATCGGTCTGTTTACCCCAGTTGAGCACGTTGAAGCCGGCTTCCGGGAGGTGATCCATACACGCAACGACGTCGGCGTCGTTGTGGTAGAGTTTCACCCAATCGTCCGGAAACGCATCGTTGATGCGCTTCAGGTAGGGATGACAAAACTCGAGGTAGTGGTCCTCGTTTACGAAGCCGACAATATCATCGAGGATGAACAGTCCTTCGACGCAGTCTCCGATGGCTTTTTGCTGAGCTTTGAGCCAGTCGATGATCAGATTGGTGGTGAGATCGAGGAGCTTGTGGACTTTCTCCGGTTCATCGACGAGGTCGAGCATGAGGTCGGAGGTATTGCGCACAAATCCGGCGGTGCACATGGGACCGCGGGCGGTGACCATCGGCATGATATAACCGGCGTCGAACACCTGTTGTTTCTGCATGCGGATACGGTGCAAGGTCATGGCCATGAAGGCATCGGACTCGACCTCATATTTGTGCAGCTTGTCGACGTCGTCGATGCTGTGCAGGTTGTGGTATTCGGAAGGGGTATTGTTGTCCCAGAACTTGATTTTTGCGCCGAGAGCCGAGGGTTCGGCGGCCATGCCGTATTCCATCCACCAGCCGGGGACGAAGATCACATCGGGAAACTCCTCGTGGATCTTTAGGTGGGATTGAAACCACACTTGGGGATCCAAATAAAAGTCCATGTGGCTGACCCCGACGTAACCCGGGATCCAGGGACTATCGATGATGAGGGCCATCGGGATGTTATCGAGGCGGTCGCCGCGGACGGCTTTCTTAAAGACTTCCCATTGTTCGGGGCGCATAGGTATGTAAGGGGAGTAAGGTTGTTGGGTAAGACGAGGAAAAGTGAGGGGAGCTACATTTTGTAGCGCATACCGGCGAGCACGGCCCAGGGGTCGTGGCTGGCATAGCTGGCTCGGCGGGTGGGTCCGTCGACAATGTTGGTTTCGTATTCGCGGAGGAGATTCTTCCAATCAACGAACGCGGTAAGCTTGGTTTTGAGTTTGTACTCAGCCTTCAAGTTGAGCAGCACGCGTTCGGGCGAGTAGCGGTCTTGGAAGGGGCCGTTTTCGCCAACGCCGAAGAACGATTCTGAGCGATAGTCGACACCGAGCTGCACGTAGGACTTGTCTCCGCGGTAGGAAAGTGAGGTGTCGATGTGATCCGTAGCTGAGCCGATGAGCGGAAGCGTTTCGCCGGGGCGCTGCGGATAGGCCGCCTCGGAATCTCGGAAAGAGTAGGCGACACTCCACGACCACGGTTCGAGTTCCGGAGTGAGGGCGCCGAGGTCGTGTTGGACCATGACTTTGGCGCCGTATTGTCGGGAGGGGTCTCCGTTGTGGAGTTGACGCAGTTCGAAGCCGGCGAATTCTCCCGTCGTGACTTGTTTTCGCTCTCGATAAACGGGGTCGGTGATGTCGCGGTAGAATACGCTCCCGGATACGAGGAAGTCTTTATTGGGCTGATAGTCTAAAGCGACGTTGTAGTTTTGATACAGGGTGGCGCGAAGACCGGGAGTGCCTTCAGTGATTTGGCTGTCTTCTATGTCCAAGACCCGGAAGGGAGCAGTGTAGCTGAACGAAGGGCGTTTGATCGTTTTGGTAGATGAGCCGAAAAGTGTCAGATCGGACGTCAGCTCATACTGCAAATGCAGGCCGGGGAAAACTTGATCATATCGGTTGGAAGCGCGATTCGGTTGCACCTCAAAAACCGGGCCAGTGACTACGACGGAATTGCCGAGCGCACTGAGCTGGGTGTCTTCGTAGCGAAGGCCTGCGACGATGCGGAGACGTTCACCCTGCCAATTCACCATGGTATACGCAGCGTCAATGTCTTGCTGCACGCCATAACTTCCGGGGAAGGTGCGGCGGGCACTTTGCAAAGCATCGAGCTCGAGCACGTCGGGGGCGGAGTTGAAATAATCGACCGTGGCATCGGCGTCGGGCACGGCGCCCGGGCTGAAGCCTTCGCCGAGGAAGTTATCACGGGTGAAAGCGGAGAGCACATTGCTGAGTCGAATCGTGGCCGCCGAATTTACATCGTAGGCCTGAAGGCTGCGGGCGACATCCCGTCGATCGCTGGAACTCTTTATGCCGAACTTAAGATAATCGCCCGATTTTAGGAAACCGTCGTCCCAATTCAGATCAACCGCCGCAATCGTCGTTTCGAATTCGTCGGCGTCGGTTGAGGAATCGTAAGTTGTGACAGGGTAGAGGGAGGAACCATCGGCGGTCGGATAGATGACGGAAGGAACTTTGGATTCCGCACCGGTATATCCGAAGTTTAGGCCAGTGCGAACAAAGCGCACGTCGTGGTCGAAAATCTCGTCTTCGGTAAGGTGGTTGCGCTGGGCCCGCCACTCCAGCTCGATGGGGCCAATGGCGTTGTTGCCGCCGAGCGTCAGGTTGAGTTCTTCGGAAACTTCGCGCCAGTGGGAACCGAAACGACTCAGGCGACCGTTAGTGGTGCGGCCTGCTTCGGAAGTGAGTTCGGAGAAGTCAGCTTCGTTGCCATAGCGGAGTTGCACCACGGAGCTGATACCATCTTCAACTTGATCTTCGTAAGCTAATCTTAGATAGACGTCATTGCCGCCCGAGAAGCGGTAATCGGCACTGCCATTGAAGTTGTAGGTGACGTAATCGCGACGACTGTTCGATTGAGTGATGCGATCGATGTAGGGCGCGCCGGTCGAAGTGGCGGGGGCGTCGCCCCAATCCACGTCGTAGCTGTCGGAACCTCGCTCGATATTCTCAGCCTCGAAGATTGCTCGGATTCCGGCATTTTCGCCGAGAGGTCGAGCCCAGGAAATGTCACCAAGCGCGCCGAAGGATTGGTAGAGATCCTTGTAACGCGTGAAGATGCGGCCGCTGACGAGACGGTCCTTCAATTCGTAGCTGGGTTTATATTTCACCCGTAGAATGGAGCCGCGGGTATCGGCATCGAGGTCGGGGGTGGCGGACTTCAATACCTCAGCTTTCGCGACGGCTTGAGCGGGAATGGAAGAGAGAGACACGCCGCTGTTTTCCTGGTCGAGACTGACGCTGGAAAACGCAAGGTCGGGGCGGCGATCGAGGGCTTCGTCGAGACTGGCATCTTCGACCAGCTCGACCTTATTACCCTCTTGCACGATAGTCTCGGACTGAGGGGCATTCGCCTTGTCCTGTGCCATCAGCGATGAGCTCAAGAGCAAAATAGTGGTTCCGACGGCGGAGAAGTGACTGAAAAGAAATGAGCGAATGGGACGTCTACTTTGAGTCAGACTCCGCGAATCCGCCAATGCATTTATGACTGTTTGGCCTGATATTGGGTTTTTGCCTTGGCCAATGCCTCGCCGCTGAAGTTTTTTCTGCAGGCGTTCTATATCTGGATCCACGAGTTTGGCCACGCGACGGTCGCTTGGATGAGTGGCTATAAAGCGCTGCCCTTGCCGCTAGGGTGGACGACTATATCGCCGACTAAAGAGACCTTCGCCCATTGGGGGATCCTGTTCCTGTTGAGTGTGTTCTTCGTGGCTGGATGGAAAGAACGCCGCATCTGGCCACTCATATTGGCACCGGTGATCGCCTTGGCCCAAGTGTGGATGACCTGGATCGTGCCAGATTGGCGGAGCGAAATGTGGAAAGATTTCGCCGGCGGAGGCGGAGAGTTTCACCTCAGCGCACTCATGGTAGGAGCATTCTTCATCGATTTACCGGACAAATTTCGGTGGGGCGCCTGTCGCTATCTCTTCCTCTTTATTGGAGCCAGATGTTTCTTGGAGTCTTACCACATGTGGCAAGAAATCGAAGCCGGCCGGGAGGACATACCCTTGGGCACCATGACCCGCGGAGAAGACGACGAAGGCGGAGACATGAACAAACTCCACCAAGGCTGGGGCTGGCCGCGCCAGAAAATCATCCAGTCTTATACCATCCCGGCGAACACCTGCATCTGGGCAGTCGCCGCCATCTACTTCCTCTTCAACCTAGCCTCTCTAGCAAAAGGGGTCAGGTCGTGATTATATAATTAATAGAGAAATCACTACCCATCTAAAGGGCGGACAGCTTTGAGGCGTGGACGTAGAAATTGAATAATCACGACCTGACCCCTTTTTAATTAGGCCCATTTCAATGAGTATTTTAGGAAACGGTGATTATTGAGTTCGATATTTCCTCTTAGCCGCCAGTTTTGGCCGAAAATTGGGTTAAATTACTCTAAAAATCGAAACAAAGGCCGATTTTGAGTATTCGCTTCGTTACCATTGATGGATAATCGAGCGGCAGGTTGATCTGATTTTCATTTGAGACGGCTCAGCGATGTCAGGCGGCGAGCGAGTCCAGTTTAGGAGGACGAGAGAGTTAGTGCTACTGAGCGGGCTTTTTGCTGCTGCGTTCCTGTGCAGGGATTAGGGGTTGCCAGCGCCGGTGATGGTCTTCTTCGTCCGCAATCCGCCGATTCAGCGGCTTGGTTACCCTCTTTCTCTCAGATTCCGTTTAGTAGGCTTTGGCGTCACCCCCGCGTTGACGCCTTTATTTTTGGCCCGCGTCGCGGGTCGTCAGTTCCAGCCCGTTCAGTCCCATGTTTGATCTATTCGTTAAAAAACGAGGTAACTACAAGGATGACGTCCTCTCCGGACTCACCGTTGCTCTCGCGCTTGTGCCGGAGGCTATTGCCTTTGTTGCGGGTGTACCCCCGCTTGTGGGGCTCCATGCGGCCTTCTTCATTGGATTGATTACATCAATCTTTGGTGGTCGTCCGGGAATGATTTCCGGAGCCACCGGTGCATTGGCGGTTGTGATGGTCGCCCTGGTGCAGGAGGGCAATGCTCGGGGCGGCGAGGGTGCCGGACTCGAATATCTTTTTGCCACAGTGATCCTGATGGGACTCATCCAAGTTGTCGTGGGTCTGCTAAAGTTGGGTCGTCTGATCCGCCTTGTGCCTCATCCAGTCATGATGGGGTTCGTCAATGGCCTCGCGATTGTGATCTTTTTGGCTCAGCTCGATATGTTCAAAGAGCGCAGTGGCGCCGAGGTGGGTGGCTGGTTAAGCGGGTCCGCGTTGTGGGTCATGCTCGGGCTGGTGGTGCTCACGATGGCAATCATCCATTTCCTGCCGAAATTCACGAAGGCCGTGCCGTCTTCACTGGCGGCAATTTTGGTGGTGGCCGGAATCGCGTTTCTCGGAGTCAACACACAGGTTGTGGGCGACCTTGCGTCGGTGAAAGGAAGCCTTCCTGAGATCCACATGCCGCATGTGCCGTTCAACATGAAGACCCTTTCGTTCATTTTCCCGTATGCGGTGATTCTCGCGGCTGTCGGTTTGATTGAATCTTTGATGACCCTCCAGTTGATCGACGAAATCACCGAGACCCGGGGGCAAGGGAATCGTGAAGCGCTCGCGCAAGGAGCTGCCAACATCGTGACTGGCTTCTTCCAAGGCATGGGCGGTTGCGCGATGATTGGGCAAAGTTTGATCAACATTCGATCGGGTGGCCGTGGTCGAACGTCAGGCATCGTTGCGGCGCTTGGACTGCTGGCATTCATTTTGGTGGGGGCGCCGTTTATTGATAATATTCCCATCGCAGCGCTCACCGGCGTGATGTTCATTGTCGTGATAGGCACGTTCGAATGGGCGACCTTCGAGACCATCGGCAAGGTGCCGAAGAGCGATCTTTTGGTGATTGCGATTGTGACAGGTGTTACCGTCTACGCGGATCTCGCGATTGCGGTTTTTGTTGGCGTTCTGGTGTCGGCGCTGGTGTTCGCCTGGAAGAGCGCGCAGCACGTGCGGTTGGTCGTTACCCAAGAGACTCCGGAGCAACGCACCTATCTGATGAGCGGACTGCTCTATTTCGGATCCGTCCGCGAATTCTCGGAGCAATTTAAGCCCCGCGAAGATCCTGACAATGTGGTCATCGATTGCCGTGATACCCGCGTGTGTGACCTATCCGGTTTGGAAGCGATCAATGCTCTAGCCGAACGTTACCGCAAAGCAGGCAAAACGCTCCATTTGCGTCACCTCTCGAATGACTGTCGTATCCTCCTCGAACGCGCCGGCACGCTGGTGAAGGTCGAAGTGATGGAAGACGATCCGCACTACTCCGTCGCCCGCATCACTGCTGACGGCAAGCTCGAGTAAGGGATTCAACGAAAGGGCTCAGGTCGTGATATGTATTTAAATCTATATACATATCACGACCTGACCCCTTCCAGCCTTTGTCGAACCATTGGGCGGGATCGACTTCGTAGAATAACTTGAGCTCATCGTAGAGCTCGGGCTGTTTGCGTGAGAGTTGGCGGGGTTTTTCGAAGAAGGCCTCCGTGGCGACGGCGAAAAACTCAGCGGTATTGGTCGCGCCGTATTTGTCCAAAACCGTGCGCCGTCCTTTTTCGGACATGCGCTCCAGGCGGGCGTGACCAGTATCGATCATCTCAGCCCAGCGGGCGTAGTGGTTGGGATTTTTGAGAAAAGGGATTCCGTCCGCCGCGCCGCGGGCTT
>ERZ1048068.1369-NODE-1369-length-18909-cov-7.994802_pt1 | contig 18909 bp, 21 predicted proteins | sample MGYA00383098_ERZ1048068 | MGnify/ENA primary metagenome ERZ1048068 (study PRJEB29581, sample SAMEA5548368) | metagenome | biome: marine; feature: coastal; material: water | depth 1 m | study: Short-term variability in the microbial, nano- and picoplankton... | reverse complement strand
TTGCTGCGATTGATGCAACATTACCAAGAGTCGTGTAGGCTTCTTGAGGTGTGCGATCAAAGCTCATAATGTCTTTATCAATCTGTGACATAAACTCAGTAAACTCTACTGACTGTGAGCTAAGTGTGACCCCTTGGAGTTTGGTTAGGATGTTATTATTGAGTGCGTTATCTTCATCAACACGCTCTCTAGCGATACTAGCTTCACTAAAAGTTTTATTAAACACATCGCCAGTAACATCGCCAAAAGCTGTCTTACCTTTAAGTGTCTGCAGGTTGTTCATAGATTCTTGATAGTCAGGATAAGCTGTATTAAAAGCAGTCCATACTTCTTCTACTGAAGGACGCTGACCATCTTTTAGACCATAATCGTATGTCTCTGTAAATTTTTTTATTTTAGGCTTCCAGTATTCACCTTTATTAGAAGCAGTCATTTTTTCTAATAAAGAAACCTGCTCTTCTGCTTTTGACTGTGCATTGGCTTTACGTGTGGCTACTTGACCTAAATCACCAGCTACCTGCCCTAAAGCTTTTGCTACTTGTACGCCTCTTGTATTCTGCTGAGGCTGTACAAAAGTATCTACCTGTCTAGCTGCAACTTGGTAATCTGGTTTCTTCGTAACATTACGCCAGTTTACTGATTGTTCTATTGAAGTTGCCATTTAATTATCCTATGCGTAGTTTTTAGCAACTGTACCTGCTATCTGAAGCCCAGTTGCAGTGTTACTTGCTGTTGATACTGAGTTGATACGGGATTGTGCTTTGTTCTTGTTTGATAAGCGATCCATACCTAACTGAGCTGTCTGTCTATCTAGGTTCTGTGAGATGCCAGTGTCAGCCACTAAACCTTGTCTCATAATACTCTGGCCGATTGCATCGTTATTAAGAATGCCGCCTGAGTTGATTGCAGCCATATCTGCTCTTGCTAAAGCTTGGCGAGATGTGCTTGCATTGTCTATCTTCTCTTGAGCCGCCTTCTCTTGGAGTTGGGACTCTTGTAAATTAATCTGTTGATCATTGATCATCTTAGCTTGGTTAGCATTCCTAGCGTTAGCTTCTGCCATGTCATTCTGAGCTTGTGCTCCCATGATTGTGCTACCAACTGAAGCGATTGTTGATAGAGCCATCATGGTTGACGCAGTGCTTGATGCTGCGGCTGCTGCTGTTCCTGCGGCTGCTGTTCCTGCGGCTGCTGTTCCTGCTGCTGCGGCTGTTCCGCCTGCTGCTGAGGCAATGGCGGGTATTGCTGCTATTAAAGGTGGACACATTTTTTAATCCTCACGAACTGGATGAAGGGTTCTTTCCCTACTCCATATTCTTCTTCTAATTTTATAAATTCAAATCCTAATGACTTGAGCCATCTCCTCGATACTGTATTATCTACATGTACGTAATTAAAGAGTAACGGGTGTTGATCACTAATGCGCTCCACCCACTCTCTTGCTTGAGGTATAAATTCTCGTCTTGTTTCAATTACTTTATCTGTACCGAGCATCCAAGGGACAGCATAAGAACCGTAATCAGACACACCAAACATACCTACAACACTTCCATCTGCATGGATGATGCTGTTATGCTCCTGAGAGACTCTGTAAGACTCTTTGAGAGCATCGTAGGGTTCAAAGCCATGACTAGCCATAACTTCCTTAGCGTCCTGTGAACGCATATAAGGAGCCATAGCTCGGCAGTCCTCGAACCTTGCAGGTCTGTAGTGGTGTCCCATGTTAAGTCCTTTTGTTTCTTAAAGTGACGAAAGCTTCTACTTCAGCATTTTGGAACGTGCTGGGTAGATGCGTATCATTGGTTATAGTTATATCTGTTTCTTGTGCTTGAGACTGTACACCAACTTTGAGTGTGCCGTCTTCAACCACGGGAGAGTAACCTAAAATGTTATTAACTTGCCCTAAGATACGACCAGTAAAGTTAGTTACTTTATCGTCCCTACCTGTTGAGGAAACTGTTACGTTAAAACTACCTGTGTCATTATAATTAAAGCTTATACTTCTTAATTGGTAACGAGCCATACGTGTAGGATCGCCTTGACCTGCTTTAAACACTTGCTCTGAGAGTTTGTATTTAAAGGTGTAAGCTTCTCCCACGTAGGCATAGTTAGCAACTACGCCAGCACTGGTTGTGTGTGTGCCAGCTAAGTAAGTAAATAAAGCAGAACCATCAGCAGGAGTCCCTGTAGTAATTAAATTACCTTCGTGGTCAACGTATTGTGTATTAGCTGTTGGTGTATATACATTTAACAAAGCAGCTTGATCAGCTAAACCTGTCAGAACTTGACGGTGATCTAAGTGAATACTACGTACAGTGTTCTGTATGTTTAAAGTTGAGGCTTCAGAAGAAGCTAAGGACATCTCTTCAAATCTACCATCACTAAAGACAATAGTTAATGAAGCGTTATTAAAAAAGGTATGTATAATGTCTGTATCAAACACCCACTTAGACCAAGAGCTTTGTATACGTTCTTGATCAGAGTTGTACCATTTGTACACGTAACATTCTTTCTTATCAGTCTCAGTTAAACAAACAAGCATGTCTTCATTAGAAGATGCTATCATTTGCCTTACAGTACCATTAAGATACTCAGGAACGTGTGACGTAATAGAAGGAGCATCTTTGTTTTCAGAGTCGTCCTTAGTAAAGAATTCTCTTACACCTGAATAGTCACCACTCTTAGTTGTGAAGAATACACTTGTACCTGCACCAACTGGCGTAGATGTTAAATCACACTCATATTTTGTTGACTGATCTATAATAACCTCTGAGGGTGTTAAGAGCGAGTCAGCAGATAGAGTGAACTGTGTTAAATCGGAGAAGAGTATTAGATCATCTTGAGCTGGTACAGCAGCCTTGAGGATTGATACCTCATTCTGACTAACTGCTAAATCAATAGGAGCTGAGTCAAGTAAGCTTCTTACCGTTACTCGGAAGAAGTTAAAGTAACTACTGGCTTCACTAAAGATCACATTCTCATCTGATAGGAAACCTAAGCGGTTACGATGAAAGAATACATCATTAATCTTACCGCCAACAAAACTTGGGAATGGGTTAGTATCATCATCACCACACTTTCTTTCATCCCATGTGCTTGTACCAAAAGTGAAACTTAGGTCAGCATTCTGTGATAATGTGTGAGGCATTGTTGCTGTGTCAAACGTGTGGTAGACAGGAGCACTAGGTCTTGAAGGAGCTGCACATTCTTTCCATGTACCTGCTGTCTGCGACCCTTTGAACTCAACGTAAAAGTCATCCTCTTTCTTCTGGTTATCTCCATTAACTTGAATGGTAAAACCATCTACACAAAACTTGGGAAGAGAGGTAAAAGTAGAGGCAGCGTCTTTAAACGCAAAGACATGTCTTCCACCTTCTTGATCTGTTGCCTTTAGGCTAAAGTTTGTCGTTGTATTAGAAACAGTAAAGAAAGGTGTATCCTCATTCCCTGCTCTTGTGTAACCTGCTGCAAAAGTCATTGCACTTGTTACACCAGAAGTTTGATTGTATTGAGATGAAGGAACTGAAGCTCTACCTGATATAAAATCAGCAGCTTGGCCTGTCATTAAAGAACTAGCTTCTGATGCAGGATCACCGTCTAATGTGTGGACAGCGCCTGAGAAAATATCACTTGTTTCGTCAACAGTCTGTACAGTACATTTTACTTCTCTATCAAAACCTAATTGTTTAAAGTAAAACATTCCTTCATGTGGTCTTACATTAGAAGGAGTAGATGTATTCTTTGCAACTACCTTATCTTTATTAACAAAGAATGTGTAATCCGCAACAGAGGTTGCAGCTACTTGTGTATTTTCGATAACGTTAGTACCTAAGTAAGCAACTAACGCTGAGTTATCACTGTTGGTTATTATCTGTGTACCAGCAGCATTCCAACTGGCTACACCAGACTCATACCGAAGGTTGCCATCAATATCGTATACATACATTTTAGGAGCTACAGGATCAGTCACAACTGTGTACTGCTCGCTAGTGCTTCTCTTATAAGTATGAAAGTGTGCCCTGTTAATTTCAGTAGTGCTCAGGTAAGCTGTACCTGTTGGGTCTGTTTTCTTTAACTTATTTTTAAACTGTGTAGGTGGGCGTTTCTTTAATCCATCAACAATATCAGAGAAACCGTTTTCCTGTGCTTCTGCTTGGCTTGCTAAACGCAAAGCTGGTGGTTGTTGAGAAACCCCATTAATGAGGTTTGGGATGTTCTTAGAAACTAGAGCCATTTGTTATCACCTTTGTTCCAATGGAACGATCCAGCACACTTGCAGTACCGTAGTCATCGAATATATTATAGTCACCGTTATCCCCTTCCATCTCTCGGAGGGCGAATAAGGCTTCTTGTTCATCATTCCTGTTCATTGCCGATAGTGAATCACTACCAACTACTCGCTCTTGGAAGATACGGGCAGCTTTGACAGCGATGTAGCGTCTTGCTACTTCAGGACATATCTCAAAATCTAATAGGACAACCACATCAAGCTTGAGTGCTTTGCCTATGTTAAAACTATGTTTAATCTTATCGTACATCTTGCTGCCACGTTGTACGTATTCTTGTTTAGAGCTTCTATACTTCGTCTCAGAGTTAGCTAAATCAGCTCTAATGATCTCTGTGGGAAGTACAACATTACCGCTAGTGTCAGCAGCAACGGTATAATCTGGTTCCGAGTTAAAGTTCCAGCCATGAGCTTGGACGCTTCTTGACACTTCATTGAGAATTGTCTCAGCAGTCTCGGCATCTACTAAGCCAGATGTTAAACTGTTCACTGGTGCTTCACCAATAGTAGACAGCATAGAGTTCACTGCTTCCAGTTTTGTTGTAGGAGTTGTCATGTTTACCTCAATGAAAAAATAAAGAGAGAAACACCCCCGAAGGGGTGCTCTCAAACACAATTAAGATGCGTTTACTAATTTAACAGCACACTCAGGACGTAATGAGCTGTGACCCATTGCGTAGCGAGCTACCATTAGTGTACCTTGTCGTGAAACTTGGTACTCTGACTCAACAGCCAAGTCTAATAACTTAACAGTTGCAGCAGCGTCTTTAGTAAATACTAAGCCTTTAGAACCTGAAGGTAGGTTGTTAGACATGTATACTTTAGCACCACCGATTTGTGGAACAGTACCAGCGTTTAAGTTACCACCAGAACCGAAGTCTGAACTCATTACACCAGCAAGGTTAGAAACCGTACCAGTAAACAAGCGGTAGTAAGTATCAGCATCTAATACTACATACTTCTCACCAGTAACGTTCTTAGTATCAAGAGCTTCTAAGGCTGCGAAGATACCATCAGCTACTTGTGAACCAGTTGTTGCAGCACCTGTGCCTTCAAACTCAACATCAGCGTTGTTCTGTGATGCACCTTGAGCGTACTCAGCAGTGTCATCAGTTGCAGCAGCAATCTGACCGAAGATAGCAACGTCAGCAGCTTTAGCTAGAGCAGTACCAATTTCAGCAGAGTAGATTGAGCGAACATCGTAATGGTTCATCGCATCATCAATTTTCGCAATGAAAACAGAAGACGTTAGAAGATCATTGATGTTTACTACTTTCTCACTGTGAGCGATAGCACTAGGTACTACTTCGTTACCAGCCGCAAGAGTTGCAGTAGTAGCGATACCTGTTAATGGAAATTGTGCGCTAGAACCTTGAGAGATTGTGCGTACACGGTGTAATGGCATTGCGATGTTGTTAGTGTTGAATGCTGTTAATACTTCACCAGTGAACGTCTTTAAAAAGAGTTCCTTGGCATCATCAGCACCGCCAGCTTTTTGTCCCAATCGGGATGCAGTATAAGACATAATGTTTTACCTTTTAGTTAAATGTTTAAATGATTAAGATTCTACTCAGTCACTTAACACTCATGCGTTCTCTGAGATTATCCTCCTCGGAGGGTCAAAGGTAATAGTATTGCGTGTTGTCGTACTTTTAGAATTAAAAAACCCTCCGAAGAGGGCAAAGAGACTTGTTACAGTTGACTCCTACCAAGCTTGGCAGAAATCTTTTGGCGATATGCGACATCACTTTCGTATCGGGTGTCGTTCATAGCGGCAGTTACTTCTGCCCATGAGTTGAACACACCACCTGTAGAGTTACTGGATTGCCCTTCACTTAGTAGTGTAGGATCTGTACCCTCGGCAGCTTGATACTTTGTTTGTAATCCCGACACAGCCATCTTGACCATATCAACATCTCCTGAAGTTACGGCTTTATCAAAAGCTGCAATCTCCCCATCACTGAGGTTATCTGCTGCCCATGACGTTAAGTCTCCGTAAGCTTCTTGACCACCTACAGCATCGTAGACAGCCTTTTGGTAGTTAGCGGTTAAGGCTTCTTGCCCTTTGATCCAACTATCAACCAAATCTTTTGAGAACCCTGCTTCCTCTAACTTAGTGTAAGAGTCTTCAGTGATTGCTCCTTGTTCGTTGTATTCATTTTGTAGGGAATTAAAATCAACACCTGCATTCTCTACTGCTTGTTGGACATCGCCAGCCTCGGCTTGCTCAGTCAGTTCAGGAGTAGGTTCTGTTGGTGCTTCTTCCGCTTGCTCGTTGCTACCTAGTTTTGATTCTAAGTTAGCATACGCCTCTGCCATCTGTTCGGCAGACTTAAATTTCTCTGGTAGCCAGTCAGGACGTTGTTCAGAGTCAGGGTTATTTCTACTCTCTAACTCATCCGCAACCTTTACCATCTCAGCTTCGTGTGCTGCCTGTGCTTCTGCATCAGGAGCTACTTCTTCGTGTGTAGATATTTGATCCATAATAGTCTCTTTAGTTTAAAGTTTAAATTTCACCTTTTTTAAAATAATCTGCTGCTCTTGTTCTTCTTGCTTGAAGTGATGCGTTTGCCTCACCAAAGTTTCTCAAGTTTTTCTCGGCAGCTTTCCAATTATCAGAGGTGACTTGCTTCCAAAAGTTATAACCCTTGGTTGCTTTCAACCCGTGATTAAAAACTAAGTCAGCAATAGGAGTAGCTTTATTCTTAGGTAGTGATTTGAAACTAGAACCTGTTGCTTGCTTCCATGCTTTATCTAAAGCTTCAACAGTATCCTTCTTAGCCCACTCATCTATTATGTTAGCCTCTTCATTAGATAACTGTAACTGTGCAGCTTTGTTGATAGCTGTATCACCTTTAAGACCTAAGAAGGGTTTAAGTTTTGTTATAATAGCTGTAGGCAATCCTTTTAATGACTCAGGTGTTCTACTTCCTAGATCAAACCCAGACGCTACAGTGACACCAGAGTGTCCCATAGCAGAGCCATCGTTGTTCTTAGGAACATAACCAGTTGTTTCAAATCCTTCTTGCTCTTTTATATAAGACCAATCTATATTAGAATCTTTATGAGGGTTAGCGGCAGCCTTAGAAACGTAAGCCGCTTGATCACGGTTGTCATAAAACTGTTGTACAAGTCCTGCACCTAATGCTGGGTTATACTCCATTACTCCTCCATATCTTGTTGTGCGCCATCAACCATACCTTTCACAGCAGTAGGAGCAACCTTCTCAGCCATCTGCATCATCTGTTGTTGTTGCATCTGCTCTTGAGCTGCTTGCTGTTCTTGTGCTTTCTGTTCAGGAGACTTAACAAGACCTTGTGTATCAATACCCAGTGATGCGCCTAAGCGATCAAGGTAGTCATCAATGTTAAGGTTCTGTTGTATTACCTCTTGACCTAAAGGTTGAAGGTACTGCAAGAACGCTGATAGTTTGTTAAGATCCTGACCTCGGCCAAGAGCTTCTAAACCAGTTACGATCTGAGGCTTCAATGTGTCTTTAGGGAACTTGGGCATCTTGCCTGACTTCTGCATCTTGTTAAGCAGGAGGTTGACAAGTGGTAGTTGGAATTCTTGAGACAGGACAGAGTAGATACCACCTAAAGCAGTCTCTAGTTCTTGTGCCATGTATCGTACTTCCTCAGCCGTTACACGTTCAGCATTACGCTGGACTGAGCTGTTAAGTAGGAAAGAGAAAGACAAGCGTTCTGTAATCACTTGCATTGTTTCTTGTGCTACTCGGAAGTCATTAAACTTATTTGCTTGGAGTGTGCTAACATCATTGGCATCACCTGAGATGATAGCGCCATTAGTAGAGTCAGCAATGTTACGTATCTTAGTTGTACCATTAGGTCGTACCATGAAGAGTAGTTTAGCACTAGCTGCACTTCCTTCTACGATAGCACGAGTCAAAGCTTCTAATGATTTTAGATCACCGATAATCTCTTCCACGAAAGAGCGACCGTAATCGTTACCATCAATAGCGATGAAACGTAATGCTAACCATGGTAGCTTGTCTGCTGGGTAACTACCCTCAGACTTAGGTATTACTTCACCGTGTACCTCTTGGTGTACAACAAACTTCTTACCTTCACGTTTAATGCAGGTATAAAGTTCACACTCTCTTTTATCTTGCTGTGCGATGTATTCCTCATTCTCGATTAACGCTGCCTTAACAACATCAGGGAGAGCTTCAAAAGCGATTGTCTCTTTGACAATAATCTTGAGCAGGTTGCCCATAGTATCACGCTTGACGCAATAGCTATCTAAGCGAAAGACTTTCATCCCACCATCTTTAGGCATATGTATAAGTGCGTTACCGCTAACGATAAGCTGCTTGAGCATCTCGAAAGCTGGCACTCGGATAGCCTTAGCTTCTACAAGCTGTGCGGCTGAACGCTCAATACGAGCTAGAGCATCCTCAGCCTTACCTCTAGCGTCATCCCCTGCTAACTCAACTAAGTCAAAGTCATCTATCGTTAGACGAAAGAACGGACTGTTAGGAGGTAGGAGTGTCATTAGAAGTTTTGATGCGAGGTTGTTTACACCTCTAGCACCTACAGCTTGGTATGGGGTATCGTACTGGGTAGAGGAAGTATGACCGTCACGAGGCATTAAGGTTGGTATGGTTAGTTCAGCAGCCGCCCTTGCCCTCGTTAGAAAGACATCACGATCTGCTTCCATATTTTCGTAGGCGTGAGCTACGCCTTTCTCGTTGTAAGTCATGGGTAATCCTATTTATTAATTGTAAGACCTGCGCCTGAAGCTGACTCAGCAGCCTGTACGCCAGAGCTACCTCTACGTAATTGCTTTGTACCTTTACGTTTCTTCTTACGTATCTCAGCATTAGAATCTACAGCATTCTCAATCTCATCGGGAGCTTGGTTAGGTGCTGGTGGCGGAGCTGGTGGTTTTGGAATGCTTGGTTTAGACATGCACATATTTAATTCTCATTGGTTAGTTCATCCTCCAGCATGTTCTCTAGCTTTTGAATGACGGATTGTTGCCCTTGGAGAAAAGCCACTTGTATGTCTTTGACACCAAGGTTATGGGGCAGTTGGTTTGGATATAATTTCTTAAACATATCCACTAATTCTTTAGATATAATGGGTTTCATATTCATAGTTGTTTCTCTTAACGGTACGTTTAGAAACTAGGTAATTAAATCAAGAGGTTATAAGGAAGGTGTAACCAGACATTTGCGATGATATGGAGGCAGGTTACCACCTCCAATACCATTACCGCATATCTATATTTCACACTGTCCAGCTACACATGCTAGTTCCTGTGTACCTGTAGTTGTGTCTTCTTTCTCAAACTTACCTAAGTCATCCCAGTTAATACTCTCAGGCATCTTAGCTAGGGCTTCTTCATAAGCTTCTTCTGTGATAGCTGTGTACGGAGCTTGCTGATACACATGATCTGTGCGAGGCAAGAAGCTAATACCTGAACAACTATCTAGTCGATCCCATAACCATTGACCTGCTGCAAGGAACTCTTCATCCGAGTAGTAGATAGTTACACTTGGCTTATGCTCACACCAATGGTTCTGGTAGGTTTCCCACAAGTCTAACTGCTCTTGTACATTAAGTGAGTCAACACTTGTAGAGCCAGCAGGAGCTTTGATAGGGAATGAGAAGACGTAGTTATCTTCATTCATTACGTCCTTCTCCCAAGGCACTCCAGCGTCTTTGAGGAACTCTGAGATAGGATCTTTACCATCACTACGCACTGTTCGTATGTACTGTTGGGAGAACCTAGCGTGTATACCAGAGGCACTGTCTACTAACTGACTAACTGTACCTGACGGCTTCACTGCTGTGATTGCTGTTGACTGATTGATGCCTAAATTTTTTGCCCATTTTTCGTTTGTCTCTACGGCAACCGCTTTAAGCTTCTCTAGTATCTCAGGTAAGATAGGTAGGTTAGGATGATCGAACCATGTACCTGAGTCCTGTCGTCCTGACATAACAGGGTGATCCATAATGCCTGTCATACTTACACCAAGTAAACATTCCTCTGCTGTGTTCTTCTTCCAGATGTTACGCACGTAGCGGAAGTCTGTTAAAGATGCCTGAAGTGTTCCAAGGATAGTAGCAATCTCAACCTTACGTTTTAAATCTTCGTATGTGTCGGTACTACGAATAACGATTTCTGATAAATTACAAACCTGTGCTGAACGTAGGATAATCTCAGAGCAAGGGTTAGTACCAAAGTCATGTTCAATATCTCTACGACCATGACGAGCTGACTGCTTCTTCGCTGCTGTGCGAGAGAAGATACCACGCTCACCTGCCTTAGATTTGTATAACGCTGTCCACTCTTCTAAGAACGTCTCGAAGTCAGGGCGTTCATTATAGACTGCACTATTGTTAGCGAGCGCACGTTGCGTATCAGTCTCCCACCAATTGCCCGACTTAGCATGACGCATGCGATCATCACTAAGATTAGACAAACTAATAAGCGCAGACCTACGCACACCGCCCACCACAACAATCTCTGCAATTTTACAAACAATATCATGGCATTCTATACTCGTTAGCTTACGGCCAGCAGCACTACGAAAAGTATTAACAGTAAATTCAAACAAAGACACCAAAGGAGCAGCGCCAGAACTCCGCCCTCCGAAGGTTTTGAGTCTTTCACCTTTTGCACGAAGCTTCGTAACATCCCAAGAAGGCACTTGACCCGTATACAAAAGGCTAACCAACTCACGGAAAGCTTTAGCCCAACCAATCTTACTGTCTTTAACAATGATCGTAGTATCTGTTTCATTAAATTCCTCCGCCACTTCTGGCAATTTATTTACGGATTGACGTTCGACTGAAAAGCCTACACCTGTACCACACATAAGTACGTATAAGATTTCATCGAACACTCTGATATGATCTACTGCTACATACGAGCAGTTAAACCCAGCCATGTTGTCACGATCAAGTGCTTCACCTGCTGTCATTAAGCAGCGCATGGAGGGCATTACTTCTAAATTATGTATCGCTTTGTATAACATCTCTGATGTATCGTAATCAATCTGACCACGCCCTACCCAGAAGTCTGTGTAACGTCTTACGGTTTCTGCCCAAGTCTCTCGTCTACCATCGTCTTCTCTCCAACGTGCATAGCGTGACTTGTGAATGTACTGCTGATAACTATCCATCTGTTCCTTCTCCCATACAAATTGGACATGGCTTTGCAGCCTTATACAAACCTTCACCTTCAGGATCGTAACCTTCTAAACCTGAACCATGACAAGCTTTGCATTCTCTCACTTCATCTGTCACCTATAATCTCCTGAGCCTTTTAATTTATTTTCGTATTTACGTTTCATTGTTTTATTTAGATTGTCGAATGCTACATCACTCAGGTTTAATCCCATACGATCTACCAGCATGGCTAAGTACCAGAACACATCACCCAGTTCATCACTGACTTCCTGCTTATGGTTGGGGCGTTCACCGTCCCTAATTTTTTTCTTAATTTTATCAGCCACCTCACCTGCTTCGGACAGTAGACCTAGAGTTAAATACTCTATGGCTAAGTCTTCAGGAAAGATAGCTGTGTCGTTACACTTGGCTTGATAGTAATCAAAGCCTTCAAACATGCCTTGTAAAAATTCGTAAGATGCGTTGTTCACCAGTTGACTCCTTTTGTGTCGTTCATTAATTCAATCATTTTGCGGAGATACCAAACAGCTTTCTTGGCATCTTCTACAGGTTTACCTTTTGTCCATAGTCGAGAGCTGGTGTACTTGATCACATTACCATGACAGTAGGAGATAGCTTCGTACTTACCTAAGACATCTATAATGTAATCAATAGTTTCAATCTCACCTGCGTTGTAGTGGGCAGGACTATTAACAGGATCAGCGTGAGGACTTTGATAATCCTTCTTATTAAACTTCCTAGCTAAATCCCATTCGTCTGTTGTTATATCATTTATGCCGCCCATAATTTTACTTCCTTTGTTTCAAAGTTATATTCACCGTCACGTAGGATACGTGCTAGTCGTGCGTTTTCTATAGCTACTTCTTCACCTAGCTTCTGTGCACCGAAGGCATGAATTACTGTCTGCCATGTTGCACCTTGCTGTTCGAGAATAACATTAGCTTTCTTATCACCTACTGTTGGGCAACCTTTGTAGTTATCCGTCGAGTCACCAACTAGCGTTTGATATAAGAAATTGTAATCAGCTTCTTCTTCATCTACCTCTACAACTTTACCATCAATTAAATGGTAAGCAGGGATGGTGAGTAAGTCTTTATCAAGTGACCAGATAACAGTGTTGTGATCAGCGCTGCCTAAGATACCTAATAAGTCATCAGCTTCTAGCTTGTCTTCTACTTTGCCATTGTACTTCTCGGCTAGGTAGTCCTTAGCAAACTTGAGTAGCATAGGCTTACGAGTATTCTTACGGTTAGCTTTATAGTAAGGCGCTACGTCCTTGCGGTACAGGTTGTCTCCTGAGAGACAGGTGATAACTTCATCACACCCTGACTCAGCTATGATCTTACTCATAAACTCTTCCATAGAGCCTATGACATCTTTCTCGTGAGCGTGTAGTGTCCAACACCCGTTACCCCAATCAATAGGAGTCTCGGCAATGGTCGCTGCTTTGTAAGCAACGATGTCTCCATCGACTAATAATGTTCTAGTATTCTTCATCGTCTTCCTCCGTCATCATCTTCTCAAACTCTTCGGCTGTCATGCTCACCATATGTGTAGCACTAGAAGCCATGCGGTATTGTATGATTGCTTCCACAATCCACTTGAAGGCAAAGGCGAACGATACAAAACCAAAGCCCATACCTAAGATTAAATTTAATGTACTTGTTTCCATGATCATTCCTTATGTTTTGCTAAACGAAGTTTACGGGTTTTAGGATTGAACAATATGTACTGTACTCCTAATTCTTTTTGTAATGCGGTACGTGCTTTAGAGTTGTTGGCTCTGTCACTGCTGTTCATCTTAACATCAAACAAGTAAACCTCCCCGTCTTTAAGAGCCACGATGTCAACAGCACCCGTACAGCCTGAGTTATGGAACACTTCAAAACCTTCATCCCATAACCAAGTGATTGCATAGTGCTCTGCCAAATCTCCAAGACGATTAACATCAGTGAGTGTCTGCCCAACTTCGTCCGACTTGGAACTCCGAGTCGAGAGGGCATTTGAAGTTGTACGCTCGCTCTGTTTCTTTAATGGCTTCTTTAGTGATTTCACCAATCGCATCCTCAAGCCCTTTCTTAACTAAGATTTGAACCTCATCGTGAACGAACGCCACTATCGTAACTTCTTCGTTAGTGTAGCCTTTACTTCTTATCATATTTTCTACAGTTGCGTACCACTTCTTACAGATGATCGCTCCTGCTGACTGGAGTAAAGTGTTCAAGGCAGCGTGTGGGTGACGAATAGGAATAAGTCTACCATCCAATCCATTAATAAATTTCTCACCATGCTGCTGGTCTAATCTATTGTTGAGAGCTTCTGTTAGTTTCTTTAACGCAGGAGTCTTAGCCAGAAAGCGTTTCTTAATCTGACCTCCTTCCTTCGCACCTTTACCAATGATCTGTCCTATCTTCTCGTTCCCTGCTCCGTACAAAAATCCGTAGATGAATGTCTTAGCTTGGGGGCGAGTAGCTAATCCTGCTGCTTGTTGGTTAGCGGTGTGTATGTCTCCTTCGAGAATCTCTTGGCCATATCTACCTCCATCGTATCTACACATATAGTGTGCCAAGCATCGTAGCTCAAGTCCGCTTGCATCAGCACCAAGGAGTACGTATCCATTAGGAGCGTGGAACAACTCTCGACACTCTTTTCCAAAAGCTGCACCTGTGCTTGGGACTTGTGCAACGTTCGGGTCTGAATGAGTGCAGCGAGAAGTAACAGCACCCATGTGATTAACACGACCGTGTATACGACCATTCTTTTCCAGTTTGAGCCACGCTTGTTTTCCATTACCTAATTGTCCTAGTCGTTTGTTTAGCATTAAGAACTCTGTCAGTAAGGCAGCTTCGGGCATCTCGATTCCTGCCAAGATTTTTTCGTCAATTTTTGGTTCACCTGACGGAGTAAACTCTTTAGGTTCCCAACCTTTCTTCATTAGTCTGTCTGCAATCTGTTGCCGTGACGCAGGGTTGAAGGGTATTACTTTTGTTTTTGTTTTCAACTCGACTATTGTAGGTTCTAAGGTATCAACTAACTCTGCCTCTATTTCTAACTTTCGTGTAGATAGTTCTGTATAGAGCTTCTGTGCTGCTTCCACATCAAAAGGAAAACCTGCTACCTGTTGTTGTATCAGCAATCTATTCATCTCGTGTTCAAGACGCATAGGTTCTTCAGGGTACTTCTTCGATAAGATCAACTCGTATAGCTTGACGTTAAGTGCTACATCCTGAGCACAATACTCTAACATCTGTGGTGAATAGGCATCCCATGCCTCGTCCTGCTCTCCGTAGTCACCCTTATGGAACTTTAAGCGTTGTCCCCATGCCTTTAAGGAATGAGAACCAATTAACTTATTGTCAACTGTACGCTTCAACATATCTTTTTCTTTCATGTTAGGCCAAATTAAACGTGAGGCAACTAACGTGTCATACACCTGTCCATAGTAGTCGAAGTTGTAGAGCTTCTTTAATACAGGTAAGTCATACGCCATGACGTTGTGACCGCCTAGACTTTCAGCTTCTTGTAAAACTTCCAAGGCTACATCTATTTGTGTTGGATCATACTTACGGACTACACCTGTCTCGGTGTCTTGTGTAACGATACAGTGTACCTTCGTCACATCCTCTAGTAAGTTATCAGTTTCTATATCAAAAATTATCATGTCATCATCTCGCTGGATTGATTAAAATTCAGGTGCTACATCTTCAGACATACGACCTGTTCGTTTACTGTAAACTAAATGCCCTGCCACTCCTGTCTCACCTGACCACCTGTTCTTTAATACACGCACAGTTGTAGTGTCGGAAGTTTCTGCATCTTGTTGGTTACGCTCTAAGCCAATAACAATATCTGATAACTGACCTATTGCTGCTGAACCTCGGAGTTGTGATAGTGAAGTAATGATACCTTCTTCGTGTCCCTTATCACCGCTTGGTCTGCGTAGATGGGAGACAACAATCATACCGATGTTTAGTTCTTCTGTTAGTGAGCGTAGCTTTGTCATCAGTGTATCAATGGTACGTCTTTCATCATTACCTTCCATACCACTTACAACAATACTCAAGTGATCTAAGATAACGTATTGACAACCACAGCCACGAGCAAGGTAACGTATCTTACCTAACAAGTTATCAGACTCAGTTGAGCCCCAGTGGTCATACATAAAGACTCTGCCTGTACCCATGGTAGCGTCAAAGGCTTCTTTCAATTCATCTTTAGGTATGTCATTAAGATGTACAAGTTTGTTTAAGTGTAGTGACATCAATCCCTGAGCTGTGCGTTTACTGGATTCCTCCAACGCAACGTAGCCTATGGTAGCGCCCTCGTTCAGTAGATGATATGCAAACTCACGAGTGAGCTGGCTCTTACCTAAACCTGATCCTGCTGTTACTGTTACGATCTCACCTAAGCGACAACCTCCCACCTTCTCATTTAAATCTTTGTATGGGTAGGGAACGCTATGTACTTCTTTCTCTGTTGATACTTCTTCCCACAAGTCTGCACCGTTAATGATACCGTCAGGTTGAAAACCTTTAGCTGACCAGAACGCATCAATCAATTCTGCTGTACGTCCTGCCATTACCATATCACTTGCATCTTTAAGCGGTAGCTTGGCAATCTTTGCTTTTCTTGGTGATAGTAGTGCGGCACATTCTACTGCTGCCTTCTGCCCTACTTCATCATTGTCAAACATAAAGACTACAGACTCAAAACCTTCGAGCCATTCTATAGCTTGTTTGATGTCACGCTTCGCACCTGCTGCACCAGTCTTTAAACTTACGACTGGCCACTTGTGATCAAACGCTTGCGACATCGAGAGGGCATCGAGTTCTCCTTCAACGATGGTGACATTCTTGCCACTGTCCCTCCAGAGCCATTGTCCGTAGAGTCCTGCTTCTTTGATTGCTCCACGAACGGAGAAATTCTTTCCTGCTGTTCTAATTTTTTGTGCGACATTCTTACCGTCTTTGGTTTTGTGATTTGCAATCTGCGTTGTCTTACCATTGAAGGTTCCTGTTTGATAATCCCAAAACTTTACTGTCTTCTCTGTGAGACAGCGCTTAACTAACACCTCATGCGTTCCTGTTAAAAAATCTACAGGTTTTATTTCCACCACCTTAGCCTCCTCTTGGGATTGCCCATATGTCTCACACGCAAAACAATAGGTGTGACCATCAGTGTACAAACTGTTTGCATCTGACGAGCCACACTTATCGCATGGAGTGTGCATTAAAAATTCACTCTCCTGTTCTTCCATTACTTGATCCATTCTTCGGGGATTATTTCTTCTGCCCAGATAAACCCATGACGATCTGCCCATTCACTACAAGTCATCTTGGTTCCATCTTTGCGTTTCTTTGCACCTTGTACTGTGCTGTTTGCTCTTTGAAAAAGAAAACGTATGTCTAGCTCAGGGTGCTGTTCCTTCATGCTTCTCATCTTACGTTGAGCATCTTGTCGGAAGTAGCCTTTAACTTCAATGTACATATCGTTGATCTTTAGATCAGGAATGTAGTTACGTTCTACCACGTAGGGTAGCTTACAAGGTTCATACTCATAAGCTACTCCACGGGCATTGAGGTTAAGCTGCACACGTTCTTCTAGGGTCGATCTAGAAGTCAGCGACATCAGCAAGCTCCTCAGTTGAGTTAGCTGCTTCGGTAGCAGGAGGAGCCACGAAGCCATCTTCCTCATCAAAGACACTAGCGGCACTGTTACCGTATTCCACTAGGTCAATCACTTGAACTGCTTTCAATCGTAAAGACACACCAGCTTTCTTGGTGCTTGCCATTACATAAGGGATTGGTTCAAAAGCTACCTTCACTCGTGAACCGTTACCAATAAGAATGTCATTGGTCATTGGAACTTTCTTAGAGTCTAGTACAGCAGGCTGTTGCTCGTAGTACGTACCATCACGCTTCTGTACTTTAGCTTTCAACTTAAACTTGAACTCTACGTTACCTGTGTCATCACCTGTCTCTCGATCAAAGACTGGTTGACATACATCTTGAGTGGTCAGCGTGTTCTTTAAACGTGGGTCAGCTTTCACTGCCTCGTTGAACTTAGCTTGAACTATCTGATCTAGTTGCTCACTCATTGCTGCTGCTTGTGCGACAGGCATTTGAAGATTGATACTGTAGTCACCCAGAGGGTTAAACTTTGTATCAGGCTCAAAGACCTTTGCCCAGAGAGCAGTGCCTTCTAATACTAATATATTCTTAGCCATACTTTATGTATCCTTAATAGTTAATGTTAATGGGTGTTGGGCTTAACGGTACTTTTAGAACTCAGGCGAAAAAGTAATCACTTTGCAGCACCTCCTGTAAGTTGAGAGTACCTTTTGCTGGTGGGGGTGGTACTATTACACCCTGCGGTAGTGTAGCTACTGCGCTAGTGTAGAGATTAAGTAAGACATCATGCTCCTCATACATCTCTACGAATGCTTTTCTTAACTCATCATTTAGTAATGGCATGTTAGGGCTATGTGTCCCGTAGCTATCATGCACCATTGCAAAGTCTGTTATCCCTGCGTCCACACATTTACTAACAGTCATTGTTAAAGCTGCTGCATCGAGTGAGTGTACAAAGTTGGGACTCGCTCCTGACAGCATCTTACGTTTGTCTATAGAGTTGTCGTCAGTCTCTCTGTATCGCAGTGAGATCAACGAACCGTTTAGGTGTGACTTAACACGCTTTGATGTACTGTTTGGATAGTGCTGCCTTACAAGAAGATTGGTGGGTGTTATCCAGTGGAATGATAAACCATTCTCAACGTATAGCTTTGCTATCTCTTTGATGTAGTTCATGGCGGAGAAAGCGGAGACTATAACCTCATTGATTGCATCCCATACAAAACCTGCAAGGTATAGGGATGGGTGAAAGAACTCATCGTTCCATGGGTTACGTCCCTTACACTTTTCTTCCAAGGCTTCCTTGATATAGTCCCTGCATGAATGCCTAGTGCCACTGTAAGGCACGATCATCACTGGCCGCTTGCATATCTTACGGCAAACCCCAATGTCTAGGATCTGTCTAGCCATCAGTGTGCCTTCTGCTTCTAAAAGTTTAGTAGCAATCTTGGCTACATCAGAATAAATGTCCTGCGGCTCGTCACTTGGCGTTAAGTTTACGCTACGGCCACCTTCAGCGTCCCTGAGCATCGCTGAGAGGTGTTGCAGTCCGTTACATGAACCGTCACTAGCGCATGGTAAACGTGTCTCATACGGCTCCCCATTAGCTCTGGCGGCATTGTACTCTGCCCATTCTTTACACCATGCGAGTGCCTGCCAAGGTTTGTCTGCTTCTTGCCACCATTTATTAGATAAAGGGTCAGTATATACAGCGATTGCGTTCTCTACATTCATGTAAGCCCACATTTCTCTGTCTTCTAGGCTCACTTTATCGACACCAAAGACGTTAGCACCATGGATTGCCAGCCATTTAGCATCTTCGGCACTGTCCATA
>ERZ1048068.1368-NODE-1368-length-18912-cov-5.388715_pt1 | contig 18912 bp, 17 predicted proteins | sample MGYA00383098_ERZ1048068 | MGnify/ENA primary metagenome ERZ1048068 (study PRJEB29581, sample SAMEA5548368) | metagenome | biome: marine; feature: coastal; material: water | depth 1 m | study: Short-term variability in the microbial, nano- and picoplankton... | reverse complement strand
TTTTTGAGTACAGTAGTTGTAGGCAAGTGCTTCCACCGCAGCTTTAAAGTCCTCGCTGTCCTCGCCGAGAATATCCCTCGCCAGTTTGAGAACCATGGTCAGTGCCATTTCCTCTGCTGGCCAGTTTTCAGTCAATCCCTCCAGGGCGTAGAGTTGTTTGTAACGCTCCATCAATTGGTAGCCGTCATTGGCGGTGTTCTGTTCAATCTCAATAAACTCCTTGAGCAGGGGTTTGGCCTGCGCATACTGTTCATTGAAGATCAGGTATTTATAATAGTAATCCCGGGCGCTGTTGGTGGTGAAGTGGGTCTTGCCAAGCACTTCTGAGGATAGCCTGTAAGCTTTTTCAATCTGGCTGCTATCGGGATTAAAAAGATACATTTTTTCGTAACTCTGGTTGATATTCCTGAGAATAAAGATACAGGTCAGAGCACGTTCTGAATAAAGCGCCACACAGTGGGGTAGTGCTTTTTGGCTGCGTTCTCTCACGGATTGCCAGCGTTTACGGTTGAGATCTTTATCAATACTGAGGATGGTTTTTTCGAATTTTCTTTCAGACCAGGTTCTCGCCTCGGACTGAATGGGAAAGCTCAGTCCTAGCAGGGCGAGAAGAGTCATTGTTAAAAGGAATTTGATAGATTTACTATTGATCAATAGGTCCATGGCTTAGCCCCCCAACTAAATTCACCATCTCTTTGAGTATAGATGATCAATTTTGACTTGCCGGGGGAATATGCCTGGCCATTTTATATTCGACGAATTGCCGCCACTACTGCCTGGGCTTAAATTGTCCGGTTTAGATGGTCCGGTTTAGATGGTCAGGCCACCATCGACAACAATACATTCGCCATTGGTATAGCTCGCGGCGTCTGAGACCAGGTAGAGTACCGTGCCGGCCATCTCATCCGGTTCAGCATGACGTTTCATGGGAATGGTTTGCATAGCCGCTGCGTATAATTTTTCATTGGCAAATAGGGCGCCGGCAAACTGAGTCTTGGTCATGCCGGGTAGCAGGGCGTTGACACGAATACCATATTCACCGCACTCCTTGGCAAATGCCTTGGTCATATTGACCACAGCCGCTTTGGTAATCGAGTAGATGCCCTGGGCCATCCCCGGCTGCAGTGCATTGACCGATGCCGTATTGACAATGGCACCGCCGCCGTTGTCGCGCATCAGCTTTCCCGCTTCAGTGGACATAAAGAAATAGCCGCGAATATTGACGTCGACAGTTTTTGTGTAGGCGCCCAGATCTGTGTCGAGTATATGCCCAAAGTAGGGGTTGGTGGCGGCGTTGTTGACCAGAATATCCAGCTTGCCGAATTTCTGTTTAATCAAGGCAAAGGCATTTTCTATCTGTTGCATATTGCCCACATGACAGGCCAGGGCCTCGGCACTGCCACCGTCATTATTGATTGTATCGGCAACCTGCTGACAGCCATCAATCTTGCGGCTGGAGACAATAACGTGAGCACCGTGCTGGGCTAATAATTTGGCAATAGCTTCACCGATACCGCGGCTTGCGCCGGTGACCAGCGCAACCTTTCCCGTTAAGTTAAATAGATCTGTAGTCCCTGGTTTGATAGCCATGGATATTTCTCCAAATGTTTTAGGCTTTGCCTGTCAGTTCATTGAGTAGTGCCTGTATTTCCGGGCGCATATCATTGCGGATACTGGAGTAGATTGTCCGATCCTTGGTTGCCAGCATTTGCGCCAATTTAAAGGCCGATGCTTGTAATTCAGCCTGTGGGTGAATGCTGTCGACAATATTCAGCGCTTCAGCTTCTATGCCTGTGTAGGCAATACCCGTCAACAGCATGTTTTTTAATGCCTGCTTGTTGGGCAGCAGGTTGACCAGACTCTGGGTAACCGGCGTAAATGGCAGCGGGATATTGACCTCGGGAAAACAAAAGCGCCCGCGATCCTCGCGCATCAGCCGAAAATCAGCACCAGAAGCGAGAATCGCCCCGCCAGCATAGGCATTGCCATTGATACAGACGACAGTCGGTATATTGAGCAGTGCAAAGCGACATAGCATGGTGTGAAAGGCCTGCATGAATTCTCCCTGTCCCCGAGCGGATTGCTGCCCCAGCCAGGCCAGATTGATCCCCGTACTAAAAGTTTTTTCATCTTCACAGGTGATAATCAGTGCGCTATTGCCCTGAAAGTTTTCGACTCTGTCAAAGGCGGCCATATACTCATGCATGACCTCGGTGGTAAAGGTATTGTCATTGCCATTGGCAGCATTGGTCAGAGTTAGAATATGGATGTTATCTCTTAGGGTCAGATTCATAGTCGACATAGGATTACTCTTTTTTGTTTAACTGATATTTTTATTTGAACTTATGTTTTAACTTATGTTTGAACTGAATTGCGTGCATTGTTGATAAATTCCTCGGCGGCTTTTTCATCGTCGAGCAGGCTCTCCATGCTTACCGGTACCTGAACGCCGCGTTGCATCGCCGGTATCGACTTCATGGCCCCTAACCAGCGATCGAGATTTTCCAGACCGTCGCGAGAAACCCCGGACCACTTGTAAGTGCGCACCCAACACCAGTTGGCGATATCGGCAATTGAGAAATCATCAGCCAGCCATTCACTGTCGGCCAAGTGCTTGTCGAGCACCTCAAAAAGACGTCGACATTCATTTTGGTAACGACTGATAGCGGTGGGAATTTTTTCTGGCAGATAGCGGTGAAAAACATTGGCCTGACCCATCATTGGGCCGACACCGCCCATTTGGAACATTAGCCACTGCAGCACCTTCGAGCGCCCGTTGATATCGCTGGGGAGCAATTTACCGGTCAGTTCGGCGAGATAGATCATAATCGCAGCGGACTCGAAAACCGCAAAGTTGTTATTGTCTCGATCAACAATTGCCGGAATGCGACCGTTGGGGTTTATTGCCCGAAACTCTGGTGTGTGTTGGTCGCCAGCAGTGATATTGACCAGATGTACCTCGTAGGGCAGCTCCATAGCTTCAAGGGTGCAGGAGGCTTTGTGACCATTTGGTGTCGGTGCTGTATACAGTTCGATCATAAGGGCTCTTCCCCTGGTTGGTTTACTGCACCCCAGACTTCAAGATGATTGGCTCTCTCGATACGTCGCTGGGTTTTTAAGGTTAAAAGATCTTCAAGACCCAGAGGGGCAAAAAAATCTCGGCATGCTGTGCGACTCTCGTTATCGAGAGCATCGTAGGCATCGGTAATCCGCTGCATAAGGGTTATTCGGTAGGGTTTGTTGACCCCATGACATTGAATTCCACGAAACTCAAACTGTATTTTCCCCAGAGTTTGTTGGTGGGGCTTTTTGCACACATTGGCGCCGGTTTGAATATCCGGGTTCGCTGCTAACCAGGCGTTGGTGGCATTGACGGTGGCCTGTATTTCGGCAAGATAGTCTCGTGCCACAAAGGCAAGCAGGTCGCGAAGGGTTTGCGGTATTTGCCCAGCCTCAAAGTACATCTGGCTGTAATCCCCATACTCGGGGATGTCGGCATTCGCCGCGCTCATGCGTTCGGTCCAGCGATACAGTCGCGGTGCCTGTTGTTTCATGAGCTGGCTAGAGGAGATATCCCTTGCCAGGTGTGCATAAAGGGGGCCGTAGAGGCCATAGTCCGCCACCGAGGGCAGCCCGCCCAGCATATAGGGGTGATCCCAGAGATGTTTTTGCAGCAACGCGAGAAGTTCTAAGTAATGGGCTTCGATGGCTGGAGCAGTGTCTTTATTGATTCCCAGTGGTGGTAGGTAATTCTGCATCGGGGCCATAGCCTGATCGGCAACTGCCTGGGTGATCTCTTCGCTTGCGCCCGGTGCTACGCAGTCGCCAAACTCAGCGCGAAGCAGGGTTTTATTTTCTTCAAAGTAGTTCCAGCGGTAGTGCATGGCTGGTCTTAAGAGACCCTCGCTACCAAAAAGATCCAGTATAAGTGCGCTTATTAACAGGATTGGATTTTGCGGATACACGGAGAACTTGCCCTGACCGCTCTGCTCGAAGTGATTGATAATTGCCATGCTGTCTTGAATAACCCTACCGTCATTAAGCTCGATAACTGGAAGCATAAGGCGTTGAATCACTGGCATTATTTCCGAGGCATAGCGCGAGTCCCCCGGCATGCGCTCATCGAAGGGGATGCTGTGTTTGCGCAGGTAGGCACGGGCTTTGGCGGTGTAGAGGGAATGGGGTGTGCCATATAAAATTATTGATTCACTCATAGGGTTCTCTTTGAGTTGTTTTTTTAATGAGAATAAAAATAAATACTGCGATCAAGGCGATTAAAATAACGCTTGCCAGCATCAGGGCCGGCCAATTGGTGGCGACCATTTTGCGTACTGTATTGGCGTAAATCTGTTCCATATGATCGAAGTTTTTTGGTATGGGCAGTACGCCAAGGTGTTTTTCATAAGCCGCGTAATCAAGCATTAACTCGGCAAATTTATCGGGTTCCTTTTCACGCAGATCCACAGTCTCAGCGGGATCGTTGGCAAGGTTGAACAGACGCCAGATATTATCCCCCTGGGGTGGCGTGTTGCGGGTGATCTTGTAATCGCCCTTAAAAAGCGCAGAGTTGCCCGATACCTCCATGCCTATGGGTTCGTCCGGGGCATAGACTGTGCTCTTTGAACCATTTATGAGCGGCATAAGACTGCGACCGGTAATGGCAACTTGAGTGGGGTTGTTCTCAGGGGCCTGACTGTAGTCGAGGTCAATGTAGTCAAGAATCGTCGGCACGATATCGGTCACCATAGAAAAGGCACTGATGCTTGACGGTTGCGTTGCTGATGGGCCTGGGATGTTTGGGCCGGCAATAATCAGGGGTACACGTATACCCCCCTCACTGGCGTAGAATTTAAACAGGCCGCCCGGGGATGCCGTGGCACTTGCCCACTCGGGTCCAATAAATCCCATGCTGCCTTTTTCCCCAAGTGTTTCAATATTATGATGGTAGCCATGGGTTGCCATCCATATTCTGGAGCTTAACCATTGCAGCGGATCGCTGGGTTCAGGGCCATTGTCCGAGGTAACGACAAACAGGGTATTGTCCAGCTCGCCGCGCTGCTCAAGGTAATCGACAAAGCGGCCTATATGCCGATCCATTGCGTCCAACATGGCTGCCTGAACAGCCATGGAGCGGGCGTAGAGCTGTTTTTCATTGTTGTCGAGAGATTCCCAATCCCTTGTGGTCTCCGGCATATAGGCCTGGACTGACGCCTCTGGGATCAACCCCAGTTGAACCGCTCGTTGCCAGCGCTGCTTATGCAGGACATGCCAACCCTGGTCATAGACGCCGTTGTAGAGGTCGGTTATTTCACGGGGTGCCTGTATGGGAATATGGATGGCCTGGAAAGCAATGTAGGAAAAGAATGGCCGCCGACCTGAGGGTTGTTCAAGGCGCTTATTTATCTGCAGGCCCTGATCCACGTAGTCAATCATGCGATCGATAATAAACGCCGAGGAATAAAAATCATCTGGCAGACTGGCAGGCACGCCGTTCTCAAACCACGGGGCACTGTCATAAAAACCCATATAGGATTTCTGCTCCCAGTTGTCAGCGCCGGAGGCATCCAGGGCAAAGGAGCGGTCAAAGCCATGGGCATTGGGTAGATCCTCAGGGCGCGAGCCGAGATGCCATTTGCCGCTGATATAGGTTTGATAACCAACGGCCTTTAAGCGCTCGGCAAGGGTTAGTACGCCCGGTTCAAGTGACAGAGAGTACCCCGGTTGGCCTCTGTGCTCAGCGGGAATAATCTCCGGGATAGTTGCTATGCCTGTGCGGTGATTATCTATACCGGTTAGCAACATAGCTCGTGAGGGTGCGCACAGCGGTGAGCTGTGATGCCGGGTAAATTTTACGCCGCGATCGGCGAGAGCTTGAATGGTGGGCATTCGAGCTTCACCGCCGTAGGGGGCGAAGTCGGTTAGGCCGGCATCATCGACGACGATCATGACAATATTGGGACGCTGATTGTCAGCCAGTGAATGCGTTGAAAATGCAAAAAGCGTGACCAGTAAGGTCACAAATACTGCTGTAAATGAGCAGTATTTGATCTCTGAGTTGAGGGTTCTTTGAGTTACCATGGGTCAGCCCTTGGGGGTGCGGTCTTTTATAAATCGCCGCTTTTATCTGTCTTTAGGCAAGAGTATAAGCAATTACCGATTATATTGACACAGTATGTGCCAGATCTTAAGGTTTGTGATTCCGGCCTGCCGCAACGCCAGTGAGCTAACTAAAATAATAATCAAAAAGCGACCAAAATATGAGCCATAACAGCCTTTTTCAATCCTTCCAACTTGGCAATTTAACCCTCAAAAACCGTATTGTAATGGCGCCGATGACCCGCAATTTTTCGCCAAATAATAATATTCCCGGCGACAATGTGGTCGACTATTACCGGCGTCGTGCTGAGGGCGGAGTGGGATTAATTATTACCGAGGGAACCTGTGTCGGTCACGAGGGCGCCAGTGGCTATCCCGGCGTTCCTTACTTTCATGGCGACGAACGGCTGGCCGGCTGGAAAAAAGTTGTCGATGCCGTGCATGCCGCTGGCGGTAAGATTGCTCCCCAGCTATGGCATGTCGGCGCGATGCGTAAACAGGGTACGCCACCGGAAGGGGATGTCCCCGGCTACTCACCCTCGGGCATGAATATGCCCGGCAAGCTCAATCGCCATGTTATGACTCAAGAGGATATAGATGATGTGGTGCAGGCCTTTGCACATGCTGCCGCTGATGCCCAGCGCCTGGGCTTTGATGCGGTCGAATTGCACGGGGCTCACGGCTACTTGATTGATCAGTTTTTCTGGGAGGGAACCAATCAGCGTGAAGACGCCTATGGCGGTTCTCTGGAAAATCGCTCGCGGTTTGCCCTTGACATTATTAAAGCTACCCGCGCAGCTGTTGGACCAGACTTCCCGATTATTTTGCGCTGGTCCCAGTGGAAACAGCAGGATTACACGGCGCGTCTGGTTGCTAGTGCCGAACAGCTGGAAGCCTTTATACAGCCTTTAAGTGATGCTGGTGTGGACATATTTCACTGTTCGCAGCGTCGTTTCTGGGAGCCAGAATTCGAAGGTAGTGATTTAAACCTTGCCGGCTGGGTGCGCAAGATTACTGGCAAGCCGGCAATTACCGTGGGCAGCGTTGGTTTAAATGCTGACTTTATTCCAGAGCCTGGTCAGCGAACGTTTCGCGAAGCAGAGCCAGCAAGTCTTGAGGAATTGCTGCGACGCATGGAGGCCAGTGAATTTGATCTGGTGGCGGTGGGCCGTGCCCTGATTGCCAACCCGGCATGGGTGGATATGGTTAAGGCTGAGCGCCACGATGAGCTCAAGCCTTTCCGCAAAGAGCATCTGGGTGAGTTGGTTTAAGCCCGACGATTAATCCTGTAAACGCTGGGGGAGAAACTCTTGGAACTAGAAAATAAAATTATTGTTATTACCGGTGCCGGCAGCGGTATTGGCCGGGCACTGGCCGTTCGCTTTAAGGCCGAGGGTGCTCGACAGATTGTCGCCGTGGATATCAATGGGGATGATGCCGAGGCTACGGCAGCGATGATTGATGGCGTAGCCATGACAGCAGATGTCTCCAGTGAAGATGATATTGTCCGTATTATTGAGATGACAGAGTCGGAGATTGGTCCAATTGATCTCTTCTGCTCCAACGCCGGTATTGGTCTGGGCCCAGATCTTAATGCGCCCAATAGCCACTGGCAGAAAAGCTGGGAGGTAAATCTGATGTCCCATGTATACGCAGCACGCCATTTGGTGCCGCGTATGGTGGCCCGAGGCGGCGGGTACTTTTTGAATACTGCGTCGGCAGCGGGCCTGCTAAACCAAGTGGGTGCAGCGGCCTATGGTGTCACCAAACATGCGGCAATAGGTTTTGGTGAGTGGCTGGCCATTCACCATCAGCATCTGGGAATTAAGGTGTCAATGCTCTGCCCGCAGGCCGTACGCACCGCCATGACAGCCTCCGACAATGATGCCACGGTAGCCGCGAGCAGCGATGGCATGATTGAGCCTGAGCAGTTGGCGGATACGGTTGTCGAAGAGCTGCGCAACGAACCGTTTTTGATTTTGCCTCACCCGGTAGTGTTGGAGTATATGCGTAACAAAACCTCAAACTATGATCGCTGGGTTGGCGGTATGAACAAACTGATGCGAAAGATTACCGCTAGGTAAATAAAAACATTACAAAATAAATTAAACCCGGGGGAGGGGAGTAGCAATGGCATTTTTATCAGAGGTGCTGTCAATCGAAAAGCAGGGCGCGGTCGGAATACTCTGGCTGGACCGTGCCGACAAATACAATGCGCTCTCCACGGAACTCTGGTCAGCACTGCCCGATGCGCTCGATGAACTGGCCGCAGATAAGCAGATTGGCGCCATTGTTCTCGCTGGCCGCGGCGATCACTTCTGCGCCGGTATAGACCTGGTTCAGGACTCCCTGAGTGAGCATAAGAATGCTCAGGCTCGCTCTCCTGCTGAGGCCAATATGCGCCAGCTGGACAACACCCGTCAATTTCAGGCGTCCATTTCCGCGGTTGCTAATTGTCCGCTGCCGGTTATCGCGGTGATCCAGGGCTACTGCCTCGGCGCGGGGGTGGATTTAATTACTGCCTGCGATATCCGCATTGCCGCCGCGAATGCCCTGTTTAGTGTTCGTGAAACGCGTATTGGCCTGGTCGCAGATGTGGGAACGCTGCAGCGCCTGCCAAACATTCTCAATGCCGGGCATGTAGCCGAACTGGCCTATACCGGAAAGGATATTGACGCCCAGCGTGCGGAGAAAATTGGTCTGGTCAATGATCTTTATAGCAGCGCTGAGACTGCAATGGAGGCGGGGTTGGAATTGGCCAGTCAAATTGCAGCAAATTCACCCATGGCGGTGCGCGGCACTAAGTTTATTTTGCAGCAGAGTGAAAATCTTTCCACTGATCAAAGTTTGCTTTTGAACGGGATGTACACCCTGATCTCAAGTCTGCCATCGAATGACTTGCAGGAAGGGATTAAGGCTTTTGCTGAACGCCGGCCAGCCAACTTTAGCGGCAGTTAACTGTGCCGTTTTCAATGCCACTGCTGACAAAGAATGGGCACACTGGCATGATGGCGTGATCTCCTGAGTTGAACATTCCTGTCTATAATAATCGTTTAATCACTGTCTTCTCTGAGTATACCGCTCCAATGGATTTTCCGGTGGGGTGCGGCTGGTAAAAACAAGGAATATTAAACTGTGCAAATAGGTGATATGTACGCCGCTGGATCGGCGCTGGTCTGGTCTTTTTCGTTGATCTTGATGCGTATTGCCGGCCACCAGGTTTCGCCGATACCCCTCACTTTTTTTAAAAATACCCTGGCATTTTTTCTCGTGGTTATTTCACTGATCGTGCTCGGTGAACCCCTGTTTGTCCGCCTGGAGCCTTACGATTATTGGCGGCTAGTGCTCAGTGCCGTGCTTGGTATTGCTGTGGCCGACACTATGGTCGCCGCTGCACTCAATCGCCTTGGTGCCAGCCTACAGGCGCTTGCAGATTGCGCCTATGCGCCGTCTATTGCCTTTGTCGGTTTTATTATGTTTGGCGAGATACTCAGCACCTTTGAAATTATCGGCGGTATCTTTGTCGTTTTTGGGGTTTTTGTTGGCGCTACGGTGACCGCTGAGGTTAAAAATCCCAGGGACCTGTGGGTTGGTATCCTATTGGCGGCAGGCGCGCATATTGTCATGGCGATCGGCATCCTTATGGTGCGAGATATTTTCCGCGAGGAGTCACTGATCTGGGTGTGTAGCTTTCGCTTTTTAATTGGTGCTATTGCTATGTATCTCTATGCACTGTTCAGATTCCAGGGAAGAGTCAAAGAGGTATTGTTTGCTGGCTTTTTGAGACTGGATATGTGGCGCACGATGATTCCAATGGCCGTGCTCGGGCCATTTTTGGCGACCTTGCTGTGGGTGGCTGGGTTTAAATATCTCGAGGCGGGCAGGGCGGCTATATTTAACCAGCTGTCGACAGTCTTCATTATTATTCTCGCCTATTTTTTCCTCGGTGAAAAAATTACTGCCCGAAAAATGGCTGGCGTTGTCTTGGCCGTGATTGGCACGGTATTGGTTGCATTGCACTGACCGGCGTTTTCCAGACTAGTTAGTTGTTGCTGAGCCGTGATTTAGCGTTCTTTTTATGATCCTATATACTGGCCGCATTCTAATAAAACGGACCAAGCCATGAAACGTTTCGTACTTTTTTTCAGTCTGCTGTTCTCTATTTTAGCCAGTGTGCAGAGCAACGCAGGCAATGCCGATGGGAGAGTTGAGGTGCAGCATAATCAAAAACAGACCTATACCTATGTGCTAGTTCACGGGGCCAGCGGTGGTGGTTGGGACTGGAAAAATATCGACCAATTGCTCAGCGCCGAAGGCCACAGCGTTTACCGTGCCACCCTGACCGGTCTCGGAGAAAGGGCTCATCTGGCCAGTCCGGAAATAACCTTAACCACACATATTGATGATGTCGCCAATGTTATTTTATTTGAGGCGCTGGAAGACGTTGTGCTGGTTGGTCATAGCTATGCTGGCATGGTCATCACTGGGGTGATGGATCGTCTACCTGAGAAGATAAGTCAGGTGTTTTTTCTCGATGCTTTTGTGCCTGCTGATGGCATGGCCGCCGTTGACCTGTGGGAGGATTTACCCGGGCATCAGGTGGTTGATGGCATGGTGCATTTCGCCTGGTTGGATAAGCGCCGGCCAGTGCCTGGCGATGTGCCCCAATCCTATAAAACACTGAGCGAACCGGTATCCTTTAGTCATCCTCAGGCGCTAAAATTGCCGGTTACCTACGTGCCTTTTATTGATGGGGCTATTCAGGGCAAGTTTCGATCTGCCTTTGACTCCTCATGGAAGCGCGCTGTTGAGCGTGGTTGGGCTATTAAAACGCTTGAAAGTGATCACAATGCGCAGCGCTCGCATCCCCGGGCATTGGCTGACTTGTTATTGGGGGTTGAGTAAGCGTGCTAGGGCTAAATTTGTTGAACAGTCGAGCCTAGGTTCCAAGCCTAGGTCCTCACCTGCTAGCGTTCGCAGGGGATATAAAAAAACCCCACCGCAAGCGGTAGGGTTTTTTTATATATGGCGCACTCGGTAGGATTCGAACCTACGACCGCCCGGTTCGTAGCCGGGTACTCTATCCAGCTGAGCTACGAGTGCGTAATGGGTCTCATCTGAGAGGCCGCGTACTATAGGTGAGCGGGCTCGTTGAGTCAACAACTGCGGCGACTGAAATCATTGTTTTTTTGTAAGTTTCCAGGGGGTTTATCAGCTGTAGGCGATTGGCAAGTCCAAGGTTTCTTTTAGTTCTTCCATGACGACATAACTGGTTGATTCCTGAACAGCTGGAAGCTTGAGAATGCTACTGCCCAGCAATTCCCGGTAAGCACTCATATCTGCAACTCTGGCTTTTATAAGGTAGTCATAATTGCCGGAAACCAGAAAGCAACTCTGGATATTTTGCAGACTCATAACTGAGTTACGAAACTCTTCAAAGTTTTCCTGAGAGGTGTGGTTGAGGCGAATCTGCACAAAAACTACCAGTTCGGCATCCAACAGCTCCGGATTTAGTGTTGCCGAGTAACCTTTGATATAACCGTTTTTCTCCAACCGTTTCACCCGCTCGATACAGGGGGTTACTGAGAGCCCAACCTTGCGGGCAAGGTCGGTGTAGCTGATTCGGCCATCCTTTTGCAAAATACGCAGGATGTTACGGTCTATCTTGCTGATAGTGGAAACTCTGTCTGTCTTCATACCATAAATACTCCTGTTTAAACGCTAATAATATTAAAAAACTCTGACTTTTACCGCAAATAAGTCAGAAATATTCATATAAATTCCTAAACTTATATTAATTAATATCTATGCCATTTACGCCTGAATGGTGTTTTCCACCGACTACAGGATTTGCGTTATGTTGATAGGTGTTCCCAAAGAGATTAAGAATCATGAGTACCGGGTTGGTTTAACGCCTGCCTCTGTGATGGAGTTGGTCGCTCGAGGCCACAGAGTGTTGGTTGAGGTCGATGCCGGTGCGGCGATTGATTTTTCCAATGCCGAATACAGGGCCGCCGGTGCTGAAATCACCAATAGTGCGGCGGATATTTTCGCGGCGGCGGATATGATTGTTAAGGTTAAAGAACCGCAACCGGTTGAATGTGCCATGCTTCGCAAGGGGCAGATTCTTTACACCTACCTGCACCTGGCTCCAGACCCAAAACAGACGGCGCTATTAATCCAATCCGGTGCTACCTGTATCGCCTATGAGACAGTCACTGATAATCACGGAGCGCTTCCTCTGCTGGCGCCTATGTCCGAGGTGGCTGGGCGTATGTCGGTGCAGGCGGGTGCCTATCATTTAGAGAAGGCCCAGGGAGGTCGCGGAGTATTGCTCGGTGGTGTTCCCGGTGTTGCTCCCGCCAAGGTTTTGGTGATCGGTGGCGGTGTGGTTGGTGATAATGCGGCGGCGATGGCGGTGGGTATGGGTGCCGATGTGACCATTCTCGATCGCTCGATTCCGCGTCTGCGTCAACTGGATGCGAAGTATGAGGGCAGGGCGCGCTGCGTTTATTCCACAGTGGCTGCTATCGAAGAGTATGCGCTGGAGGCGGACCTGGTGGTTGGCGCGGTGTTAATTCCCGGCGCTGCAGCACCAAAATTACTGAACCGGGATATTATCAGCCGCATGAAAAAAGGCGCTGTGGTGGTAGATGTGGCGATTGATCAGGGTGGCTGTTTTGAAACATCCCGTGCTACAACCCACGAGAACCCAACCTTTGTGGTCGATAATGTGGTGCATTACTGTGTGGCTAATATGCCCGGCGGTGTGGCGCGCACCTCAACCATGGCGCTCAATAATGCGACACTGCCCTACGCACTGGCATTGGCTGATGATCCCGTGCACGCCCTATTGACGGACAAGAACCTGCAAAATGGCCTGAATGTTCACAGTGGCAGGGTAACCTGTAAGGCCGTGGCCGAGGCATTGAATTATCCATATGTACCAGCAGAGGAGGTTATAGTGGTGTAACCCGAACCCCATAGCTGTTAGTTAAAACCGCCAATTATTGCTGGGGATTTTTCCTTCCTGATGCCTAAGTTTCTGCCCGGTGGTTAGTTGAGCTCAGTATCTCGCCAGAACTTGGTTCCCTTTATGGTCGCCTGTAGTGCCAGGCCTGATTCGGTGAGCTGATAGACGGTGATATTGTCAAAGGTGGCTTCGCCGCCCACCGCACCACCTTTTTCACTAGCTTTGGCGGCCGCGTCGGCATTGACGCCAAATGCCCAGCCTGTATCCACAAACTGTGTAAGTGCATCGCGGCTGTGGAAGACAAAGACCAGTCTAAAGTCTTTTGCCCCAATGCCGAGGCCTACGCCGGCTTCACCCATCTTCATAAAGGTATTGGTGCCGCTTCTGTTGTCGCGCACAACGCCATGACCACCGCCAAAACTGGCAAAAACAAGATTGATATTGGCATTGCTGAAAACGGCGTAGCCCTCGGCACTGTTGATCTGCGCTTTGACATCCGGTTTGATCTTATAGAGATCGCTGAGCACCTGGTTGCGCATATCAATAATCGCCTGGCGCTTCTCGATCGGGGTTTTACCCGCGGTATTGGTGCAGGCTGTTGATAGAACGAAACAAATCATCGCAATGCTGATTATTACCCTGTTCATGACTCTTCCTTTAGTTAATTAAACCTTTGCCTAGAACATTAATGTAGCACTAATTTTTGCTTTTACATGTCGCAGTGCCTGTTCACCGGGGTGCCTCGGCAAGAAAGACTGCGCGAATTGGCGCCGGGTGTCCCTCGACAGTTCTAGTCGGGTCATTGGGGTCCAAAAAGTCTTTTAGGGATTCAAAGCTCATCCATTCGGTAGAGCGTTGCTCTTCGATACTGGTGGTGTTGATATCCACCATACGCGGGTTTTTAAGCCCATTCTTTTTCATCCAGTTAATCAGCATATCCGCTGATGGCAGAAACCAGACATTGGGCATTTTTGCATAACGCCCCGGGGGAACTAGAAGCTGGTTTTCATCGCCCTCAATAACCAGGGTTTCGAGAACTAGCTGTCCGCCGGGTTTTAGGAGCTGACGCAACTCGCGCAGATGGTCCATGGGCGAGCGGCGGTGATAGAGAATGCCCATAGAAAACACTGTGTCAAAGGCAGCCATATTTTCCGGCATATGCTCTATGCCTAGAGGTAACACATCGACGGGCAGCTGTTTGCCGGCAAACTGTTTGATGGCGTAAAACTGAAAGACAAATTTGGCTGAGGGGTCGATGCCGATCACCCGCTCAGCACCGGCACCGAGCATGCGCCAGCAGTGGTAGCCATTGCCGCACCCGACATCGAGAACGCTGCGCCCCTTGAGTGGAGCCAGGTGGGGCAGAACTCGATCCCATTTCCAGTCCGACCGCCATTCGGTATCCAGATGCATACCAAATAAATTGTAGGGCCCTTTACGCCACGGATGCAGTCCCATCAATGTCGCCTGCAGTGCCAGACGGCGCCCCTTGTCCATCAGGCTTATATCGCCAATTTCAACTCCGTTGCTGAGGTCTATATGCAGTGGGTCAACTTCCGGAAGGCGCCTGAGTGTCTCTTCCCATTCGGGCATATCACCCCAGCGCTCGCGTCGCAGTTGGTGGTCAATAAGCTGTGGAAGTGACTGTCCCCAATCGCTGAGGTCAGATTCTTCCAGCCAGCAAAGCAGGGGGCCGTAATCGAGGGTTGTATTGATCATGGGACTACTCAAAATTTAAGCAGGAAATTATAAGGTATTTCCGTTATGGTTTGCGCAAGAGAAACAGGAAAAAACAACAGGAATGCCATACACAATGTCTGAACAAGCAACCGAAGCGGCTATCGAAAAAAGATTTGATCAGCTAGAGGAAAAAATCGCCTATCTGGAAATGAGTAATGTGGAGTTAAACGATGAGATTTTTCGTCAGCAACAGGATATTGATGCATTGACCAAGGCGCATCGATCACTTCTTGAGCGTCTTGAAGCGCTGCAAGATAGTACTGCTGAGGGTGGTTTGCAGCAGGGGGAGAGGCCTCCGCACTACTAACAAAGTGAACAGACCTGTTACAGGCAAAACTGCAGTTCGTTAAAAAATAATAAATTTATCAGAGAGGGGTCCATGAATAATTTTGAAAATAGCGCACTGGATAGAGATGCAGTAGATCATACATTTGCCTTGCAAAAGGCCTATGCCCTTACGCTGCGCAAGTCCACCTGTGCCGAGCGCCTGGAGGTATTGGCGCGTTTCGAAAAAGTGTTCAAGGCTTCCTACAGCAAGATGTACACAGCGGCGGCTGCAGATTTCGGTAAACCCGAAGCGGAAGTGGATATAGCGGAGATTATGATCGTGGTCTCCGAGCTTACCCATATTCGCAAAAATCTCAAAAAGTGGATGAAAGCCACGCCGGTAAGAGCCTCCGCTAGCATGCTTGGCACCTCGTCAAAAATTCTTGTCGAGCCCAAGGGTACCAGTCTGGTGATATCCCCTTGGAACTATCCGTTTAACCTTACTTTTTGCCCGATGCTGTCGGCGATTGCCGCGGGTAATACGGTAATTATTAAACCTTCTGAAATGACCCCTAACATGTCGCGGGTGATTGGCGAAATTGTCACTGAAGCCTTTCGTCCCGAAGAGGTAGCGCTTTTTCAGGGCACCGCAGAGGTGTCCTCTTACCTTACCAGCCTGCCTTTTGATCATATCTTTTTTACCGGCAGCCCGGCAGTTGGCAAACTGGTTATGGGTGCTGCGGCCAAGAACCTGACTTCGGTGACCCTTGAGCTTGGTGGTAAAAGCCCGGTGATTGTCGATAAAACCGCGAATATTGCCAAGGCTGCCCGCAGCATTGCCTTTGGCAAATTTAGTAACAACGGGCAGACCTGCATCGCGCCGGATTACCTGTTTGTCGACGAGGCGGTCAAGGATCTGTTAGTTGCTGAGTTGAAAACCTATATCGGCAGCCAATATGGTTTGGGTGAGGATGCTCTGGCCAATGACGATTACTGCCAGATCGTCAATTCAGCGCACGTTGCTCGCCTGTCCGGCATCTTAGATGACGCTGTGGCTCAGGGTGGACAGCTGCTGACTGGCGGTCAGGTCGATGATCAGCGGCGCTCAATCGCGCCGACGCTGTTAGAAGAGGTGAATGTCGAGTCGCGCATTATGCAGGAAGAAATTTTTGGTCCGCTGTTGCCAATAATGACCTACAGCGATTTGCAGCATGTTATCGATTATATCAATGAACAGCCAAAACCCCTGGCGCTGTATTTTTACAGTTCGGACAAGCAGGCTATCGATAAGGTACTAACGGAGACCAGTGCGGGTGGTACCTGTATTAACCAGTCTGTGCTGCATTTTGTGCATCCTAATCTGCCATTTGGTGGTGTCAATAATAGCGGCATTGGGATGTCGGGCGGGGAGTGGGGTTTTAAAGCTTTCTCCCATGAGCGCAGTGTTTTGGAAGACAGGTGGAGCAGTGCGCATCTTATGCATCCACCCTATACCCCCAAGGTAAAAAAGCTTATCAAAATGGCCGCTGCATTTTTAGGCCGCTAGGGTTGTATTTAATCCAGCTCAGGCTTGATGGCCACTAGTGAAGCAAAATTAAAACATTGAAACCAGGGGCTTGCGCTCTTAAACCCGCAGGCCCTGAGTCTGCTGATATGACTGTCGAGGGTTTCGGGAATCAGTACATTTTCGATTGAATCCCGTTTCTGGCTTATTTCAAGATCACTGTATCCCTGGGCGCTTTTAAACTGGTGATGCAATTCCGAGAGCAGTTGGTTGAGAGATTCTGGCTCAAATAAAAGTTTCTCGGAGATCACCAGGCAACCCCCCGGTCTGAGTCCTGCATAGATCTTTTCCAGCAGTGCCTGACGTTTATTTAGGGGAATAAACTGCAGGGTAAAGTTCATCACCACCAGAGAGGCATTGGTTATGTCGATATCGCAGATATCCGCTTCGCGCAACTGTACTGGTGTCTCTGAGCTGTGATTGTCGAGCAGTGTCTGACAGCGTTCAAGCATCGCCGGGGAATTGTCCACGGCGATGATCGTGACCCCGGGCTGATCTATTTGCTGGCGGATAGCCAGTGACGAGGCGCCCAGTGAACAGCCGAGGTCATAACAGTTGCTGTGCGGCTGAACAAAGCGTGCAGCCAGTTCGCCACTGAGGTTGATAATGGTCTGGTAGCCCGGCACCGAGCGCTGGATCATATCCGGAAATACATCGACAACGGCGCGATCGAAAACAAAACGCGGTACATTTCCCAGCGGGCTGGCAAACAGATCGTCACGCTTGGCTTTTGATAGAATCTCGTCGTTCACAGCCATTAAACCGCAATTGTCTCCAGGCCAGTTTTGGCGGCCAGATCACTGTTGGTAATCACCGCGGTCTGGGCCGCGTCCGGGCGCAGGTAACTGTTGGCAACCCGCTTGAGGTCCTCGTCAGTCACTGCCAGCACACGCTGTCTGAATTGCAGAACCGAGTCTTTGTTGCGGCCGTTGAGTTCACCATGAAAAGCTTGCATCGCCTCACCTGCGGGTGAGGCCGGCTTATCAAGGCTGCCAATAACACCGAGTATCGCCTCTTCAACTTTACTCTCAACCAGAGGGGTCTCCAGCAGCCAGCGAATAGACTGATCAAAGTCTTCAAGGGTGCCGGCAATTCTTGGGTCGCGATAGGAGTAAAAGCGAAAGGCACCGGCCTGGTTGTCCTGAGAAGCACCGCCGCCGTAGGCGCCGCCCTGTTCGCGAATTGTGCGGTGCAGATAGCCATTGCGCAGCACACCGCCAAGTACAGTGAGCGCAGCTGAATCGGGGTGGCCAGTGGGCACGGTCGGGTAGGCTTTGGCGCAGAAGCTGACCTGGGTATTTGTTGTCCAGCAGTGGTTGACTGCTGTCAGAGTAGGGTTAAAGCGGATGATATTGCCCGTGGAGTCTGTGTCTTGGTCGCCCGCGGGAAATGTCCCGCGCAGGGTATCTGCAAAACCCTTGAGGCGCTCCTCTTCGGCGACCAGCAGATACTGACGCGGCTGGGCGAGAACCAGCTGGTGAATTTCCTCCAGCTGAGCTGCCAGGGATTGCAGTTCTGTCCGAGAGTCGAGGCTCTGGTCCAGCTTCTTGAGCAGGCTGAGACCGGTAACGCCACTCCAGCGTTGGCTTAAATAGGCATTGGCAGACAGGCCGCTGGCTGCGGCTGTCATTGCCAGGGAGTGGCCGCTGCCAACAATTGCTGATTCGCGGTGAGTGCGTATCTGCGAGACCAGTTCGCGCAGGCGCGTCAGCTCAGCAAAGCTGGTGTCCACCAGAGATTCTTGCATTAGGTCGCTCATCGCCTGCTGATTGCGGGCCAGGCCTTTGGCGGAAAAGCTGATATTGCCGTGAAGCTGGTCAATACTCTCCTTGTCGGAGCGCACCGAAGCTGATGCGGAGTAGGCGCCAACCACACTGGAGTGCCACAATTGGGTTTGCTGGTAATCTCTGTCGCCAACACCCATCTCGGTAACGCAGGTGCTGTAGAGAGGCAACAGATCCATCTGAGCGTCAGTCAGGGCGGGCATGGGCATAATAATCTGCTGGTAGGCAAGGCCATTGGTGCCGGCGCTATAGGTGGTCAGGGGCAGCGGTTGTTTTTCCACAGAGTGTTTTTCGGCATAGGTAATATCCGTTGGCACATCCTCGATGCCCACCTTGGGTAAGATTTCCAGGTCCTCTTCCATCTCCTGACGCGCTTTTAAGGCCTCTGCACGCGTCACGATCGCCTGTTTTTCGCTATCGCTAAGGCTAGCTTTAATCGCTGCCAGACGCTCTTTTTCCGCCTGTTCTTTTTGTCGTGCCAAACCCTT
>ERZ1048068.1363-NODE-1363-length-18957-cov-24.957624_pt1 | contig 18957 bp, 39 predicted proteins | sample MGYA00383098_ERZ1048068 | MGnify/ENA primary metagenome ERZ1048068 (study PRJEB29581, sample SAMEA5548368) | metagenome | biome: marine; feature: coastal; material: water | depth 1 m | study: Short-term variability in the microbial, nano- and picoplankton... | reverse complement strand
TTGTAAACCTTGGACACCTTGAGTACCTGCTTCGGAAATACCTTGAATACCTTGCGTACCTTGATTACCAACTATACCTTGGAAACCACCTGCACCATCTGACCCTGCGTCACCAGTATCACCGATTGGTCCTCTTACACCTTGAGGACCTTGTGATCCTGTAGGTCCTGCTCCACCGTCGTCACCTTGTTCACCGACAAATCCTTGGAAACCTTGAATACCTTGTACACCAATAGCACCCGGTCCACCAAATCCTTGAATGCCTTGAAATGCAGTTGGTCCTTGAAAACCTTGCGTACCTTGGAAACCTAATAGACCTTGCGCCCCTTGGAAACCAGCCGCATCAACTCCAGGTTGACCTTGTAAACCCTGCTCGCCCTGTAATGATAAACCTATAAATCCTTGAGTACCCTGTGGTCCTTCATTACCTTGTTCACCAGTGATACCCTGCGTTGAACCAGCTTGACCTTGAACACCTTGAAGTTCTGGGCCAAAGGATCCTTGTATACCAATAGGACCAAGAATACCTTGTGTACCTTGTTGGCCTGCACCAATTTCACCTTGAACACCTTGTACATCTCCGGGAAGGCCTTGTATACCACGTTCACCTTGTACACCATCAGCACCTACGCCAGTTGTACCTTGTAAACCTAAATCGCCTTGCACACCTTGTGGTCCATCGTTACCGAGTTGACCTTGTAAACCTTGTAATCCAAACCCATCGTTACCTTGAAATCCTTCGGTACCTTGGAAGCCTTGGAAACCAGTAGTACCTTGAGAACCTGCTCCATCTGAACCTTGCAAACCTGCTGGGCCATCTTCGCCGACTTCACCTTCAATACCTTGGGCACCTTGAGTACCTTGAGAACCAAATCCTGCTGGACCATCGGTACCTTGGATACCTTGAATAGATCCTGCAGGGCCTTGAATACCAGTTGTACCTTGGTTACCAAATCCATCAGAACCGTCTGGTCCTCTTAAACCTTGAGTACCCTGCGTAGATCCAGCAGCGCCTTGAATACCTTGAGCACCTTCGTCCCCATCAGTACCCGTACCGGTGGTACCTTGAATACCTAAACCAGTTAAACCTTGAGTACCAATAGTACCTTGTAAACCTTGAACAGAACCAGCTGGACCTTGGATCCCTGGGTCACCTTGTTGTCCTTCGTCACCTGTTGTACCATCAGTACCTTGCGGTCCTGGGTTACCTATAAGTCCTGGATCTCCTGTTGAACCTTGAACACCAGTATTACCAGCAGGACCTGAATTACCGTCAGTACCTTGAACACCTTGGGCGCCTGGGCTTCCACCACCACCGCCTCCAGCTCCACCAATACTTGACCAAGTAGTTCCTTGAAATCCTTCAAATTGTTGTGATGCTGTGTTAAATCTTAAATGACCTTCTTCGCCAGTTGGTCTCTGTCCAGTTGTACCGGCGGGAATTTTAATTGCTCCAGTTGGACTTGTCTGTGGCGCGATAGCATCAAAGTTATCGTCCATTTCATTATATGTTAAAGCACTACCCTTATCGCCGCGTTTAGTAATAGCCATTATGTTGTTTCCCCGTTATCATTATAGTACTCACCTACAAAAGCAGTCCAACCGCTCTCGTTAGTTATACCAATTCCGTCGTTTTCTATATTTATATAACCATTTACTACATAATTTGGCAAAACATATGGTTGTGCTGCAGCTAATGCCGTATCAGTAATATACCCGTTTGCTACATAGTTAACCACAACATATGGTAAAGATGGATTTGCTGTTACATATCCTGGGTTATCTTCTATATAATCAAAATGGCTATATTCAAAAAGTTCTATTTCATCTCGTGATAGCGGAGATGTAAATACTATTTGTGCTTCAATCTCTGCCCTAAGTATAGGATCAGTTTCAGCAGCCAAAGCCGTCAATAATGCCAAGTAATCCGGATTTGATCTCGTAAAGTTTACGAACCCAGTTGCTTTACCATTAATCATTGTATTATCCTGCGTTTACGTTTGGATGGCCGCCTGCTGACGCGTTTGCAGGAAAGTGACATGGATGTCCTGTAGTTGCGTCGTTTAATCTATGTACACCTTTACCACCAACTTTAACTCTACTTGAAAATGCAGCGACCTTATCTCCACACTTGGTAAAGTCACCTTGCCGAATAACTGGAGCTCCACCGCATGTAACAGCACTTTGGCTTGCTACATATTTTGTTTTATGAAAAGGTTTTGGATGGCCTGATCCTGATGCAGTGCAAGCATGACCTATGTGTGTATGTACGTCTGTTGTGACTAATGGCATTATGTTATTCCTTTTACTAAAAATGCCTCAGAACTAATCCAAGGCATTCTATTTAGTCTATTTATACGTGGCTATGCCACATCTTCGAGTATTTGTTCTTTCGCCATAATGTACTCCTTTACTAATCCGGAGCGAACAATGTCATTAATCCCAAATCTTACAACGTCAAAAGACGGTATAGCATATAAGACTTTTAGGAAATCGTGTAGTCCTGTAATGTCTGCGCGATTTCTAGATGTTGCGAGATCGTCTTGCTTTGTGTCTCCACAAAATACAATTTTTGATGATTCTCCGACCCTTGTAATAATACTATCAAGTTCGTGATAAGTCATTGACTGACATTCATCTACGATTATGATTGCGTTATCAAAGGTTAATCCTCTGACAAATGATGAAGTTTTAAACTCAATCATTCCTTTTGATTTCATTAGATTATATGCATCTTTTCTATCGAATAGATCGTTTACGATATCGGTATATGGTGCTTCAAATACCGCTTCTTTCTGTGCCTGAGTGCCCGGCATAAAACCTTGCTCCCTAGTCTGAACTGCAGATCGTATTATGACGACTTTTTCATACTCTCCTTTCTGTAGTACATCATTGAGTGCCAAGTATGTAGCACACATTGTTTTTCCTGTACCTGCTGTTCCGATGGCTGCTAAATTATATCCTTCGTTATACGACTCGAATAAATCTGCCTGTGAGGGCGTGAGTGGTCTTATTTTGCGCATTGAAAACTTAGTGTTTAAAATACCCATCATATGATCTTGATCTCTTTCTATTCTGCGTTTTTCCTTGCGGGATAGTCTTCGCTGTTTTGCCATGAAACCTCCTTGTGGATACTACCAAGTATTGATGTTATCCTTTTTGTGATGATGTTGAACATTTCTTAGTACATCACGAAATCCGTCGTCTGGCTTTCTAATGCCTAGACGAATAGGGTCACCGATTGATGGTGGCCTTCCAACTAATTGTGTTATGTTAGGGTTATCTGTAAGGAAAGTTTCCCTCTCGGCCATTGACATGATCGAGTCAAAAATTTCATCTGTTTCAATATTCTTAAAAGTATAACTGGGCAATTAAACTTCCTTCCATGGTTATATTTATAATATCAGTTCATAGATTTCACGCCAATTTGCAACTTTAATTGCATTACCGGCATAATTTTTATTGTGATCGTGTTGGATTAATAAAGAGTTTAAACCAAGTTCTAAACCAAGGTCGGCATTTTCTTCCTTGTCCTCAACCCAGAAACATCCGCTATCACGGTATGGTTCTAAAGCTTCGTCTTTATCGCCTCCACATTCTAAGCAAATCACTTCTTCAAAAACCTTTTTACCGAAGATTGCTTCGAGGTTTTTAGTTCGTAGTTTACCAGCGTATTTATCTGTAGATAACGATGTGATACAATGGAATACAAATCCATGATCCTCATGTAACTTACGTACATATTTTACAGCATCTCTGAATGGAGTTAACCAACCAATCGCTGCTGAACAATTAAAATATTCACACATCTTTTTGGCTTCATCATATGACATGTCAAAAACTTTGCCCATATCATAAAGGCCATCAGTGACTGGAGTATGACCTCGTTCAGCCATCCATTTATAGAAGGAATATTGCCAATCAAGCAATACCCCGTCACAATCTACAAGTATTAATTTTTCGTTTAATTTCATATTATATTCTTTCTTCTTATGCTGCAAACCTAGCTACGATACCACGTTCGTCAGTCTTATATAATTTTCCGTGAGACTCATATACGAATGAGTATTTTTGAGCCCGTGTTTTATACTCTACAAGTTTATCACCTGCAAAGTTTACCATTTTTAAACCAAGACGTTCAACTTCGCTTTGAAGAATTCGGTCAGTTCGTGTAACCGCGCCTTTTACTTTTGCTTGGATTTTAATATTGACTTCAGCATCAGAGAAACTCATGTTTCCTACTGATATTTCCAAATTAGTTTCAACACCATATGCCTCAAGCAATGCTTGCATTTCAACGCGAAGATTGCGAAGTGTTGGTCTGTCGAATTTTGTAATTGTCTTTGTCATTTTATTATTCCTATTTGTTTTCATTTGATATATACATTATAACCGATTCTATTAGCAATGTCAATAGCTAATTTAAACTTATTTCAAATTATCTTCCACTAATGACCACTTACGGTTTTCTAAATTTTCAGTTGAAGTAATCAACCAGTCTTCACCATCATAAAGGTAAAGGTACTGAGCGCCATGTGTTATGTCGCCATTCTCTATGAATAATTTTGGAGTAAGATATACTGAAGGTTCTTCTTTGTGAACAGCTTCAGATTTAGAAACTTCCAAGTCAGCTTTTAGACCAGAAAGGTAACCAGTTTCAGCAACTTCTTTTGCTTTTTCTGGAGTGTTAAATGAATCTAAAAGAAGACGGCCATTGTATTCTACATAGCCATCATAGTGACAATATGTAGTAGCAACTGTACCGTCTTCTTTAATATAACCGATCATTGATGAAGTACCCATAGTATTGATTCCTTTTTGTTTACCTTATAGAATCAATATACACTATTAGAACTCAAATGTCAATAGTTATTTTCGTTTCATATCAACTTTTTCATCAAAAGTTTTGTTCTTTTCTTCCCGTTTGTTTCGCTTACGATCTCTGCGATTTTTAAGGCGTTGTTCTTTCAACGATACATCATCGTCTCCTACCTCGTCCCATTCATCGTAATCTTCTCGGAATTTTTTAAATGTTTTTGCCATAGACCTATTCTTCTATTAAATTTGGAAATGCTTCATTTACGACTGCTTTAGTTAAACCTTTTACTGGTTTCTGAGAAATCATGTGGTTAGCCAATAAAATGGCGTCATCATTATCTAAGTCTTCAAGTAAACTAATAAACAATCCTTCTCGTTTAATCTGATTTAAATTATCGTATCCTCCGCCTTTGATAAAAATATTAAGTCTTCGAGCTTCTCTAAATAATAGTGATTTTGCCTCGTCCTCAAACTCATTAGGAGTCCAAGGTGGTGGCGTATCAGGTATTAAAAATTCAACCCTACTATCATATATATTTTTTAACACAACTTGCAATGGCTGAGATGTATTTTCCTGCAGCCATGCAACTTTATCACTCTTACTTTTAATGGTAGAGCAGTGGTTAACTATTTCTGAAATTGATCTACGTATTGCCATTAGAAATCCTGTATGTCTGTAACTAAGTTTTTAAGTTTTTTCTGAATAAAGAAGTTAAACAATTGAGAACGTCCAACGTCTTTTTCTTGGTTAAACTCAGAACGAATTTGGTCTTGGTATTTTTGAGGAATTTGGGTAAGGTCAATCATCATTTTGTTTCTATGAAAACGACGTAATGTTTCCTCGTCCATTTCTTCTGTCCCACCTTTGTATTGAGCAAGACGTTTCTGAGTCATTGGTTTCTGTCTTTGGCCAATTGCTAAACAATTGTCTGGTGACAAGATATTTGGTACGCCATCGCCAGTATCACCTCTTAAAATATGTTCTTCAAGGTACGTAGATGGATTATCGTTCTTAATCCATCGTTTACGAATTGGATCAAATTGTTGAACATTGGCGTATGTTTGAAGCTGAATGAAATCTTTATCAGCTGATAAAACTAGGAATTGTTCTGAACCCATATTTAATTCAGTTCCATGGTCGTGAATAATAGTACCGATAACATCATCAGCTTCACAATGGTCAATATGAATTACTTTATACGGGAAGTGCTCGCGGAGCTCATCACGAATAGTATTCATAATACCAAATAAATGATTCCAATCTAAATCAGACTCATCGCGAGATTTTTTACGGTTACCCTTATAATAAGGATATGCTTCTCTGCGCCATGTATTTTTACCATCAGCGCAAATTACGATTTCACCAAAGTCTTTATGAAACTTTTTGCGGTTATGTCGTATTGAATTTAAAAACATGTGACGAATAATATTCTCGTCTATTTCAATATTGTGGTGGTTACCAATACTCGCGAACAGCGAGGCTAAGATAACCTGATTATAGTCTACTAATATAGCCATTTTGATTCTCTGTTATAGTTTAATTTATAGATCTATTCTAATCTATATCTTCATCAATGTCAACTGTTATTTCTTGTTCTTCCCTATAATCATCAATATTAATTGAATCTCCAGCGAAGTCTTGTAAAGGGTGATGTATCCCGTATGTTGACAGGTGAAGTGATTTAATTGCCTCGAGTACTAAAACCATTGCAGGGAAATGTTTATTTGTCTCTGCAGGTCCTTCTGAGGTAAAGATACATCCAGCTCTAATGAGCTCTGTTAATACATATTGCCAAAGTGCTTCTGCAATCTGGTCCGCATGTCCCAATTTAAATTCAAGCAGCTTTTCAGCAACTTCTTCTTGGGACTGCGGTGGACCATTTTGCTTGTCTTTTGGAAATTCTATAATATCAGCCATTTAGTTCTTTCAATAATTTATTCCAACTATTCGCAAAAATAGGAATACTGTTCTTGGATAAGAATGCTCTATCTGTTGTAGTAAATCGTTTAAGGAAGTGATTATCTTCCTTTTGTGTATTTAATACTTGGTCAGCAATGCTATATGCTGCGTTTGCATTTGAGTTATTATCCTCGCTGTAATCATACATTAATGTTTGACCACCAGATACTTCTGTTAAAGCTCCATAGTTTGGATGTATACATAACACGCCAGATTTAATTGCTTCAATCAGAGCAATACATGACGTTTCTTTCCAAATATTTGGATATAAGAATACATCTGCAGTTTCTAAAGCTTTAATGATTTGAGCATTTGGAACTGATCCATGGTAAGTCATGTTTGGATGGTTATGAATAGCAGTAAACAAATCAACATATGGTTCATCTCTATTTGCCCAACCATATATAGCAAATGATGAATAGACATCGAGATGGATGTTGTCGTGATGTTTACTGAGTTCATCAAAGATTGGATATAGTAATTCCAATCCACGATGTGGAGTTGTATGGTAAATAAATCGTACTTTACCTGTATGACTCATATCCTCTGATGCAGAGAATTCTTTCTCTACTGCATTTGGAATTACTGTACATTTTGCGTATGGTAGGCCTGGGAATTGAGTAATGTACTGGTCTCGCTGCCATTGTGATACGAAAACAAAATGGTCAAATTTCTTCCAACCACCTTTTAATAAAATATGGTTTTCTGGATCTTCAGCAAGATCGTGGCAGTACAAAATATTTAGTTTAACGTCATTAGGGATTTCCCTCGGACGTGAAAAATGAATTGCTACGTTTGATAGCAAGTCAAAATCAACATTGTCGAGTACGCGTTTGCGCATCATTTCAGTTCCACCTTTTGAGTTTTTAGACAGTTCTGACTCGACGATATGACCTTTATGAATCATACTCATATGTTAGCTCCAAATTATGTATTGATTGATTGTAAACTATCCCATCGGAATGAACGCCAGCCTTGTGCTTCGAGGTCAAAGACAGCTAGTACATCTGGGTTAGTTTTACGTGTTTGTTTTTCCTGACCTTCTTCTAATGGAAGTTGAGGAGGAAGCAATGAAGCTTCAAGTGTACAACGCATTTCACGTTTGTCACCATTCTTTTTTGTAAATACTACATCACATGGTCCTGCGACCAATGATTCGATTATTTGTTCTTTGTTGATTTCCATAATATATTCCTTTTCATTTCAACAGTTCTATTTATATTTAGTCAATGTATTCTAATAATTTTAAATCTTTGCTTAAAACCTTAAACGATATGTCAGCTGTATCTTGCATTGGATCTATTCTCATATGAGTGATAAATCTATCAATGTACTGAAATTCTTTTCCATGCTCTATTGCTATATTCATACCTTCAAAAAATGTTTCTATATCGTAGGGGTTTTCATAAAATATTGGTTTGGTTGCCGTTTTAGGCTGCTCTGCTTTGCGATCCTTTTCCATAAAACTCTTTCTTATGTATTTGTTCTAATACCGAATAAAATGATTCAATAGAAGAATTGTTGTGAACTCTGTAAGTTTTTACGTTAAACTTATGAGGTAACACATACTTTTTGTTTATTTCTGTACGATGGGAATTTATATATTCCTGTTGGACATCGCCATCAAAATATCTCCGAGAGTCAGTAGAATAGTCACAGCCATCTCGTGTAAGTTGGACAAGTACGAAATTGTTATCTCCGATTTTATTTATAATCGGTATAAGTTCATCAACAAAACCTCCATCAGAAATTGCATAATTTTTACTTAAATCAATTTCATTAGCAACTTGATTACCAAAGTAATCCAAACCACGTTTAGGTTTTACTATTTCTTCTGATACATATATCATTGCTTCACGACAAGACATATGACCAAGATCCATATGCGGAACTTCTTTTACACTACGATCATCGTATCGGTCCATAAACCATTCATAATCAACACCAAAGTATTTTGATGTTTCTTTATATAATTGGTATTTAAACGAAAGATGTTTCCAACCTTTTTCCTTAAAGTAATCGGCTGCAGCATCTTTACCTGACCGAGGAGGACCATTAAATAAAACTATCATGCAAACGTGTCTTCTACTATTGCATTGATTTCAGCACATGCTTCTTTCCATTCTGAGGGTACCATACCTGACAAAATAAACTCACGGTCTTCAGTTGTAAGATAAGGCATAACCTCATGGATAGATGCGTAACCACCTTGGTACATTGCCCAATCTTGTGGATCTACAGGGATATTCTTTTGGCGGACTTTGCCGCTATATGCTGATGAACGTTTGATAATCATAATATGCTCCATGGATTGATTCCTATTAATACTAATATAAACCAATTTTTATGAATTGTCAACTATTATTTTTATCCATAAGCCATTTTAATCCTTTAACGTGACTACGATGGATTTTTGCTTGGCATATGCCGTTGTAATATGAATCATCTAATAGAGCATGGCGTGTAATTTGCTCGTAAAGTTCGAGGTAACCCATTTCGCCTTTTTTATTACAAAGGTGGATTATCTCTCGGTAAAAGTTATCTGCGCCTTTTTCTTCAACCATAAGTTTAACTTCTTCTGATGAACCATAATATTTCTGCCAATCTGACTCAACTATTTTGGTTCTCTTGCGGGTCTTGCCTTTAAGAGGTGGAAGTTTTCTTTTTGATTTGAAAATCTTTTTACCGATATATTTTCTATCGTTTGAACCATCAGTGATTATATAAACAAATCCTATATAATCGCCAATCATTTCAGAGGTGAATTCCTCACCCTTGTAGTGCCACATGCAATAACTCCATAGTAATAGAGTTATTTATTCAACATCCTCATACATGTAAATACAGAATTTTCTTGTAAACAATCAGACCAAATGTGGTAAAAATACCATCCAACTAGTACAACACCAATTGTAATAGCTATCCAATAAATTAATTTCTCAATCAATACAGATTTCCTCTTCGTCTTCATATGTGACCATTACCTTTAAAGTTTTCATATCATCTTGTAAAGAAAGCCATACACGTTCAACATTATGTTTGGCATATGACCTTCCTTTATTATCAATTACTTCAACTCGAGTAACTTTCTCTAAATCAATCTTGCCAGTCATATGTATACCACACTCTCACTTTCTCATTAAAGTTATCACCAAAGTTAGCAAACTCTGCCATTGGATAACCTTCTGACATAAGCCATAAGTTTAAACTCCATGGTTCCGGCAGCGGATTTGGTAATGCTTTTGGAAATCCATATGCCCACCCTTTAGGTGGATCTACCCACGTTGTTTTCATGTTATCTCCTCATGTTTGCAATTGCAACAGCATCTTCTTTACGAGTAATAGGAACACCATTGGACTTGTGCATTTGACCAATGCCGATAATATAATCACCAGTATATTGAGTGCTTTCTTTTACAGGACCGTTTTCAGCAACTTTATTGCTGAGTGGTATGTTATTTTTAGATGCGTAATCTGGAATTGTATTTGTATTACGAGCTTTTGTTTTACCAACACCCATTTTCTTAAGGAACTTCTCGTGCTCGATTGCAGCCAAGCGATCCTTTGGTGTTAGTTTCTTTTTCATTTTGCCATGGACTTGAACTCCACGTATCATATGCATACTCATTATGTATATCTCCTAACTTATTTTACGGCCCATTGAATTACATCAGCTTGGTTATCATCGTTTGAAACTGTTGTTATAGTATTCCAACTAACATCATCGATGCTGTAGTTATTATCACCACTTGACTGAACATATGCAATAGCTGCGGCTAATGCTTTTTTCTTAGATGAGAAAATTCCTAATGGACCATCGTGAGAACCATCTACTTGATATACGTTAGTTAATGCCATTTTATTAATCCTTTTTTATATTTGTTAATTATAATATAACTGATTCTAACGGCAATGTCAATAGCTAATTTGATTTAATTTCATATTTTTTAAAGTTTCAACAATTTCTTTACCGAATGGTGTAAACAAAATTCCAAATGACCATACCCAGTGCTCAATAGCTTGGTCATGTTCTAAAGTATTAACATCTACCATTCGAGCTAAGGCTTGCTCATTTGTATCCATTAAGTTGATACTAAACATATCTATCTTAAATTGTTTAACGGCTTCAGCCTCAGCTTCTTTTTCTTCAAGCTCACGAATTTCCAATTGCTCGACTGTGTAATCCCAGCAAGATTGTTTATCATCATCACTTGAAGAATAAAAAGGATGGTCGCTACTTGGACGGTAACCAAAAGCATCTTTGTGAAGGTCGGAAAATATTTCAGTTGAAAAAGTATTCATAATGCTAACTCATTTGAATATGAATAAGTGTAAATAGTACCTTCAGTAAGATCGTAAAATAAATGATTCTTAAGTTCTGAAATTGACCGTTTTTCAAGTGATGGTTTTACTGTGTCCCATGTTGACTCACAGTTGAATAATAATATTTCAGCAATTAATTCAATTTTAGTTGATAAAATCTTATGCATTTGATGATTCCTTTTTTATATCTGTTAATACTAATATAACCGATTCTATACCAAATGTCAATAGCTAATTTCATATTAGATCAAATTAATTTAAGTCACCGTCTCCACCACTACGAGTATTTTCAATCTCTTGTGCAAACTCATTATAACCACCAATATGTTTGCCATACCAAAAAATCTGAGGAACTGTTTTGGCTTCTTTACCGAGGCGTTTAATCATTTCATCTCTATTTGCAGAGTATGTAATATCTTTATATTCATGTTGTAAGTCGTACCGTGCTGCTAACTTTTTAGCCCTTAGACAAAATCCACAAGTTGGTGTTCCATATATTAAAATCATTATGTTTCTCCCATTAAGTATGCGCCTTCCGGCAAATTCATTGAAGCTATGATTTCTCCAATTTGGTCTGGTGACATTGTAATTATACTAAATCTATTTGTGTCATTATCAAATTGACGTATATACGCAATGTCTTCATATATTAAAAATTGTACATCTTCATTTTCGCCTGTTTGGTCTAATACTGTGATTGCGGTTTCGTCCCAATCCATTTCTACTGTAAACATTTATAAACTCCTCAATATTTTAAATGTGTGCTTCCAATCTTTTACATGGTGATTGGTTCCTGCTTTATTTGCCTGTGCTAATGGATAATCGTTACCACTCATATCCATTTTGTCTCCAAAGAAGTGAATGTTATCATCTTTGTTGAAATCTTCTAATATTTGTGATTTATCTTTACCTATTGGATATATATCTAAACCAGTCTCGCCACCAATTGCTGCGTGCAAACCTAGTGATTGTTTACCAAAAATATAATTAAATGTATTGGCGAGATTACTTCTTTCTTTATATTTCTTATCATATTCAATATATGTATTTCGTTCTTTAAACGTAGCATTTCTGCCAACAATACTATAATTAATACAACCACGACGTTCTTCAATATGATTACCTGTACGTAATTTAAATTCAGATAATATAAGTTGAGCATTAAGCCACGCACGTGCTTCATCAGGTAATGTCCAACTCGATGCGTTAACGATTTTACCACGATGCCTTGTTTCGGATCCACTGCAATTATAACATGTAACTACATTTTCAGTAATCTCGGCACCAAGCTGCTCTTTTGTTTTGGCATAGTCAGATCCTGTTACCAACCATACCTTATGGGTTTCCATAAATTTCAAAAAGAAATGTTTAAACTTAAGATCCATTTTCTGTCGACTTGGCGTAAGTGTTCCGTCTACATCAAAAATATATCTATTCATCTTCATATATAAATCCTTCATTATCATCTGCTTTAGTTTTTGTTTTTTTAAATCGTAATGTAAATATCATAAGTTTAAATCTTAATTTAAGAATAAATTTTTGTATAGTGTTCATAGAACTTCCTCGCTATAAATTCGTGGCCTTCTGCGTTTGGATGTGTATCCTCGTCACTTATTTGATATTTCTTTGGTAATATAAACGGAAACTTAAACCCAGAAACGTCTTTAAAATAAGGATGTCCAATTAAATGCTCTGGGTCTAAATCAAAAAAGCTTTCCATTTGGGCAAACATTATAAACCATTCAGCTTCTGTAAACTCAATATCTCTATCAAGTGATTTATTGGTTGACATATACCTAGATAAATTCCAACTACCACAGACTGGTGCCATAATATATTTAATGTCTAACAGCTTACAGAGCTCTTGTATTTGAAACATATTGTCTATCCACGACTGAAGATGTAATTGAAATAACGAAGGAATTTCAGACGCGTAATGTACATCAGATAAATCTTTTTGATACATATACTTAAATAAATCTCGTGAGCACTTTTGAACAGTTCGATGTTTTTTATCAGGATTTGATAATACCACCATAGGATTAAGCTTATAATGGTTGTATATAGCAAACCTCCAAATTTCACTCCAACCAACTACAACCATTTCAATATTTTTATGATCCTTTAAAATAGTTTTAGTAAGATTATTTGTTATTATATCATTTCCTCTACCACATTTACCTTGATTAACTACATCTAATCCACAAAATTCTCCAAGTATTTCTGGCCATTTTGGCCAATCACATACCATATCTACATGTACATCAGACACAAAGTTTGCATCAGTAAAGCTGCATCCATCAGCCAAAATATATTTAGAAGACTTTGACATTATATTCCTTTTGAAATGCTAGAGCATCTTCCCAAGTATCAACCATTGGCTGACCTTTGATGTTTAAACTTGTATTTAATAACATCGGACAACCAGTCTTTTCGTACCATTCTTCAAGGATTGGTCGTATAACTGATTTACAATCTGGTTTAACTATTTGAACTCGTGCAGTGCCATCAACATGTGTTACTGATTTATAATCATGTTTTGCCTTTGCCACGAATTGCATGTATTCATTCATTGGTCCTTTGAAATACTCATCAGCACATTCTTCCAAGATCGCAGGTCCAAAGGGTCGAAACTGTTGTCTCCGTTTAATTTTGTTAATAGTGTCCTTAATATCTCGTCTAGGGTCAGCGATAAGGCTACGATTGCCAAGGGCACGAGGGCCAAACTCACTACGACCATTTGCAATACCACAATAACTATGGTCAATAAGATGCTTAACAACTTCTTTAATTTTAATATCATTTTTTATATCCGTTCCAAGGTATGGATCAATCCATTTTAATTTTTTACCATATGCTAAAGCAGCGGCACCAAGTGACGATCCACAATCACCTGGGTTTGGCATAATCCAAATATTTTTACCTAGTCCTGCTATTTTACTATTAGCAACACAATTAAGAGCAACACCACCCATCATAACAAGATTACGAGAAGGGCAATGATTTAATACTAATTTGGTAAGTTCACGTTCAATAACACTTTGAGCAGAGGCAGCCATATTCTCTTTACTTATATGACGTAACTCTGGTAGGTCAGGTAAACCTTTATGACAATTAACATTCTTTAATATATTTTCCATTAATAATGAATCAGTAGGATCACCATAACCAGCCATACCCATTGTTATATATTCATCTTCCATCGGTCTTAAGCCAATGTACTTTGTAATTGCTGAATAAAACAATCCAATTGAGTATGGATATTTAAATGATTTAATCTTTTTCATATACGGAAGTTTTTTGCCAAGAGGTCCTTTTTCAACCCAAGCTTTCCAAATAGAAATGGTATCCCATTCACCAATAGCATCAACGACTAATATATTACATTCGTCAAACTTTGATGTATAGAAACCTGCGGCTGCATGTGACTGATGATGGTAAAAAGAAACGTCTGTTTTAATACGTGGCTTTGCATAAGGTTGACCAGCATATATTTGACGTGTTCTTTTTAACCAATCCTTTTCATAAAAGGCAGTGGTATCAGCATCTTCTATTTGAGTATAGTGTAACCATCTATCGTTTTTAATACGACTTATTCTTTCGGCGTGTGTAGCTGATAGTATATTTCCATTTTGAATTAATGTTGCGCCTGCGTCGTGAAATCCTTCGCTTAGGCCCAATATTCTAGTCATGATCGTATTTTACACCGTACTTTTTCGTTATCAGCAAATGGACCAAAATGCGTTTCAAAAACAGCTCTATTCATTTCGCATGTAAAACGATCATTGTAATCTTTAATATACGAATAGTTATGTATATCGCCTTCCATTAAGGTGATAACTACTATTGACCAAATATGACTTACCATCATGTATTCCTTTGTTTAATGATTCTATTATAAACAATTTTATAGCAAATGTCAATAGCTAATTTATTCACTTCCAGTCCAATGGCCACGGGTATGTGCTCTGCTTGTTAAATCAATAAACCTACTTCTGATTTCGTTTAATGTCTTTTTTGCTATAGGATTTTCTTCTTTATCACATACCGCTTTGAGCACCTCAATAAGTTTTAAATCATCTTGCATCACTTTGTTAACATCATATAACTCACGTTTTTCAATCATCTGGACACCAATGGTTGAGTTGCAACGCTATCGTGGTAATCACCAGATTTATAATAATCTCGAGTTGCTGTTTCTTTTGTCATTATACCATCTTTAAGACGATATGTTATAATTTCTCTGCGAATAACGTCTTCAACGTCTGATTCAAATGCACTTTTAAATGGTCCTTCAGTCATTACATACTCTCTTTCTTAGATCACTTGTACTAAAACGATGATCCCTTTTATTAAAATATAATTCTATACCACGAGACCTACAAATGTCTTTACCGGTAAAATCTTGCGTTTTATATTCTTCGCCAAGAATTCGTATATCTATATGGTACATTGATAATATATCACATAAATCTGACTCTGTCAAATATGGTATGATTTCGTCAACATAACTTACAGCTTTTAATTGGGTATACCTTTCAACAATAGTTTGTACAGGCGCATTCTTTAACTTACGATCTGATGCAGGGTCCATCTGTAAACCGCAAATTAAATAGTCGCATTGTTCTCTTGCTTCTCTTAACATTTGAACATGACCAGCATGAAGTAAATCAAACGCTGATGCTGTGAAACCTACAATCATAATTGTTTAGGTCCATCAGATGTAAATTCCATGTTAGCTACTCTTCCAACATATATCTTTCCATTCCAACGCAACTTAATTCGCTGATTTGCTACATATGCGTCAAATGAGATCCCAGGCTGCATTCTGTCTGCCTCAACCTCAACTGTTACATCTGTAAGTGTACTAGTTATCTTACAAACATCATCGTATTCTATTTTACTCATTCACGTATTCCTCTATTATAACTAATTGCTTCACTTATTAAACTCAAATTATATCCTGCCTTTTTTGCACTATGTACTATCGCTGCAGTATCTTTTGGAAAACAATGTCCACCAAACCCACGATCATCTTCATTGACATATGTATGGCTTTTACCGATACGTGGATCATCACTTACATTCATTAATAATTCACTAGGATCCACACCAGCATTTTTTGCCATATCATGGATCTGATTAAAGAATGCAACCTTTGTCGCCAAGAATGCGTTTCTAAAATATTTAGTTAAGATTAAAATCTCAGGATCTTTAATATCAACCTGTACCTTTAACGCATCTGATAATACATCAAGCCAAAACTTAGTATCACCTCCACCAATAGAAACTGATGTATGGCTTTTAAAATCTTCAAAGGCATGAGCTGCTCGTAAATATTCTGGTGAAAAAGTTATTTTGTCTACGTTAGGTCGTCGAGTAAGTAATCTCCAGCCTTCAAGGCTAATAGTTGATTTTATTAGTATAGGTGTTTCTTTATTGCATAATTCTACGCAATCATATACATTTTGCATATTACACTGGCCATCTTCACCTTCTGGTGTTGATACTGAAATAATTATTGCATCGGCATCTTTAAATACTGATTGATCCTTATATCCTAATTGTGGATCAAACACTTTAATATCGTGGGATGTTGATAGGATTAATCCGTGAGCCTTACCAACAAAGCCATTGCCGCATATTACGATCTTCATTTGGGTTCTTTCCAATTATGAATAAGCTTAAGCTTTTCTTCTTTTGAAACATCTTCTACCATATGAGGATTATCCCTATCCCATAATTGTAATACTCTTTCTTCGTCTAAAATGAATGTGTCTACAATAATTTCGTCCATGTAGTGCTGAGAAAATTCTTTAACTTCTTCTGCAACTACTGAGTCGTTTGTCCATTCAATGGCTTCTGCAATTGATGGAACTTTTCCGTCTTCTGCCAACGCACTCATAGGTACGAGGTAACGCATACGATGTGTAGACACCACAGTAGTTACGACATAACGTTCGTCGTTATCTTCTGACATTTATATTCTCCTTAATGATTTATCCAAATGACTTTAGCATATCTTGCATCAAGCCATTCTCGATATTCTTGCGCGTCAATTTGGCACGCGAAGTATTTATTAACTTTTTTGTTCTTCCAATATGCTTTAATCTGTATCATATTAGTCTTCTCTATAAAAGATGTGTGAACCCATACGTGCTACTCTGTGCATTGATGGAGCCCAGTAAGGAGATACATATGTTGCATGGTAATGTGTTGCGCTTTCTGTAATTCCACGATGTTCTCTATGTACATACATATCACGAGCATGTTTACGTGATTTTTCCCAAGCTTCATCATCTTGTGGTACATCTGATTTGCCATCACAATACCAAGAAAACTGACATGTCTTTCGCCCAGGCTTATAACCATCATGTACTACATCACAAACAGTTGAAGGGTAACGTGAGCTTTCAACCCGATTTAGTACCACATCAGATACTGATACCGCATCAATCAGAGATGATGCTCTGGTTTCATAATAGATGTTTAGAGCCATACACTCGAGTTCATTTGAATGAAACTCAGTTATTGTATCTTGGAGGTCCTGAGCCTTTAATTTCGTGCCCGAATAGATGAACCCGCCAAAGGCAGTCGTATTGATAAGAAGTGCACATATAGCCGTTTTAATTTTCATAATTTTTGCCTCAGTTTATATTTGTTGATTCTAATATAACTGATTCTATACCAAATGTCAATAGTTAATTGTGACCAAAGTTACTTTTTATTTGAGTTAAAACGTTTGTTAGTTTAAATACTAATCCTGATGCTTTGGCTTGATCTGACCAATAACTCTCGTCACCAGTCAAATCTGATAATACTTCAAGCAGCATCATATTTTGATTTCGTAATGTATCCATTTCTTGGTAGCACGCATTTATATCTCTGTTTAGTTCTTTAATCTCTAATCTAAGAACGTCTATACCTGCTGAACCTTTATGAACCTTCATTGCCATACTTTTCGTAAAAATCGTAGTCTATTTGGTAAACCTTTTTAATAAACTCAATTTGTTCTTTACTGAAATCATCAGCCGTGATTTCTTTTTTAGTTTGATTTAGCTTCTGTGTTATTCCAAAGTGGCTGCACACATCATGTTTCTTAATGACTGTAAATCCAACGAATTTGTCAATATCAATAAACCATGCCTGTGGATGGAAATGATGTAACTGATGCGCTGAACCAATTTTATGTAAATTAGCAAAGAAGTAATCAATTTTTTCTTGTTTAGTACATTTGCTTAAGTCAACACCAAACGTAGAAAATATATCTTCACCATAATGATAGTATCTTTGCTTTTCAGTAACATACGCATTGATACATGAAACGAACCTTTCAACAGGATCTGAATATACAACAAGCGGTCTGCCTCGAGCATCATCGTATTCATCAGTATCTCTAAATACCTGTTTACGATCTGGAAATGTTTCTTTAACGGTTACGCTGCAGCTTCTTGGTATTTCAAACCAATTTCGTTTACCATCAAGGTTATACATTAATGGGAACTTAAGCTTTTGACACCAAAAACAATTACATTTATTAAACTGAAAGTCTTTATCTAATTTAGTCGTAGGTAATAAAAATTCTCTAATTTCAGGATCGTCGAGTGCTAATGCTGGTAATTTATCAACTGGAAATCTTTTTAAGATATGAGTATTATTTCCATCTGGCGCAGGGCCTTCTTCCATTAAACTCTCGTCAAGTTTAGAGTACTCGTTATAACCTCTAATATCTTCCATCCATTTAAATGAGTCAAATGCATGAGCAAAAGAATCAGCTTTAACTTTACGGGTTTCAGCTCCACCCATCCATGCAAAATGCCAACCCATATCCTGAATGATTTTATTTTGGTGTGTTG
>ERZ1048068.1362-NODE-1362-length-18979-cov-5.406574_pt1 | contig 18979 bp, 19 predicted proteins | sample MGYA00383098_ERZ1048068 | MGnify/ENA primary metagenome ERZ1048068 (study PRJEB29581, sample SAMEA5548368) | metagenome | biome: marine; feature: coastal; material: water | depth 1 m | study: Short-term variability in the microbial, nano- and picoplankton... | reverse complement strand
AAATATTTTTATCTTTATTTGTTCTAATCATACCAAGACTCCGATCTTTCCATTCGAGCATCTTTGTGTTGTTATGACATCTGAGAACATAATCATTTAACGTTTGTAGCTGAAAGAAGGGACACTTAGATTGCATAACGCGCTCAAGATCGAGAAAGCTGCCGACCTGTTGGCATCATATCGCCAGAGTCTGACGCCAATAAAATCGCTACCAGCGGAGTTAAGGCCAACCAGTGAATTGGAGGGTTACCTTTTACAGGAACAAGTTAATCGTTTGCTAAGTAGCCCCTTGGGAGCGCGAGTCGGGTATAAGATTGGCTGCACCACTCCTGTGATGCAACGATTCTTAGGGATACCGTCACCTTGTGCTGGTGAGATATTTTCACGTACGGCATTGAAAAATAGTGGTCGCGTGCCTAGAGATGGTTTTATAAAAATCGGAATTGAGTGTGAAATTGTTGTGTCGATTGCTGAGACGATCTCTCCTCATGACTTTTCAAAGAAGCCATTTTCACCGTCAGATGTAATTGATTCACTTATGGTCGGAATGGAGATCGTTGACGACCGCTACGACCGCTACCAAACTCTAGGCATTCCAACCTTAATCGCAGATAATTTCTTCGATTGCGGTTGTGTACTCGGTGATCCGGTCAGTCGGTGGCACGATATTGATTTAAAGAGTCTGCTGGGGACAACAAGTGTGAATGGTGTAGTCGTGGGGAGTGGACGTGGTTCGCTCATCATGAAGTCACCGTTAAATGCACTTCAGTGGTTTATCCAATCGATGATGAAACGCGGTGCTGTAATTAATCAAGGTGAGTTTGTTATGTTGGGGAGCGTTGTTGAGACTAAGTGGCTCGAGGCAGGTGATGTAGCTGAGGTTGAGATTGAATCTTTAGGATCGGTTAGCTTGAGAGTTGAGTGAAATTTAATGTTGTTAGATTAGGCCACGCTTGGTTATTGACATTTTTAATGTATAGCCACTATCGTAGTCATCAGCAGTTATAGAATCCATTGATACAAGATTTTCGGGGGGCGGGTGTTAAGTAAGGAGCAAGTCGATCAGTATCACTCAGAGGGGTATGTTGTGGCCCGGTCTTTAATTGATGAGGTGGCTCTAGATCAATTGCGTGAGCTCGTATCTGAGATGTTGGTCGGAGCAGAAGAACTCACTGAACATAATGAAAAGTTCGATTTGGAGCCGTCTCATAAGGCGAGCGAGCCGAAAGTCAGGAGAATTAAAACTCCCCATAAGTGGCATTCTTTTTTTTGGGATTTAATTCGTTCGCCGAGACTGGTCAGTTGTTTGACCGATCTCCTCGGTTCGGATGTGCGATTGCACGGATCAAAACTAAATTTAAAGTCATCACAAGAAGGTTCTGCTGTCGAATGGCACCAAGATTGGGCTTTTTATCCACACTCGAACGATCATGTACTCGCGGTTGGTTTGATGATGGATGATATGACGCTCGATAATGGGCCTTTGTTGGTTGTTCCCGGAAGTCATCGGGTGAATAAAGTATGGAATCATCATCAGGACGGGTATTTTTGTGGTGCCATACCAGCGTCTCAAAATAGAGATCTCGATTTTGAGGGGGCGATTCCTTGCCTTGGAAAGGCGGGTGATTGCTCATTTCATCATGTTCGCCTTGTTCATGGCTCCGCGCAGAATACTTCACAGAGTCCACGTCGTCTCATGTTGTATGAGTGCGCTGCTGCTGACGCTTGGCCCTATTTAAAATTCTCTGATTTAGAGGAATTTAATGGACGAATGATCGTGGGAGAACCGACATTAGAACCTCGCTCCACTGACGTGCCGATCAGGATGCCGTTTCCGGAAGCCAAACGGCAAGGATCAATTTACGAAAATCAGACGAGTGCAGCGGATCGGTTTTTCACATGAGCATTTCTAAGTGAAGATGGCAGTTAAAGAATTATGCCTCACGCAGAAGCAGATAGATTGTTATCGAACGGATGGCTTTTTATCCCCTATTAGGATTTTTTCTAAGGAGGAGGCGAGTAGATTGAGGTCGGAACTTGAATGTTTTGAGGCCGCTCATGGTCTCGTGATGGGAACGCCTTACCGTAATAAGCCACATCTAGTGATGACGTGGGTAGCAGAGGTGATCAGAAATGCGAGGATTCTGGACGCTGTTGAATCTATCCTAGGCCCAAATCTACTGGTTTGGGGCACTAATTTTTTTGTTAAAGAGCCTTATGACGGGACGTTTATCTCTTTGCACCAAGATTCAACATACTGGGGTTTATCGCGTCCAGAGGTCTTAACCGTATGGGTTGCTCTAAGTGCGAGTTATCGGTCTAGCGGCGCTATGAAAATGGCACCTGGTAGCCATAAACTGGAACAACTGCCTCACGTTGACACGTTCGAAGAGGGGAACTTGTTAACGCGAGGTCAAAAGGTAGAGCATGGGGTCGACGAGAATGATATTGCTTGGATTGACCTGGCGCCAGGAGAGGCCTCGATTCATCATGTTCGTATCATTCATGGCTCTGAGCCAAACTCCAGCTCAGATAGGCGAATTGGTCTCGCAATTAGGTTTGTAAGGACTGATGTAAAACAAGTCAATGGAGTGAAGGACTATGCAACCCTTGTCCGAGGACGAGATGATTTCCAACATTTTCAGCATGAGCCGCGCCCTAAGGAGACCTTAGGTGAAGTTGAGGTTGCTGTTCACAAGCAAATAGCAGAGGAGTCTTTCAAGTTGTTTTATCAGGGAACTGGACGAGAGCCAACATTTGATCAATGAAAATTTGTATATAGCATGAACTTTATTGCTACTTTCCGTTCTCACAACGTAACAATCAAAAAAACTAAAAAGGAACATTCGTGAAGAATTTATTGTTTATTTTGAGTCTATTCATTTCAACTTCAGTCCACTCAGTAGAGTACGCGGTCGACTCGATTGCGGAAGTCGCCGAAGGAGAGGTTGCTAAATTTTATCCTAATAGCGTCAGGGATAAGTATGGTGAAAAGTATTTTGAGGTCATGATTCGAAAGGTTGATATTCAGTCAGTTGCACCTCAGGCTCTGTTTTCTAGGAGGATAACCTACAGGGCGCGGTGCGAGGCTAAGGAGTTGGCTCCTTATGTTATTGACCTTCGGAATTTAGATGGGAAGTCATTAAAAATGATCATGGTGCCGCCGGGAGCTGAGGAGTTTCGAAAGCCTGCAATGGGAAGCCGCGAGGACGATTGGCTGTGGCAGGTTTGCGGCTAGCATTTACCTTCGCTCTCACTCCACTTGGCCATAAGACCGTTCGAGGGCAAAATTTCGTTTAGAAGTTTTTGTCCAGTCGCTATGCCGGCGATTGGAAGCCCATTGGGTCTCAATATTCCGATTCGGACGAGCACCGGTGCTGGACCCAATAAATATGTTCATTAAATAATTTGTCGCCGCGAAATTTTATGACGGCGACTAAGGGGATTTCAACACGCTTACCTGTAGGCGCTATTCCCGGCAGCATCCAGTCAATCTCGATATCGTGAGTAAAGCAAAAAAGTACCTCATCAACTAGTGACCCCTCACCCACCGTCTGTGATATCGGAATGATGGTCGTATCTGATGGGGTAGTAGCGATAAAGTGATGTTTATAAAACTGCCTCAGATCGTTATGACCAACGCCACCCGTCATCGTTGGAATATGATTAACGTATGGCTCGCTCACGATGGTTGCCATGGTCGCATCGACATCATGAGTAACGAATTCATACGCACAATGTTTATCCCATAAACCTAGGAACTATAATGAGGCCCGATAGTTTTCCGAAACAAAGATATTGACCGTTGATGCGCCAAGAGTGCGGTTGGTTTGTCGAAGTGGTTGGACTCTGTTCTCGAAAACCCATGATCAACGCCAGGGTAGGTGTGAATGACTGCGTTAGATTTGTTTTCTAGGGCTTTTTTAATTTTGTTGACCTTAACTGTTGGGGCATACTGATCATTTTCTGCAAAGTGCAGAACCATCGGAACGCTGATGGCGTCCGCCTCATCAAGATACTCGTCAATGGTCACGCCGTAATAAGCGACGGCACAGTCAACTCCGGAGCGAGCTGCTGCCAAGTAAGCCAATCTGCCGCCTAGACAGAATCCCAGCGCACCAATTTTGCCGACAACCTCGCTTCTATCCTTTAATGTATTTACAGATTGAGTGATGTCTTCTATGCCTTTATCTGTGTCGAATTGTCGGAATAGTTCAAACGCCTTAGTAAGATCTTTTTCCGAATACCCTAATTGTATGTTGGGTTCATTTCGCCAGAATAGGTCAGGGGCAAGCACCACATATCCCTCCTCAGCGTAATGGTCAGCCACCTCCTGAATATAAGTATTTACCCCAAAAATTTCCTGACATAAAATAATCCCCGGACCTTTCCCAGCAACAGGCACGGATAGGTACCCCCTAAATGCACCGCTATCCGTAGCGTCAATTTCAATCCATTGTCCATTCATGGCAGTCAATCTCTCGGTTAAATTGTTTGTTTTTTATCTCGATTGAAATTTATCTTATCTTATTTTCAAACATCAAATTCTTGACAAATTAATTATCAAACTCTAAATTGAAGAGTACAATTATGCCAAGTAATCGTTTGTCTCTAGTGTAGCGGCAAAGCACAAAGAGGATGGTTCATGAAAGGTTTTACGAGGCGACAATTTCTTCAAGCCTCAGGTTCGATAGCTGCGGTGCCTACCGCGGCACAATTACTTCTTGGCGGATGTTCTCCTAAAAGTCGAAAAATTACTATTGCTTGTGGCGCTCAGTTAAGTTCATGGGAGCCGACTAGAGGATTATCTTCATTGGATGCCGAGATGCAGTTTTTTTATAAAGCTGTATTCGACTCGTTCATTGATCAAAGTTCCGACCGGAGTTTAAAGCCTGGAATCCTTATTGATTGGGGATGGAATGAGGACCGATCACAAATCCAAATGTCTGTCAGAGAGGACGCATTTTGGCATGATGGCTCACCCGTCACGCCGAGCGATGTGATTTGGTCTTTAGAGAGAGCTGGCAACTCCATGAGTGGCAACCCAATGCATTTTATTTGGAACAAGGTAAATAATTTTAGTATCAGTGGCAGCAACATCGTTGCCGATGTTCGCGAATACGATCCCACCATTTTCAAATGGATGGCCCATTTAACCGGATACATACTTCCGAAGCACGCGTATTCTGTGGCAAAGGCTGCAACATGGAACGAACAGCCTGTTGGAAGTGGCCCTTATATAGTGGAAAATTTCGAGCAAGGAAGCTCGGTGTTACTGAAGGCATTTCCTCAGTATTGGGGTCCGAAGCCTCGATTCGATTCGGTGCTTGTAAAAATGATTCCAGACGTGGAAGAGCGGATAGCTGCGCTGGAAAACGGCGAGTGTGATTTGGCCATTGGCGTACCTTTTGAAGAATTTAATCGGCTGACGAGCAAATCGTCCTGGGGGGGCGACGCCTACCCCACTTCAGATATTGGCTTAATCTTTATTACCAATAGAGAGTCAATGATGAAGGATAAAAATGTACGTCTTGCCATGCATCATGCTATCGATAAACAGAAACTGATTGATGAGCTTTTACTTGGTTACGGAAACACGATGAGCTCCATGCAAGTTTCTGGCTATGACGCGTATAAACCATCCATTGGTTTAGGAAGGACGATGGACTCGCTTCAAGCCCCATTATTTGATGCACATGATGCATCTATAAAAATTGAATTTGATCCACTTTTAGCGCGGGACTTGTTGTCAAAGTCCGGGTATTCGGAATCCAGACCTGTTCAATTAAAAATTCAGACGACTAAGGGCTATCGGTTCCGAGACTATGAAATGGTACAGATGATTGTCGGTATGTGGAGGGAGGTCGGCATTGAGGCGGAGATTGAACTGTATACAGAAAAGGAGCATTTACGCCTCCGTGCAGAACATGACCTTGCGCCAGCGGCTTTTTTCAATTGGAGTAATCCGACTGGGGATCCCTTCATGTCCACAGGCCTTGCGATGCTCAGTCAGTCTCCCGATTCTTCATTTAAAAGTGCCGAGCTGGACAGGCTTATCAAACCTTTGCTGAACGAGCCTGATGAACGTCAGCGAATTCGAGGTTATCAAGAAATTGATCAATATATTGCGGATGAAGGCGCGGTCATTCCTTTGGTGCAATACTATCAATCAGTGGTTCATAAGTCCGATTTGCAGTTTGAACCTCATGCAGGAGGATATGTCCTGCCACAGGACATTAGCTCTTTATAGCTTTTTAGTTTAAGGCTAAGCATCGATTTAAATTTAAATTCATCTTGGTAAAAACTAAATGGTTAGGGCATCTTTAACGTAATCTTGAATCGTGAGTTTGAAAGGGGTAACGTGAAATTAACTGAATCGGTGGCTTTAGTGACAGGGTCCAACCGTGGACTAGGGATGGCATTTGCTGAACGGTTAATTGCCAGAGGCATTAAAAAAATATATGTCACAGCTCGCGATGCTTCGTTATTGGAAAATTTGGTCAAATTGAATCCCAATTCAGTATGCCCAATTACGCTGGACATTACACAACAGAGACACATTGAGGATGTACTTAGCCGGGCGACCGATGTGACTTTATTAATTAATAATGCCGGATGTAATCGCAACGCGGCTTTACTTGGAGTGGCAGGCATAGAAAATGCGCGGGAGGAGATGGAGACTAACTACTTTGGGACGCTCTCTATGTGTCGAGCGTTTGCTCCGGTGTTGAAAAACAACGGTGGTGGGACAATCGTAAATATTCTCTCTATATTGTCGTTGGTCAATCTGCCGGCTAGTGGGTCTTTCAGTGTATCGAAGGCTGCGGCGTACTCCATGAATCAAGGTGTGAGAGCGGAATTGAGTGGACAAAATACGTCAGTGGTGGGAGTGATGCCTGGCTCTATCGATACGGACATGGCTAGAGATTTTGAGGGGCCGAAGGATAAGCCAGTAGACGTAGTAGACGCGGTATTACAAGCGATTGAGGACGGCATAGAGGATGTCTATCCAGGGGAAATGGCTCAGGCGGTTTATCAAGGGCATAGGCAGGATGCAAAAGCGATTGAAAAGGAATTCGCCGTTTTTGTATCGTAGTGATTTGTGGTTTGATGTATTAGAATATAGTGATTACGAGTTTAAATTAGATTGAGTATTTTGATTTGTTCAAAAAGTATGATTGTCAATAAACATTAAGGAGTCCTAACGTGTTTAAAGGTTTTAGAGTTTTAGTTTTTTCAGTGTTGTCGTTGTTGCTCTTTTCGGCGGGTTGTTCCAAAGATTCGACCACCGATGAGTCCGGAGCGGGTCTAGCATACGTAACAAATCAAAAAGGTAATATTACAGTTCTTGATTTGGCGAGCCTGGAAGCGATTTCGGAAATTGACGTTGAGGGTAAGGGGCCTCGGGGTATCGGCATAACTCCCGACGGTAAGACTATCGTGGTCGCTAATGTGGATGGTGGTGACATCTCGTTGATCGATCGTGAATCTGGTCAAGTGATTAAACATATCGAAATTGGTGAAAATCCAGAATTTGTTCGTGTTATCGGAAATCGAGCATTTATATCTTTCGAACCGGCTTCGTTAGGTGGTCCTCCACCTACTCCTGGGTCTGAAGCCGCAAAAAAGCTTGAGGAAGATCGGGAAGAAGACGATGCCGAACCCGCAAAGATAGCGATAGTGAATATTGAATCTGGGATTGTTGAGAAAGAAATTACGGGAGGAATGGAGACAGAAGGGATAGAACTATCTTTCGATCAAACCAAGCTCATAATTACAAACGAGGCCGATGAAAATATAACGGTTCATGATCTAGAGACTGGTGAAATGATAAAAGAGATTAGTACAAAAGACTATGGTCATAGGCCACGGGGAATCAAGGCGTCTCCTGATGGAAGCATGTACGTCGGAAGTATTGAGTATGGCAATAGAATCGTTATTATGGATAGCGATTTTGAAGTTGTTAAATCTGTTGAGACTGGTGCAGTGCCTTATGGATTGTCGTTCAATCGCGACGGCAGTAAGTTGTATGTGGCTCTAGCGAAGGGTAAAGCGCTGCAAGTGTTTGACACGTCGACTTGGGAGGAGCTCGGGCGAGGCGAGACTGGTAAACGTTGCTGGCACTTTACTTTCACTCCAGATGATTCAAAAATTTTAGTCGCTTGTGGAAGGTCGGACGAGATCGTGGTGTTAGATGCCTCTGATTTGTCAGTCGTCAAAAGGCTGACTGGTTTCGCAATGCCATGGGGGATTGTTGCTTACCCTAAGTCTGTGGGAAGTCTTGATTCGGTTTGGCAGTAAATTTTAGTATTTGGAAACCCCGCCCAATCGGTGGGGTTTTTTTTTAATTTGATATTGTTAATTTGAAATTTTTCGGGAATAAAAAGGCAGATTTACCCTAGGAGAAAAAGATGTCTCGATTACCAAATAAAATTGCGATCATTACAGGTGCCAGTAACGGAATTGGTGCAGCGACTGCTCGGCGGTTTGTTGCTGAGGGAGCAAAAGTATTTTTGATCGGGAGAAATGAGCAGGCTTTGTTTCAGATCAGAGACGAACTCACTCCAGATAATTGTGATGTCATGGTCGGTGACGTTTCAACTGAAAAAACAAATCAGGAGATGGTTGAAGGCTGCCGCTCTCGCTTTGGTAACCCAAACATTGCGATGATCAATGCAGGAGTCGAAGGCGCTGCAGCACTAATTCCAGACTATCCTATTGATATTTTTGATGAAGTAATGGCAGTTAACGTGCGTGGTGTTTTTCTGGGGCTCAAATATTCGTTACCTGTGATGACTTCGGCTGGAGGTAGTGTCATCATCACATCTTCTGTGGCAGGTCTGAAAGCTCGGGGCATGGGGAATTCGGCTTATGTGGCCAGTAAGCATGCCGAGATAGGACTGATGAAAACGGCTGCTATAGAGAATGCAACAAATAATATTCGTGTTAATTGCGTTTTGCCCGGGCCGACCGAGACCAGAATGATGCGTTCGATTGAAGAAAACCGCGCTCCGGGCGACGCTGAATCGGTTAAGAAAGAGGTGATCAAAGGGATCCCATTAGGTCGTTATGGAACGCCTGAGGAGGTTGTTAACATGATTACTTTTCTGGGATCCGATGAGTCCAGTGGATGTACCGGAGGTGTATACAGCGTTGACGGTGGAATATCAGCGTACTGACTTTTAACAAGACTCTCAAAATAAGAATTCATTATGGATAATCAAGCGTTAGAAGCACGAGTGAATGAGCATTACGGCAAAGAGGGTTTGCTAGAAAGAATACTGACTGCGGCAAGCGATGAGGGTCTTAGGTTGGACCATTGCCAATCAAGTGATTTCTCCGCTGTCTCAGAATTTCACATTGGCGGAAGAAAATCGACTATTGAACTTGCAAAGATGGCCCAATTGAGTGAGGGGGACAAAGTGCTGGATGTCGGTTGTGGCTTAGGTGGTCCTGCTCGAACACTGGTTGAGGAGTTTGGGGTCTTCGTAGATGGAATCGATTTAACTAGCGAGTTTTGCGCTGTCGCTAACGAGTTGACGCGAATAACCGGCCTTTCAGAGGGAGCGAAATTTTCGCAAGGGAACGCGCTCAATTTGAATTGTGAGTCAGGTAGCTATGATGTCGTTTGGACTCAGCAATCTTGTATGAACATCGAGGATAAACGACAGATGTTTGCAGAGGTAAACCGTGTATTAAAACCTGGTGGTGCTTATGTATTCCAGGAGGTGCTAGCCGGGGTAGAGGACGCGGTGATTAAATTCCCGGTTCCGTGGGCCAAGGAGGCGAACATGAGTTATCTGTGGGATGAGGAAAAGATTAAGAACTCCATATTGAAATTGAATATGGTTGCGCACATATGGAAAAATGCAACAGAGCAGTATTTGGACGAATACCGAATCCTCGCTGCCAAGACCGCAGATGTCTCGAATACCCCAGTCATGGGCGTGCATCTAATGTTGGGCGGAGAAGCCGGGGTGATGCGTCGCAATGTTGTTTCAAATCTCAGCCAAGGATTAATTGCCATTTATCAGGGGGTATTTAAAAAGGAGAAATGACAGATACGCTCAAAAGTCATGAAGACTCCAAGGACGGACATATCCGAACATCACGGGTGAACGGGGTTATGGAGATGATCATTGATCGTCCTTCAAAGCTCAATGGGTTTACGCCAAAAATGTTCAACGAATTAATTGATGCTTACAAATTTTTTGAAGAAGACCCTAAGCTTCGATGTGCCGTAGTGACAGCTGAGGGTGCGCATTTCACTGCAGGTCTTGATCTTCCAAAAATGTCTGAACATTTATCGGATGATTACTTACTTGCTAAAGATGGCGACATTGACCTTTTTGGACTTCGTGCGCCGTATCGAAAAAAGCCGATTATTTTCGCTGTGAAAGGCATTTGCTTCACTTTGGGTATCGAGTTGATGCTTGGGGCGGATATTGTCGTGGCGGCTTCGAATACACGCTTCGCTCAGATCGAAGTTAAGCGTGGCCTGATGCCCTCTTGCGGAGCGACAACTCGTATGGTTTCCCGGGCCGGTTGGGGAAATGCGATGCGTTACTTGTTAACTGGGGATGAGTTTGATGCTGCTGCTGCTCAGTCTTTCGGGTTTGTGCAAGAGGTCGTGGATCCGGGTCAAGAGCGACTAAGAGCGATGGCACTCGCAAAGCAGCTATGCGAATGTGCCCCGTTGGCAATCGAGGCGGTGATTGAAAATGCCAGATCGAGTTTGACTAATGGGGAATCCGTTGCGCATGCTGCGATTGGTGCTGCTCAAAGAAAACTTTTAAATACGCAGGACTTCCAAGAGGGTGTCGAGAGCTTTAAACAAAAACGTGATGCTAAATTTCATGGCCATTAGAATCTAGTTTGACCGCGGGTTTTTTGGTAAGCCATTGTGTGTGGTGCGAAAGACTTGATATTTCTTAGGTCGTCTCGAACCCTCTGGATTGAAACCAGTCCCTTTCGGTTGGTATTGAGGTATGAGGTGTTTCTTGCCGGGACCGATTAAATCTGCTCTTCCCATTTTCTTCAAAGTATCTCGCAGCAAAGGCCAATTTTCAGGGTCATGGTATCTGAGAAACGCTTTGTGTAGCCGCCTTTTGCGTAAACCTTTCGGAACTATGACGTCTTCACTGGTATCGGTAACCTTTCTAAGCGGATTTTTTTCTGAATGGTACATCGCGGTTGCTAGCGCCATAGGTGACGGTAAAAATGATTGAACTTGATCAGCTCGAAAGCCATTACTTTTGAGCCAAATCGCAAGCTCCAGCATGTCTTCATCTGTCGTGCCAGGGTGTGCTGCAATAAAATATGGAATTAAATATTGTTCTTTTCCCGCTTGTTTTGAATATCGATCAAAAAGTTCTTTAAAGCGGTGATAAGTTCCTACGCCAGGCTTCATCATTTTTGACAAAGGGCCCTCTCCAATCGCTTCTGGCGCTATTTTCAGGTATCCCCCGACATGGTGCTGTGCCAATTCTTTCACGTAGTCAGGAGATTCGATCGCTAGGTCATAACGAACGCCTGAGCCAATTAAAACCTTTTTAATACCAGATAGCGATCTAACCTTTCGGTATAAGTTAATAAGAGAGTTGTGATTAGTATTTAAATTTGGACAGATTCGGGGATAAACACAAGATAGTTTTCTACAAGAGGTCTCTATTGATTTGCTCTTACATGCTAAACGGTACATGTTAGCTGTGGGTCCCCCAAGGTCGGAGATGACCCCCGTAAAGTCTGGAGCTTTGTCTCTAATATGCTCTACTTCTCGAACAATGGATTTTTCGGACCTATTTTGAATGATTCGACCCTCGTGTTCGGTGATTGAGCAAAATGTGCAACCACCAAAACAGCCACGCTGAATCGTGACCGAAAACCTTATCATGTCGAAGGCTGGAATTTTTTGTTTGCCATAACTCGGATGAGGCTCACGAGCGTATGGTAGCTCATAGAGTTTATCCATTTCTTCCATTTCTAACGGGATGGGTGGAGGATTAATCCAAACATCACGATCACCGTGTTGCTGAATAAGAATTCGAGCATTACCAGGGTTCGACTCTAAGTGAAGTACTCGAGAAGTATGGGCATACATTACGGGATCATCACGCACCGTTTCATATGACGGGAGTCGAACTAATGTTTTTTCGCGTGAGCGACGGTTCAAATTACTGATTGGTGCGTCAGCAACAGGAATATTTTCTGTCTTGTTCGTATCAACCATTTGATACGGATTTGCTGGAGGCAACGTTTTTCCTGGCCTATCAATCGCGGTTGAGTCCTGCTCTACCCAATCAGATCCAATAGAATCCGAAACAAATACGGTACCTCTTATATCTTTGATTTCTTTGATAGAGGCCCCGGAGGCAATACGATGCGCGACATCTACGAGTGCGCGTTCGGCATTGCCAAAAAGTAGCAGATCTGCTTTGGCATCCAGAAGAACGGATCGCCTTATTTTCTCCGACCAATAATCATAGTGGGCAATACGTCTCAGGCTAGACTCAATTCCTCCTAATACGATGGGAGTATTTTTGAATGCTTGCCTAACTTTTTGGCTATAAACAATGACGCTTCGGTCAGGTCGCTTGCCAGGCGCCGCGTTTGGTGTGTAAGCATCATCGGTTCTTATTTTTCTATCGGAGGTGTATCGATTGACCATCGAATCCATGTTTCCGGCAGTCACACCGAAAAACAATTTTGGTTCCCCGAGTGTTTTGAAGGCATCTAGATCATGCCAATCAGGCTGCGCAATGATCCCCACTCTGAAACCCTGATTTTCCAAAAGTCGACCAACAATCGCCATGCCGAAGCTTGGGTGATCTACATATGCGTCACCTGTAACCAAAATAATGTCGCATTGATCCCATCCCAATACTCCCATTTCCTCTTTGCTCATCGGCAGAAATGGAGCGGTACCAAATCTTTTAGCCCAATATTTTTTGTATTGGAAAATACTTTGTGGAGCGTTCATGATGGCAGTAGATTTATTTTAATGGCGGTAGTTTAATCCATTACAGACCATATCTCGAATGATTCTCGATTATTCGAGATTCGCCGGGCTCTAAGCCCTCAATCGTCAATGCTCCGATTGAATAGCGTACTAGTCGCAGCGTAGGGTGTCCGACTGCTGCGGTCATTTTTCGAACTTGTCGATTACGTCCCTCCGTCAAGCCTAATTCTATCCACGAGGTTGGGACTGATTTGCGGTAACGTATCGGAGGAACTCTGTCCCATAGTTTTGGAGCACTCATTTTTTTCGCTGTTGCTGGTCGCGTCATCCGATTGTTTATCATTACTCCGCTCTTGAGGCTATCGATTGCTGTCTCTTTTGGATCACCCTCTACCTGAGCCCAATAGGTTTTTCTTTTATCGAACCTAGGGTTTGATAGTCTTTGTTGAATTTGTCCGTCATCCGTGAGAATTAGTAACCCTTCACTGTCCAAATCTAATCGGCCAGCGGGATAAACGGAATCTACGTTTATAAATTCAGACAGTGTTGCGCGGTTTTTACTGTCGGTGAATTGAGATAGCACACCGAATGGTTTATTAAAGAGGATGATCAATGTGAGTTTTGAATTTTTATGTAAACTTATTCTGTTTTATTACTCAGAACTTACCATATTTGAGATACGCTTCTTTGGGATCAATGCCTGACATGATCGCTTTCCTAACCGCATTTTCTGAACTCATCACCAATTCTGCTTTGTTAATCGTTTCCTCGACGGCTTCCTGAGGAATCACCACAGATCCATCCTGATCTGCCAGCAGAAAGTCATCGCGTTTGATTATACAATCTCCAATCATGATCGGACTCCCTAACTTTGTTGGAACCCAACGGCCGACGATATCTTTTGGAGTTTTGAATGAATGGAAGACTGGAAAGTCTAGTTCGCTAATGATCGAGATATCACGACAGCCACCATCAACCAAATAACCCAAGATACCGCGTTTTTTCAGCGTCTCAGCAGACAGTTCACCCATCAGGGCGACCTCGTGAGTATTAGGTTGGCAAACTGCGACAACATTATTGGGAATGGTGGAGAGTAACGATGTCCATTCAATAAGGGTTTCGTGTGCTGAGTGCGATGTCGTGATCTCCCCTTCAATTGTAAAAATTGGGCCAGCTAATTTTTGTCCTGTGCTTATAGGTTTAATTGCGTGGGGTAAGACAAAATTCTGATATCCAGATTGCCGTAAAACGTCGTGAATCGCTGATGCGTGTAAACGGAAAAGCCTATTGGTCAGTGACTGTATTTCCATTAAATTTAATCCTAAAAAATATTTATTAAAGCATTATTTATTCATGGTGAATCTGTAGCCGTAGGTAATTCGACATTAAGGTCCTTTGACCACGGAACAAGGGCTGGGATGATGGAGGGATGAAGTGCGACACCAAATTTCAGTTGATGCAAGCGCCTTTTAATTCCTTGTTGGCCAGGTAACCGTACTGGTGAATTTGGGTCTATAGGATCTGAGTTTAGACATGCATTTGCGATCCAGCTACTTTGCTTTTTAAATTGATGTAAGCCTCCAAATAGCTTCGGATTGAATACTTGCAAAAAAACCTCTCCGGTCCATGTATCTACGCCATCTGCTCTCCCGTGACCTGATAAACCCTGTGTTAGCGCTTCGACAAGCAATCCAAGGGAAAATCCTTTGTGTCCATATTCTATTCCGCCGATGGGTAATAATGCACCTGACTGATTTGCTGACATAACGGTTGGATCATTCGTGAGGTTACCTTCATGATCAATGAGCCAAGAGCCTGGGAGATCCTCTTGATTTCCGGCGCTTCGGCCCACCATGCCATTAGTTGTTATGGATGTCGATACATCGATTAATATTGGTAAGTCATTCGTTGGCCAGCCTGCAGCGATGGGATTTGGCGTTAGTGCTCCCGTTCGTCCCCCAAAAGGCGCGACCGATTTGTTTTCCGGCGCAGAGGACATTATGATCGCGACCATATTATTTTGAGTGGCTTTCAGAAGATAGGCTGCTAAACACGCGATATGATGCCCGCCACCGATCGTCACAGTGCAAGTGCCGTAGGTTTTAGCTCTCTCGCAAGCAAGTTCTAATGCTTTGGTGGTCAGCCAAGTTCCCGGGAGTCTTTTGCCGTTCCAAGCGATTGCCGCTGGCAGGTCACTGATTATTTCAGGTTCACCATGAGTCGCCATCGCGCCTGATTCAATGTCCGCTAGGTACGGCGCCAGTAATTGTAAGCCGTGCGTGTCGTGACCTAAGAGATCACCTTCAATGAGGACGTCCGAAATTACGTCTGCCTTCGATGGTTCCATCCCTGCACCAACTAGCAGTGAAGTGGCAAATGTCAGCAGTGAATCGTAACTGTAGCTACTTCGTTCGGAGGTCAAATTATTTTACTCACAGTGGCTCGTAGGCTTACATCATGATGATCTGTCGAACAGTGTGCCCGGATTGTAATCGGTCAAACCCTTCGTTAATGTCCTCAAGTTTTAAATGGTCACTCATGAGTTGATCCACCGGAAGCATTCCACTTTTATAAAGATTAATGTATCGGGGGACATCTCTAGAAGGGACGCACGAACCGACGTAACTTCCTTTCACGGTTCGTTCTTCGGCCGTCAAATTGACATGCTGTAGTTCCCAGCGTGCATCTGGATGTGGAAGTCCAGCAGTCACCGTGGTGCCGCCTCTTCGGGTAATCCGATATGCTAATTCCATTGCTTGGACGGACCCTGCCATTTCAAGACCAAAATTCACGCCACCATTGGTGAGTTCCTTGACCGTTTCAATCGCATTGTCATCTGTAGCGTTAACTGTAGCGGTGGCGCCGAGCCTTTTTGCTATAGCCAGCTTGTCATCATGGACGTCTAGAGCGACGATTTGGTTAGCACCCGCGACTTTTGCACCTAATAGCGCGTTAAGTCCGACCCCTCCCAAACCAACTACGGCAACAGAGGATCCAGGAAATACCCCGGCCGTGTTAAGGGCGGCACCAACGCCCGTGAGGACGGCACAACCGAAGAGGGCTGCTTCATCAAAAGGGAGCGACGGATCGATTTTGACAACCGAACCTCTGTTCACTACACAGTACTCGGCAAATGCAGACACCCCTACATGATGATAAACCGTCTCACCTTTTTGACTAAGACGGATGCCTCCGCCAAGTAAGGTACCGGCGCCGTTTGATTGCTGCCCCGGTTCACATTGTCCAGGACGCCCTTCTTTACAGGAGATGCATTCTCCGCAGCTTGGAGCGAAAATAAGCGCCACATGATCTCCCACTTCAATGTCTGTGATGCCAGGTCCACATTCGGTTACGATACCGGCAGCTTCGTGGCCTAAGATCATTGGCATTGGCCTCGGTCGGTTACCATTGACGCTGGAGAGGTCAGAATGACATAGGCTCGCTGCTTTAATTTGAATCAGTAGCTCTCTTTCTTCGGGTGCTCCAATTTCTACTTCCTCAATTTTCATAGGCTTAGATTCTGCATATGGTTGCTTAGCCCCCATTTCACGGATAACTGCCGCTTTCATTTTCATATCGTATCCTTACAATTAAATTTCGTTAATAAGTTGTTCTACCGCCAGAGGCATCGAAAACCGCTGCCGTACTAAATGAGCAATCCTCTGTGCAAAGCCATGTAATCAGCGATGCGAGTTCGTCTGCATTTCCAAGACGGTCCATTGGGATTTTTGATTTCATATATTCAATATGGGCTTTTGACACCTGTTCTAGAATAGGCGTGTCGACAGTCGTTGGCGTAACTGCGTTGACAAGCACACCGGATGTTGCGAGTTCTTTTCCTAGCGATCTAGTTAGAGCGATTACGCCTGCTTTGGAGGCGGAGTATGCGGAAGCTGATGGGTTACCTTCTTTGCCGGCCACGGAGGATATGTTAACGATTCGACCGTAGCCATGCTCGAGTAAGTGGGGAACAATCGCGCGGCAAGTTAAAAAGACCCCAATCAGATTTACATCGATCACTTGTTTCCAAATCTCTGCGGGGTAATCTTTGAGAGGTGCATTCACGCCGTTAATGCCAGCGGAATTAACCAATATGTCAATTTTTGAATGCTCCTGAAGTGAGTTTTCAAGGGCTTGCGAGACATCCTGCTCATTTGAGACATCAACTTTGATGCATTGAGTTTCCTCACCAAACTTATCAAATTTTTCGGCCTGCATATCCCAAATGATGACTCGTGCCCCGGAATTTATCATTCGATGCGCTGTGGCCTCTCCGATACCTGAGGCACCTCCAGTGATGATTGCAGTCCGTCCAGAAAGATCTAGTTTATTCATGCTCTCTCCAATTTAAACCGATTTGATGTTAGTTGACAGCCCACCGTTTATGTTCTGCCAAGCGTAAAGCAAAGTTTAGTGTTTAGGTGAATTATAATGATCCTGAGATAATGTTCATGGATCACTTAAAAAAATATCGACTCATGTTGAGTTTTTATCTTGCGGGCTGATTTCGCAATATAAAATACGGGGGGTTTAGATGGAGAAAAAATTAAAGGCTGCGATCATTGGATCTGGAAACATAGGGACAGATCTGATGATGAAGATTCTAAGGCACGGGCAATCTCTCGAGATATCAGCTCTGGTCGGGATCGATCCAAAATCGGACGGATTGCAGCGAGCATCACGTCTCGGTGTTATGGCGATTTCGGAAGGCGTTAAAGGGCTCCTCCGTGATCCAGCTATGTCCGATATTGATCTTGTATTCGATGCGACCTCAGCTAGCGCTCATATCGAAAACGATCGATTAGTGCGTTCTATCAAACCGAATATTAGAATGATCGATTTGACGCCGGCAGCTATTGGGCCCTACTGTGTCCCGGTAGTAAATCTCAAGGAACACCTTGATGAAGTTAATGTAAACATGGTCACATGCGGTGGTCAGGCCACTATTCCGATCGTTGCTGCGGTATCTCAAGTAGCTGAAGTTCATTACGCGGAGATTATTGCGTCGATCTCCAGCCGCTCGGCAGGACCAGGAACGAGAGCTAATATAGATGAGTTTACTGAAACCACATCGAAGGGGATTGAAGTTATCGGTGGTGCGTCTCGAGGAAAGGCGATAATAATTCTTAATCCAGCAGAGCCGCCGATGCTGATGCGAGATACAGTTTACGTTTTGTCTTCTAAAGTTGAACCCTCGAAAATTGAGGCTGCAATTGAAGAAATGGTTTCAAAGGTCCACGCGTATGTTCCAGGCTATCGACTTAAACAGAGGGTCCAATTTGAGGAATTCGGTCCTAAAAACCCTTGTCGTATTTCGGGTGTTGGTGATTTGTCGGGAATCAAAACTACCGTTTTTCTCCAAGTCGAGGGTGCAGCGCATTATTTGCCTTCATATGCTGGAAATCTGGATATCATGACTTCGGCTGCGCTTGCTACGGGCGAAAAGCTCGCCGAAAAATTGTTGGCTAGCCTAGCTTTAGCGGATTCGAGAAAGGAAGATGTCAGACGATGAATAAAAATATATATATATCAGATGTCACGCTAAGAGACGGATCTCACGCTATAAGACACCAATACACTATCGAAAACGTCAAAAGTATTGCTAAAGCTCTTGACCAGGCGCATGTTGATTCGATTGAGGTAGCGCATGGAGATGGCTTGCAGGGTTCCTCGTTTAACTACGGTTTTGGTCGACATACTGACGTTGAGTGGATTGAAGCTGTTTATGAGGAGTTATCTTTTGCTAAAGTTGCAACACTCTTGATTCCTGGGATCGGTACGGTCCATGACTTGAGATCTGCATTTGATGCGGGAGCGCGGGTAGTTCGAGTTGCAACGCACTGCACGGAGGCTGATATTTCAAAGCAGCACCTTGAGTACGCGATAAAGATCGGAATGGAGCCGGTTGGATTCTTGATGATGAGTCATATGAATACCCCTTCGGGTCTCGCTCAGCAGGCGAAGCTCATGGAAAGTTTTGGAGCTGTCTGTGTATACGTGGTGGACTCGGGAGGAGCGTTA